>Ga0208039_1000025_pt1 | contig 148613 bp, 139 predicted proteins | sample June2015DPH_20_1_2_FD_184722 | JGI IMG/M metagenome (GOLD analysis project Ga0208039, IMG submission 184722) | Peatland microbial communities from SPRUCE experiment site at the Marcell Experimental Forest, Minnesota, USA - June2015DPH_20_150... | ecosystem: Environmental > Terrestrial > Soil >... | reverse complement strand
TCGCGTGCCACCGGCCCGAAGACGCGTGTACCGACCGGCTCCCCCGCGTCATTGATCAGCACGGCAGCGTTCTCGTCGAACCGGATGTAGCTGCCGTCGCGCCGCCGCTGTTCTTTGCGCATGCGCACGATGACGCACTTCACGACTTTGCCCTTCGGAATCGCGCTGTCGGGGGCCGCCTCTTTCACGGCCGCGGTCACGACGTCGCCCAGGCCGGCCTGCAATCCCACATCGCCACCGAGCGGCAGGATGCAGGAGAGCCTGCGGGCGCCGGAATTATCGGCCACCTGGAGAATGGTTCGCATCCCGATCATACGTCGACCTCCGGCACGGGGGCGACCAGCGCCGCCTTGGTCAGGATCTCCACCACCCGCCAGCGCTTGCGGCTACTCAGGGGACGGGTCTCCTGGATTCGCACCGTGTCGCCCACACGACACTCATTCTTCTCGTCATGGGCCATAAACCTCTTCGACCGCCGCACCACGCGTTTATAGAGCGGATGGGTCACCTGCCGTACCACCGTGACCACTACGGTCTTCTGCATCTTGTTGCTGGTCACAACCCCGACTTTTTCCTGCCGCCTCGTTTGCATAGCGCCCTGCGTCTGTCCAACTGCTGTCTCCGTCACCGTTCACCTACTTCGTGTGCGCAGCGCCCATCTGGCGCTCGCGCCGCAGTGTTTTCACCCTGGCGATCCCCTTGCGCAGCTCCCGCACGGCGTTCAGGTGGTCCGACTGGCCGCCCGCCATCCGGAATTTCAACCGAAAGAGCTGGTCTGAAAACTCGCGCTCTCGAGTTTTCAGCTCGTCGTCGGTCCATTCCCGCATTTTCTCTGCGGGCCACTTCCATCGCTTGTCTTTCTCCAGCTTCATGAGCTCTGCTCCACGATCCGTTAAGCTGCCGTGGCGCGCGCCACGAACCGCGTTGCCAAAGGCAACTTGTGACTGGCCAACCGCAAGGCTTCACGCGCTTCTGCCTCCGTCACACCTTCCATCTCAAACAACACCCGGCCCGGCTTCACCACTGCCACCCAGAACTCCGGCGCGCCCTTGCCTTTTCCCATGCGGGTTTCGGCGGGTTTCTTGGTCACCGGCTTGTCCGGGAAAATTCGAATCCAGAGCTTCCCGCCGCGCTTGATAAATCGCATGATCGCCACGCGGCTCGCCTCGATCTGCCGGTCAGAAATCCAACCCGGCTCGACGACCTTCAAGCCGTAATCACCGAAGGAAAGGTCGGAACCGCGCCAAGCTTTGCCGCGCATGCGGCCGCGCTGCTGTTTCCGGTACTTCACTTTGCTCGGCATGAACATGACTTAGTTCTCAGTTCTCCGTATTCAGTTCTCAATTGGCGCGTCCAGACAGCTTCCTCAGATGCCTGTACTAGCGACTGAGAAGTGACGGCTTCCTTTACGCCACCGGCGCCACCGCAACCGGTTCTTCGACCTTCTCAACTCGGTGTTTCTGCTCCAGAATCTCGCCGTTGTAGATCCAGCACTTTACGCCGATCACACCGTAGGTCGTCATAGCTTCGGCAAGTCCGTAATCGATGTCGGCCCGCAGCGTGTGCAGGGGCAAACGGCCCTGCAAATACCACTCGGACCGAGCAATTTCCGCGCCGTTCAACCGGCCGCCGCAACGAATCTTGATGCCTTTGCAGCCGAACCGCAGCGCGGAATCCACAGCCTTACGCATGGCGCGGCGGAAGGCAACGCGTTTTTCCAGTTGCAGGCAAACCGCCTCTGCGACGAGCTGCGCGTTCAGTTCCGGCCGGTGAACTTCCTGAATGTTGATGGGCAGCACTTCGCGGCCGGTGCGCTTCTGGATCTCCTGCCGAAGCCGATCGATCTCTGCACCCTTGCGACCGATGATGATGCCCGGTCGCGCGGTGTGGATCGTGACCTTGAGTTTGTTCCCAGGGCGCTCGATCTCGATGGACGCCACGCCCGCAGCGCGAAGCTGGTCCTTGAGCCGCTTCTTAAGCTTCAGGTCTTCGTGGAGAAGGTCAGCGTAGTCCTTCTTCGCAAACCACCGCGACTTCCACGTCTTGTTATATCCCAGACGGAAGCCGTAAGGATGAACCTTCTGACCCACCTTAAACCTCCTTGATCTTGCCGGTCGCGCGCTGTGCTCTGGCCCTTGCGACCAGCGAGGCGCGGATCCCGCGGCTTAAGCCTCCGGCGCTTCGACCACGACGGTGATATGGCTGGTCCGGCGCTGGTAGCGATAGGCCCGACCCATGGGCGCCGGCCGGACGCGCTTCTGGCGCGAACCTTCGTTAACGTAGATCCTGGAAACCACCAGTTCATCCACGTCGAGATGCTCGGCCTTCTGTTCGGCATTCGAAACGGCCGACCGCAAGACCTTCTCGACATCGCGGGTGATCCCCTTCTTGGTGAAATTCAGGATGTTGAGCGCCTCACTGACGCTCTTGCCGCGGATCAGGTCCACTACCAACCGTGCCTTCTGCGGAGAAACTCGGACGTATTTGTAAGTAGCGCTGGCTTCCATCAATTCACCTGGAATTCGGGGTCATCGACCCGAAAATTAGCTGGCGCCTCCCGCACCCGCCGGAGGAGGCGTAGCCGCCTTGGGAGCAGCGGAAACCGGCGGGGGCGCCGCCGCCGCTGCGGCTCTCTCGGCCGCGATTTTCACGCCGTGCCCCTTGAAGGTGCGCGTCGGTGAGAACTCGCCCAGCTTCTGTCCCACCATGTTCTCCGTGATGTACACGGGAATGAACTTCCTGCCATTGTGGACGGCCACGGTGTGTCCGACCATCTCGGGCACGATCGTGGAGCGCCGCGACCAGGTCTTCACCACTTTCTTCTCGAACCGTCGATTGAGCAGTTCGATCTTCTTCATCAAGTGATCGTCCACGAACGGACCCTTTTTCAGCGACCTTCCCAAGTTCCCCTCCCTTTATTTCTTCTCACGCCGCTTGACAATGAAACGGTCCGTAGACTTGTTGTTCCGCGTCTTGTAGCCGCGGGTCGGTTGGCCCCAAGGGGTCACGGGATTACGGCCACCGGAGGTTTTGCCTTCGCCACCTCCGTGTGGATGGTCCACCGGATTCATGGCGACCCCGCGCACCGTGGGTCGGATTCCCATCCAGCGCCTGCGACCGGCTTTGCCGATCGAAAGGTTCTCGTGATCGAGATTCCCCAGTTGTCCGATAGTGGCTACGCAATCCATGTACACCTTGCGGACTTCGCCCGACGGCAGTCGCACTTGGGCATAGTCACCCTCTTTGGCCAGCAATTGCGCCGCACCCCCGGCGCTGCGGACCAACTGGCCTCCCTTCCCGGGGCGCAACTCGATGTTATGAATCATGGTGCCCACGGGAATGTTCTTCAGGGGAAGGGCGTTCCCGGTAACGATATCCGCTTCCGGACCGGACACCACGCGGTCTCCCACCTTTAGACCCAGGGGGTAGAGGATGTAGCGCTTGTCGCCATCGGCATAGTTCAGTAAGGCGACGAAAGCAGAGCGATTCGGATCGTACTCGACCGTCGCCACGCGCGCGGGAACACCGACCTTGTCGCGCTTGAAGTCGATCCGCCGGTAATGGCGCTTGTGGCCGCCGCCCCGACGCCAGATAGTGAGTTGGCCTTGGTTGTTCCGCCCCGAGATGCGGATCTTGGGTTCCAATAGTGGCTTGTACGGTTCTGAGGAAGTGATTTCCTCAAAAGTCAAGCTGGTCTGGAACCGGCGTGTTTCGGTGTAGGGTCGGTATGTTTTGATTCCCATAACCTTCATCTTCCGCGGCACGCGCCGCTCAACAGATCAATCTCGCCTACGCACTCTCCACGTATTCCGGAACTTTCTCTCCGGCCCGGAGTTTTACATAAGCCTTCTTCCAATCCGGCCGGTAGCCAACCGTGCGGCCCCGGCGCCGCATCTTGCCGGCATAGCTCAAGGTACGCACAGATTTCACTTTGACCTTGAAGACGGTCTGCACGGCTTCTTTGATCTCGGTCTTGGTGGCGTGCGGATCGACGTTGAAGCACAAAGTCCGATTGCGCTCCTTCACCGCCAAACTCTTCTCGGTCACGATCGGCTTCTGCAGAATCTGATAAGGGCTCCTGTTCATCGCAGCGCCTCCTGGAGCCGGGTAAGCGCCCCCTCGGAAATCAGAACCCGGTCGTGGCTCAGCAAGTGGTAAGGATGGAGGTCGTGGTGCCGCACCAAGTCACACCCTTCGACATTCCGGGAAGAGAGTTCCAGGTTCCGGTTGGCAGCGTCGTCCACCACCAGCACCGTCTTCTCAATGCCCAGCTTATGGAGCGCTCCGGAGAACAGGCGCGTCTTGGGCTCGCCGAGATTGAACTGATCGACCACCGTCAGCTTGTGCTCCTGGAATTTTGCCGCCAGCGCCGAACGCAGAGCCCCGCGAAGCATGCCTTTCGGAAGCTGGTAGGAATAGTCGCGCGGCTGGGGGCCGTGCGCAATGGAACCGTGCCGCCACAGAGAGCTGCGATTGCTGCCCACGCGGGCCCGGCCCGTTCCCTTCTGCCGCCACGGCTTTTTGCCGCCGCCGCTCACTTCGCCGCGGCTCTTCGTTTTGTGGGTGCCGCGGCGCTGGCTGGCCAGATATTGCTTCACCGCGTCCCAAAGCAGACTTTGATTGGGCTTCGCGCCGAAAACTTCATCGGGCACCTGAAGCTCTTTCACCGTCTGCCCTTCGAGGTTTTTGACTTCCAACGTCGCCATGGTTTCGCGTCCGTTCTCTATTTATGAGGCGCCTTAGCCTTGTGCACAACTACGTAACTGCCCTGGGGACCCGGGACGGCTCCTTGCACTAGCAGCGTGTTCTCATCAGAGAGAACCTGCACGACTCGCAGATTCCGCACGGTCGCTCGCGCATGACCCATATGGCCCGCGGCGCGCATCCCCTTCATGACCCGGGAAGGAAACGCCGACGCGCCGATCGAACCCGGCGCGCGGTGAAACATGGAGCCGTGCGCCCCGCCGCCTCCCCCAAAGTGATGGCGCTTGTGCACTCCCGCAAACCCTCGCCCTTTCGAAACGCCCGTCACATCGACCAAGTCGTTGACGGCGAAAACGTCCACCAGAACCTTGTCGCCGATCTTCACGTCGCCGGCTTCCTGCGCCAGGCGCACTTCGCGAAGGAAACGGACCGGGTTCGCGCCCGCTTTCTTGAAGTGTCCCTCCCTCGGCTTATTCACGTGCTTGGGAGGAGGCAACTCCACCAAACCGAGTTGCGCCGCTTCGTAGCCATCCTTCTGCGCGGTCTTGCGCTGCACGACCACGCAGGGTCCTGCTTTCAGCACCGTAACCGGGATGACGTCCCCGTTCTCAGCGAAGACCTGCGTCATGCCCAACTTCTTTCCCAGTATGGCGTTCACCATAATCATCACTCGCGCATCGTCACTCAGCGTTCACACGGCGCAAACCACGCTCCGAAATGAGCAGCGCTGCTACTTCGTGTGCTCCTTGCCAAACGCCTTGATCTCGATGTCCACTCCAGAAGGCAAATCGAGCTTGGTCAGGGCTTCGATCGTCCCCGAGGTCGGCTCCAGGATATCCACCAGCCGCTTGTGCGTGCGGATCTCGAACTGTTCGCGCGATTTCTTATCCGTATGGGGCGAGCGGAGCACGCAGTACTTGTTCTTGATGGTGGGCAAAGGAATCGGCCCCGCCACCTGCGCCCCCGTACGCTTGGCCGTCGAGACAATCTCCGCCGCCGACTGGTCGAGGATCCTGTGATCGTATGCCTTCAACCGGATTCGAATTTTCTGATGTAGCATCAGCCTCTGCCTTACTGCATGATTTCGGTAACGGTGCCGGCGCCGACGGTGTGCCCGCCCTCGCGGATGGCGAAGCGCAGGCCTTTCTCCATCGCAATCGGCGTGATCAGCTCGATCGCCAGGTTCACGTTATCCCCCGGCATCACCATCTCCGTCCCCCCCGGCAGCGTGGCCACGCCCGTCACGTCCGTGGTCCGAAAGTAAAACTGCGGCCGGTACCCGTTGAAGAACGGCGTGTGCCGTCCCCCTTCTTCCTTGGTCAGAATGTACACCGAAGCGTTGAACTTGGTGTGCGGCGTGATCGACCCCGGCTTCGCCAGCACCATCCCGCGCTCCACATCGTCCTTCTCCGTCCCCCGCAGCAGCACCCCGATGTTGTCGCCCGCCTGCCCTTCGTCCAAAAGCTTCTTGAACATCTCCACGCCCGTCACCACCCGCTTGAACGACTCCGGACGCAGACCCACAATCTCCACTTCCTCCTGCACCTTCACCTTGCCCCGCTCCACGCGCCCCGTCACCACCGTGCCCCGCCCCGAGATCGAGAAGATGTCTTCCACCGGCATCAGAAACGGCTTCTCAATTTCCCGCGGCGGCATCGGAATGTAGCTGTCCACCGCGTCCATCAATTCGTGAATCGATTTCTCCCACGCCGCGTCCCCTTCCAACGCCTTCAGCGCCGAACCTCGAATCACCGGAATCTTGTCCCCAGGAAATTGGTACTTGGTCAGCAGCTCCCGCACTTCCACTTCCACCAACTCCAACAGCTCCGGGTCCTCCACCGCGTCGCACTTGTTCATGTACACCACGATGTACGGCACGTTCACCTGCCGCGCCAACAGCACGTGCTCGCGCGTCTGCGGCATCGGCCCGTCCGTCGCCGCCACCACCAGAATCGCCCCGTCCATCTGCGCTGCGCCGGTGATCATGTTCTTGATGTAGTCCGCGTGCCCCGGACAGTCCACGTGCGCATAGTGCCGCCGCTTCGTCTCGTACTCCACGTGCGCGATCGCAATCGTGATCCCCCGCGCCTTCTCCTCCGGCGCATTGTCGATCGAATCAAAAGCCCGGAACTTGACCTTCGGGTTCTCCTTCGCCAAAACCTTCGTGATCGCCGCCGTCAACGTCGTCTTGCCGTGATCGATGTGCCCAATCGTCCCCACATTCATGTGCGGCTTCGACCTGTCAAATTTTTCCTTGGCCATAGCTCATTGCCTCGTCAATCAGAGATTCAACCGCCAAGCACAATGAAGAACTCGTCACTTGCCCACCGTGCGCCCTTGCACGCGGGCGATGACTTCTTCCGAAATTGCCGCCGGGGTCTGTTCGTAGCGCAGGAAGTGCATCGTATACGACGCCCGGCCCTGCGTGCGCGAGCGCAGGTCGGTGGCATAGCCAAACATTTCTGCGAGCGGCACCGTGGAGCGAATGATCTGCGTCGAGCCGCGGCGTTCCATCCCCTCGACCCTTCCGCGACGGCTGCTCAGATCGCCCAGGACGTCGCCCATAAACTCTTCCGGAACCACGACCTCCACTTTCATCACCGGTTCCAGCAACACCGGCTTGGCCCTTCGCACTGCTTCCTTGAAGCCGAGCGAGCCCGCTATCTTGAAGGCCATTTCCGAGGAGTCCACCTCATGGTAAGAGCCGTCGTGGAGTGTCACGGAGACGCCATTCATTTCATAGCCGGCCAGCACTCCGGTTTCCATCGCCTCGCGAATACCCTGATAGGTCGGGCCGATGTATTCCCTCGGGACCACGCCGCTTACGATTTCGTCCCGGAAGAGCAGGTTCAGTTCAGCCTCAAATTTGTTGGTGGATTTCTTTCGGGTGAGCTCGGCGATGGCGTTGAGGTCCGGATGCGGCAAAGGCTCGACGCGCAGGAAAACGTGACCGTACTGGCCGTGCCCACCCGTCTGGCGAACGTATTTGCCTTCGCCCTCCGCGCTGCCCAGAATGGTTTCGCGATACGCCACCTGCGGGCGGCCCACGTTGGCGGCCACATTGAACTCGCGCACCATGCGGTCAACCAGGATTTCCAGGTGCAGCTCACCCATGCCGGAAATCAGCGTCTGACCCGTGTCGGGGTCGGTATGAACCTTGAAGGTCGGGTCTTCCTGGGTCAGCTTGGCGAGCGCGTTCCCGAGTTTCTCCTGGTCGGCTTTGGTCTTGGGTTCAATGGCCACGGCGATGACCGGCGCGGGGAAGTCCATGGCCTCGAGAACGATCGGAGCATCCTCATCGCAGATGGTGTCGCCGGTGGAGACATTTTTCAGACCCACCGCCGCCGCGATGTCACCCGCGTGAACATCGGAAATCTCTTCGCGCTTGTTGGCGTGCATCTGCAGCAGACGCGAGACACGTTCGCACCGGCCGCGGCGCGGGTTGTAGACCGTGTCACCTTGCTGGATCTTTCCAGAATAAACCCGCAGGAAGGCGAGTTGACCCACAAAGGGGTCGGTCATGATCTTGAAGATCAGCGCCGCAAAAGGCTCCTCGTCGTCGGCCTTGCGAGTCAGCGTCCTTTCTTCATTCTCGGGATCAGAACCTTCGATAGGCGGGACGTCAACAGGGGAAGGCAGGTAGTCCACGACGGCGTCGAGCAAGGGCTGCACGCCCTTATTCTTGAAGGCGGCGCCGCAGACCACCGGAAACGCCTTCATGGCAATCGTGGCGCGACGAACGGCGGCACTCAGATCCTTAGCCGAGATTGCTTCGCCATGAACGTACTTCTCCATAACCGCGTCGTCCACTTCTCCGAGTGATTCAATCAACTGGTCACGATAGTGACGCGCCTTTTCGGCGTAGGCAGCCGGGATTTCGAGATCATCGAAACCCGCCCCGAGGGTCTCTTCCTTCCATACGATCGCGCGCTGAGCCACCAGATCGATGATGCCTTCGAAGTTGTCCTCCGCTCCCAGCGGGAGCTGGATGACGATCGGGTTGGCGTGCAGCTTGGAACGCAACTGACTGACACAGGCTTCGAAATCTGCGCCGATCCGGTCCATCTTGTTGACGAAGACAATGCGCGGGACGCGGTACTTGTCGGCCTGGCGCCAGACGGCTTCCGTCTGCGGCTCCACACCTTCGACCGCCCCTAAAATAGCAATCGCTCCGTCAAGCACCCGGAGCGACCGTTCAACTTCCGCCGTAAAATCGACGTGTCCCGGCGTATCAATGATGTTGACCTGGATGTCATTCCAGAAACACGTGGTGGCCGCGGAGGTAATGGTGATGCCGCGCTCCTGCTCCTGTTCCATCCAGTCCATGACGGCGGTGCCTTCGTGCACCTCACCCATCTTGTGCGTCCTCCCCGTGTAATAGAGGATGCGCTCCGTCACGGTGGTCTTACCGGCATCAATGTGCGCCATGATACCGATATTCCGATACTTCTCGAGTTGTACCTCGCGCGGCATAAATCCTTCAAAAGCGAACAAACCCGGACCCGATCTCAATCCCCGGGATCGAGATCCGAAACCCCCGCAATCAGTTGAGCCACAATGCCGCCAAAGGCGGCTGCAAAACGGATCGTGGGCCGGGGAGGCGCCACATCCCGCCTTGCTCAAGGTCATCCCGGTGAAACAGGATTACCAACGGTAATGGGCAAAAGCCTTGTTGGCTTCGGCCATGCGGTGAGTATCGTCCCGCTTCTTGATGGCACCGCCGCGATTGTTCGCTGCGTCCAACAACTCCGCGGCCAACTTCTCCACCATGGACTTCTCGCCCCGCTCACGCGCATAGCCGATGATCCAGCGGAGACTCAAGGAGGTCTGACGATTCCGATTAACTTCCACCGGCACCTGGTAGTTCGCCCCCCCAACTCGTCGAGTCTTCACTTCCAGGGCTGGCTTCACGTTGTCAACCGCCTTCTTGAAGACCTTCAGCGGCTCATCGTTGGCTCGCTGTTTGATCAACTCAAAGGCGTCGTACACGATATTCTGGGCGACGCTCTTCTTGCCTTGAGACATAACGCAATTGACGAGCTTCTGCACCAGAGGATTAGCGTATACCGGATCGGGACCGATTTCTCGTCGCTCTACCGTACCTTTACGTGGCATATCCTAACCAGAATGCGTTTCGCGGAAGAGTCTCCGCTCCTCTTCCTCGAGCTAAGCAGCCTTCGGCCGCTTGGCTCCATACTTCGACCGCCCCTGACGGCGATCCGTCACACCGGCGGAATCCAATGTGCCCCGGATGACGTGATAGCGAACTCCGGGGAGATCCTTGACCCGTCCGCCCCGGATCAACACGATCGAGTGCTCCTGCAGATTGTGCCCAACGCCCGGAATGTACGTAGTCACTTCCATGCTGTTGGTCAACCGCACGCGCGCAACCTTACGGAGGGCCGAGTTCGGTTTCTTGGGCGTCTGCGTGTAAACGCGAATGCACACCCCGCGTTTCTGAGGACAACCCTGCAAAGCCGGGCTCGACGTCTTGTAACGTGGCTGCCGCCGACCGAGACGAACCATCTGACTGAACGTGGGCATCCGAAAGCCTCTCGCACTCCCGCACCCAGCGTCGCGTTTCGCGGACACATGTACGGGGGGTAATTTGGCTCCGGCCAAATCCTTACAACTTTAACAGACTGAACGAAAAACTGTCAAGGGTTTGCGAGCAGGGGAGAATCAAGATCCTCACCGCATCTCCAGGATTTCCCGCTCCTTGCTCTTCGCCTGACCTTCCAGTTTTTCCATGAACTCATCGGTCAGCTTCTGAACTTCCTCCAGGCCGCGCCGCTCATCATCCTCGGAGATTTTCTTGTCTTTCAGAAGTTTCTTCAACGCTTCGTTGCCGTCGCGGCGAATATTGCGGACGGCGGTCCGGTGGTTCTCCATGACCTTGTGAAGGTGTTTGACCAGTTCCTTCCGCCGCTCCTCCGTGAGGGGCGGGATGGGCACCTTCAAGATCTTGCCATCGTTAACCGGATTCAACCCCAGGTCCGAAGCGCGGATGACCTTTTCAATTACCGACAACAGGCTTGGGTCCCAGGGCTGGACGGTGAGCATCGAGGGCTCGGGAACTCCCAGCGTGGCCACCTGATTCAAAGGCGTGGGCGTCCCGTAATACTCCACCTTCAGATGGTCGAGCAAGGCTGTGGACGCGCGCCCGGTTCTCATCGAAGCAACTTCCACCCGCAAGTCCTCCGCGGCCTTGGTCATGCGGGTTTTGGTCTGCGCAACCGTCTCTTTGATCATCGTACCCGCCTTTCCTGCCCGGCCCTCAGCGGCCCACCGACGAGCCCACCTTTTCGCCCAACACCACGCGCTTGAGGTTACCCGGGACGTTCAGGTTAAACACAATAATGGGCAGGCTGTTGTCCATGCACAAGGAAATCGCCGTCGTATCCATCACCGCGAGACCACGCGAAAGCACATCCAGATAGCTGATGCGAGCAAACATCTTGGCATCCGGGACCTTCTGGGGGTCCGCGTCGTAAACGCCGTCCACCTTAGTGGCTTTCAGGATTACCTCCGCCTTGACTTCCATGGCGCGCAGTGCGGCGGCCGTGTCGGTCGAAAAATATGGATTTCCCGTCCCCGCGGCAAAGACCACGACCCGCTTCTTTTCCAAATGACGGATCGCGCGGCGGCGAATGAAGGGTTCGGCAATCTGGCGCATTTCAATGGCGGTGACTACTCGCGTGTATGACCCCAATTTCTCGAGCGCGTCTTGCAGGGCCAAGGCGTTGATCACCGTCGCCAGCATGCCCATGTTATCGGCGACGACCCGGTCAATCCCCAACGCCGAAGCCGCCACACCGCGAATGAAGTTGCCACCGCCCACCACGACCGCGACCTCTACGTCCATGCCTCGGACTTCATGAATTTCCTGGGCGATGCGCCCGGACACCTCCGGGTCAACCCCGAACCCCTGGGAGCCCATCAGGGCTTCACCACTCAACTTCAGCAGGATGCGACGAAAGGCAGGCTGGCTCATGTCTTGGCTGGTTGCGACCTGACCGTAGCTCTTAAGCGCGGGGCGTTCCTTCTGAGCGGTGGAGACCGAGATCCGCTTCCCCATTCCGGCCCCGAGCGCCACACTGTGCCCCGGACACGACGCCTACTGGGCCACTTCCGTGGGGGCTGCGTCCGCGCCCGGCCTTCCCGCTTTCTCACCGACTTTGAATCTCGAGAACCGGGTCACGGTGATGTTCTCACCAAACCTGGCGATCTTGGAAGCGATCAACTCGCCCACGGTCAGGCTACTGCCGCTGTCCTTGATGAAGTGTTGTTCGTAAAGGCAGTTGTCCTCGTAAAACTTTCCGAGCTTGCCTTCCACGATCCGGTCCAGCACATTCTCCGGCTTTCCGGAGGTCGCAGCTTGCGCGCGCAACACTTCCTTTTCGCGATCCAACACTTCCGCGGTCACGTCTTCCTTGCGAACAAAGCGCGGGTCAGTGGCGCAGATCTGCATGGCCAGGTCATGGGCCAGTTGCTGGAACTCCTCGTTACGCGCGACGAAGTCCGTTTCGCAGTTGACCTCGACGAGCACGCCAATCTTCCCGCCCGCATGGATATAAGAACCCACCACGCCTTCGGAGGTAGCGCGTCCGGCCTTTTTTGCCGCGGTCGCCACGCCACGTTTGCGCAGCACGGTGAACGCCTGTTCCAGGTCACCTTGGGCCTCCTCGAGGGCCCGCTTGCACTCCATCATGGGAGCGCCACTAATCTCGCGCAGTTTCTTGACTTGCTCCGGGGAAACGCTCATTCTCGATCAAATCCTCCCGACACGAAGAAGGTAGACGTTACTCACCGCCGTGCCTACCTCAAGGGTCGCAGTCTGAATTCGCGGGCACTACGAAAGGTCCGGCGTGGGCTCTTTCCCGTCGTCGGGTTTACGTCCACGGGGTCTGAACTCGCCCGGCTTCCGCTTCAGTTTCGGCACACGCACACGGCCGTCCGCATCCTCCTCCGCAGCCAGCACGGCAGGAGACAGGCCCTCCCCGCCCTCCACCGCCACCGCTTCCTCTTCCCCCGTATACTCCGGCGGCGGTATCTCACCCGCCGCGATGGCGGCGGCCAAGCGCTGCCGTTCAAGTTCCTCCGCAGCCTTCTCCGCCGCAGCCTTTTCTTCCTCGAGCCGTTTCTGCTCGGCCGCTTGGCGGCCTTCCAGGATCGAATCGGCGATGCGCGAGGTGAAGAGACGGATGGCGCGGAGAGCGTCGTCGTTTCCGGGAATCACATAGTTTACGAGGTCCGGGTCGCAGTTGGTGTCGACAATAGCCACCACAGGGATTCCCAGCTTGCGCGCTTCCTTAACGGCAATCTCCTCGTTGTGGGAGTCCACTATGAACAAGACGTCCGGCATCCCCGGCATCTCCTTGATGCCCGCAAGGTTCTGTTCCAAGTGCTTCCGTTCGCGCTCCAGCCGTTGCACTTCTTTCTTCGTGAGGAGATCGTAGCGACCGTCGCGACTCATATCCTCCAACTCTCTCAGCCGCTGGATCGATTTCTGAATCGTGGCGTTATTGGTGAGCAGCCCGCCCAGCCAACGATGATTCACATAGAACATCCCGCAGCGCGTGGCTTCCTCGGCGATGGCCTCCTGGGCCTGTCGCTTCGTGCCCACAAAGAGGATCGTTTTCCCCTCGCGGGAAAGATCCGACACAAAACGGGCAGCTTCTTTGAACAGTTTGAGGGTCTTCTGCAGGTCGATGATGTAAATTCCGTTGCGCTCCCCGTATATGTAATCCTTCATCTTGGGGTTCCATCGGCGGGTCTGGTGGCCGAAGTGAACACCGGCCTCCAGGAACTCCTTCATGGTTATATTTGACAAAACCTCACCTCGCTTTGCATGCCTTCACCCGTCAGCGCTCAGCCGTCGGCTCAACCGCCTGCCGCCGAGGGTTGGCCACCCGTCACGGCTCTTCTAACGCTTCGAGAACTGGAACCTCTTGCGCGCGCCCTTCTGGCCGTACTTCTTCCGCTCCTTGGCGCGCGGATCGCGCGTCAGGAAGCCAGCCTGGCGTAAGCGCGCCCGGAGCTCCGGGTTAAAAAGCACCAGGGCACGCGCGATCCCGAGCCGCGCGGCTCCTGCCTGGCCATGGATGCCGCCGCCGTTGGCATTCACCAAAATGTCGAACTTGCCCACCAGCTCGGTGGCCGCCAGCGGTTGCTGGACCTCGGCACGGAGGGCTTCCGAAGGGAAATAAACGTTCAGCGCTTGCCGGTTGACCAACATCTTGCCTTCCCCCGGACGCAAAATCACTCGCGCCACCGCAGTCTTCCGACGACCTGTTGCCGTATATTGAAGCAGCTCAGCCACAGTCACTCCGCTCTTCTTGGGATTCTGAGGGATTCCAACTAGCGCGCCAGGGAAAGCGTCTGCGGCGACTGCCCCGCATGGGGGTGGGTCGATCCCACGTACACCTTCAGCCGCCGAGTCAAGCGGTCGCGCCACCGGTTCTTGGGCAGCATGCCGTAAATCGCCTCGCGAATCAGCTTCTCCGGTTGCGTCTCGAAGAGCTTTCGCGCCGTGATTTCCCGGAGCCCTCCCGGATAACCCGTGGTATGGCGGTAGACTTTCTCGTCGAGCTTCTTCCCTGTCAGCCGAACTTTTTCAGCATTGATGACGATCAGGCCGCGGCGATGATCGACGTGCGGGGTGAAATCCGGCGAATCCTTGCCGGTCAGAACCCGCGCGGCACGGGCGGCCAGCCGCCCCAGCACCCAACCTTCCGCATCTACCACACACCAGTCAATCTGTCCTCGACGCGCTTTGGCGAGGTAAGTCCCCACTCTACTCTCCGTGTGAATCCTCAGACTGCAAACTTCTATTTGTACTTGATAACGCCCTTCCTTGTCAACCGACTTCACCGGCTGGTAGTGGTGCAGTTTGAATTTTCTGGCTCTTGACTCAGGCCGCCGTCCTGCCATAATGGGGCCATGCCAAAGAAAACCGAACCAAAGCGGAAAATCAGCCCCAAGCCGACCAAGCGCCAGCCGAAAGAGGATTTCTGCCAGATTGCTTTTAGGACCGTGCAGGAGACGATCAAGCGGAGCGAGGGCTAGGGCTCCTGACGATGTGGTTTCCAGTTAAGCTCCAGTTTCGCCATTTTTCTCTCTCCAATGAACCCAACTGCCCAACGGATATACGCGGGTCCGCGAGGCTCCGCTAAATATTCAAAAAGAGGCTGATAATCGTAGGGAGTCCCATAAAATTCAAAATCGGATTGGATTCTCGCCAGTGATGCCAACATATCCGCAGCTTGCAAGGGAGCGAACGTTATGTCATCTGCAAACGTTATAGAACAAAACTTTCTGCAATCAGCTTCAGGGATGTTTTTAAGTCTCCTGTAGAGCTTTAGAAAGCGTTCGGCAGTCCCTTGGTCATCATCGCAAATCAGAGATACTTTATCGTCATCAAGCGCGTGTTTCCCCACTTGCAGCATTGAATTTATGAATGAGAAATAAATCGGATTTTCTCCACCCGACGTTTCTCGCTTGATCTGGTCCGCTGTGCGGCGAAAAGCCTCAACGTTGACGGCGATCACAACACCAAATTCAAATGTCTCAACTAAACATGCTGCGAATGGTTTTAGTACCTCGATTCTTTCCTTAATGGATTGCTTCGGGATTAGCGGACCCAGTTCTTTGTCGGCCTGGAGAGCTTCTTTCATGGTGAGATAGTGTAATCCCGTGCGCCGCAGTTCTTGGTTCCATCGATCCTCAAATTTATCCAAAGCGGATGGTGATGCACACAGGCCGCAGAAAGTAATCACTTTCTTGTCGAGGAACTTTCCGCTCTCATCGCAGTATAAACTTCTTATAATAGCCATAAGGGAACCGGGCCGGAGACTGGCTTCCAATAGATAAGCCAGTTGGGAACTTAGCGATTGACATCCTTGGCGTGGCAGCGGCAAAATCCTCCCCTGCTAGCGCCAAGCGGTGTTCTCAGCACCGTTTGTCCACCAACTTAGGAATCAGCTACACCCTAGCGGCTTGTCATCCCAGGGGTGAAGCGCACCCGAATTCTATGAGCTATTGTAACGCTTTTTTGGCTTTCTCTTTGGCCCACCGCGCTTGCACAGCCTGCCGTGCGCTCTCGCTGCGCTCCGCTGGCGTCATCCTTGACGCCCTCACGGTCCCGCCTTTCTTCCCGCCTTTCCTGCCAATTTTGGCTAGATAATCCCGAAATTCAGGTGGAAGCTTTGTTCTACTCATAGACCAGAGTATACGTAAGCGGCTTATGAAAGTCAATGAAACTATTTTCGCTTACCCTTCATTTTTCTCTTGACATACGTAAGCGGCTTACGTATAATGAGAGCGTAAGTTAGGAGACGTTATGAACAGACTCAATCGCACAAAGCAAGCCCAAGTAATCGCGGCTCTCGCGGAGGGAAACTCCATCCGCGCTACCGAACGAATGACGGGGGTAGCGAAGCACACAATCCTGAAGCTCCTCAAAGACGCGGGGATCGCATCTGCCGACTATCAGGACCGTATGCTTCGCAACCTGAAATGCAAACGGATTCAATGCGATGAAATCTGGCAATTCTGCTACGCCAAAGAGAAGAACGTTCCCGCCGAGAAGAAAGGCCAATTCGGATATGGAGATGTGTGGACTTGGGTTGCCATTGATGCCGACACAAAGCTTGTGCCTTCTTTCATGGTGGGCAACCGGGACGCGCAATCAGCCACGATGTTCATTGATGATCTCAAGAGGCGTCTCGCTAACCGCGTCCAACTAACCACCGATGGTCTAAAGGTCTACTTGGAAGCCGTTGAAGGTGCATTTGGATGCGAGATTGACTACGCGATGCTGATAAAGCTCTATGGTGCGAGTCAAGAGGAAGTCCGGTATAGGCCGAGTGCATCGGCTGCGAAACCAAAATCATCCAAGGCAAGCCTGACAGGAAGCATGTTTCAACCAGCTACGTTGAGCGCCAAGACCTCACAATGCGCATGAGTATGCGGAGGTTTACCCGGCTAACAAATGGGTTCTCAAAGAAAGTGGAGAATCACGCCTATGCCCTGGCGATCTTCTACATGCATTACAACTTCTGCCGGATTCACAAGACTCTGAGGGTCACACCTGCGATGGAAGCGGGGATTACAGATCATGTCTGGACCGTCGAGGAAATGCTCGATAAGATTGGTCTCTAAATGTAAAAGGCCGAAATGCTTCTAAGGGTTCTTCTTGGAAGCTCCAGACTTCGAGAAATCGTGCTTAGCTAATCTAGCTGGAGTCACATAGACATGCTGAAAGTATTCTTCTGTGAAAGCAACTACAGCATCCGCCTCTTCTGGTGTGATCGCCCTCGGGGGGTGGGCACCGCGATTTCCAGCAAGCCTTATCGTGTGAGCCACCGATTGAAGTCCAGATGTTATTTTTCCTTGGGAAGCAACCCAGTCTATTTGAGCTTCTATCGTTTGATTTGAACTAGCTCCAAGCTGTATACAGCTTGCTTCAATAGCCCGCCTACACATTTCAACAGTTGCATTGTATGCCTTAATCCATCGGCATCTTATGGCTTCTCGAAAATCCGGCGCGATTTCCTCCGGAATATCAGCGCTAACTGAATCGTCAGGTCCACCCAAAGGATAATGCTTCTCGTAGGTGGTAGATATCCCATCACCGAGCCATTCTTTGCGTAATATCCCAAGGATAAAACCGCCGCAGCCTGGACATTGAAAAACTCCACAGTCAAGAGAGATTCCCTCGTCGATGGGCTCGCTATAGAAGTCGGTCACTGAATCAAAATTCGAGCTAATACGACAGTGGGGACACTGCCCGGCAAGCATGTGTTTTTGTTTTCCTTCATAGGACCGCCAAAAATGCTTCATGTCGCGCGGCCAATCCTTCCAGAGAACCGACAGGTAGTGTCCTAAGAAATGAAAGAGTTTTCCTCCTGTCGGCTGAATCGGAGTCCGCTGTTCATCTGCCAACTCAGTGGAAATCATTCTGGTCTCCTCCTTATGCTTTCGCAACCAGATATTCGCTCTAATTTGGTTTTTAAGTATTGAGCATCCCGGGCACTTTTACTGCCATTTATAATGGAAGATTTTTCAAACTGCACCACTACCCACCGGCTTACCTCGGGACTTGACCCGAACCAAAGGCAGGAGTACGGTACAAACATAGGAGAGAGGGACGATCCGCTATGACCATTGCTCTGCGACCGGAACACGAGCACCTCATTGCCGAGGCACTGCGTTCGGGCGCCTACCAGAGCTCCGAGGAAGTGCTCGAGCAGGCACTGGAGCTGCTTCACGAACGAGACGCATGGCTCGCCGAGAACCGCGCCAAGATTGAAGCAGGCTTCGCCGCCGCCCAACGTGGAGAACTGATCGACAGCGATCGAGCCCGCGCCCAAATGGAAGAGGAGAAACGCGTGGGGAGTCCCCGTTAATTCGCCGTACAAGTTAGGCGTGCACCGGAGAACGGGGTAAAGCCTTGAACCAGACCGCTGGGTAGTCAAAGACTGGAGCCCGGAATCATGGGAAATACGAGCGCGCCCCGAAACAGGAGTATCACGCTTTCCCCTGATGAGGTGGCCCTTTACCAGAAGGCCGTCCGCCAGGTATCTAGCAAAGTCGCACCGTCCGATATCCAGAATACAACCATCAACGCAAATCTCTTCGAGGCAATCGACTTCCTGCCAACCGCATTTGTAGACCTGCTCTTCATCGACCCGCCTTACAACCTGACCAAGTCCTTTGGCGGGAATTCGTTCAGGGGGCGCTCGCTAGAGGAATATCGGTTGTGGTTCGAGTCCTGGTTTCGCAAACTGCTTGTTACGCTCAAGCCTACTGCATCAGTATACATTTGTGGTGACTGGCGGTCGTCTTCCGCTATTCATCTCGTTGCAGATAAGTACCTCATCGTCCGGAACCGCATAACATGGGAACGTGAAAAAGGGAGAGGGGCGAAGGCCAATTGGAAGAATTGCTCTGAAGACATTTGGTTCTGCACAGTGTCTGATAACTACACCTTCAACTTGGACGCCGTGAAACTGAAACGGCGCGTGATCGCGCCCTACACGGACCCAGACGGCAAGCCCAAAGACTGGGAAGACACGGATAAGGGGGGCTACCGCCTGACACATCCTTCGAATCTCTGGACGGATTTGACAGTTCCATTTTGGTCCATGCCTGAAAACACGGAGCACGCCACTCAAAAACCCGAGAAACTCCTTGCGAAGATTATCCTTGCAAGTTCGAAAGGTGAAGATCTAGTCTTCGACCCATTCCTAGGCGTGGGCACAACTTCAGTCGTCGCCAAGAAGCTCGCCCGCAGGTATGTCGGGATCGAAATGGACCTTAGGTATTGTTGTTTCACGGAGAAACGCCTCGCAATGGCCGAGTACGACCGTGAGATACAGGGCTATGCTCAGGGAGTTTTTTGGGAGAGAAATTCACTCCAAGACCAGAGAGGATCTTCAGACGCGAAGAAAGCCGGACCTACCTACTCGCTGTTTGCCGATGTTAGTTAGCGCACAACCATGTCCCACCGCAACATACTCTTTCAAACCGGCCGCTACAAGGAAATCGAGCAGCAAATCGTGAAACTTCTGAACTCTCAAGCCGATTTTCTTGAAGCGCGGACCGCGCCAAGCACGAGGGCTGTTGGTGATGCGATCCAAGGCATAATCTCGGACAGCTTCAAACAAATCTTAGGCGACTTGTGCTCAGAATATTCGCCTACATTCGCTCGACGAGCGATGGCTGATCTCGCATTTACGGATACTGACGGAGTTTATTATGTCGTGGACGTCAAAACACATAGACTCGGGACAGCCTTCAACATGCCGAACCTTACTTCGGTAGAGAGACTCACTCGGTTTTATGAAGATGATGGAAATTACTTCGTGCTGCTGATCGTCAAATACGCGACGAATGGAATTAGGATAAAGGTCGATGCTGTACACTTCGTCCCAATTGAGTTTCTGGCCTGGGAATGCCTCACTATCGGAGCCCTAGGCTGGGGTCAAATCCAAATCGCGAATGCCAATCACATCTTGATTACGGAAACGTCTCGTCGGAAGCCGTGGATGCTTGATCTCTGCGATATCATGCTGGAGTTTTATCCGAGGGAAATCGGCAAGATTTCCGAGAGAATCAAGCACTTCGAGCGAGTCAAAGAATTTTGGCGAGCCAAGCCGGAGACTTAGAGTCATCCATAACTTATGCCCGTTCCCCGCCGCAGGGAATCCGAACCACGAGTGGAAGTATCGCGGCGGGCAGCCCCGTTGGTTCGAAACCCATTAGTCCCCTCACACGCCTACTACATAAATCACATTGTGATATAATCTTGCGCTATGAAGCGCCAAACGCGATCCGGTGGAAACCATCCGCTCAAGTCCGAGACGCTGCGCCGCCTGGCATGGTTTCGCTATCGGGTCCGCTGTTTCCTCCGTTTTAGCGAGAGAGTGGCGCGCTCCTGCGGCATCACGCCGCAGCAGCACCAACTCTTGCTGGGAGTGGCCGGCTACACGGGCCGCGGCTGGGCAACCATTTCCGAACTCGCGGAGTTCCTGCAAGAGCGGCACAACGCAGTCGTGGGCTTGGTGCAGCGTGCCGCCGAACGGGGCCTGGTCCGAAAGCTCCAGGGCCAACGGGACCGGCGCTTCGTCAAGGTCCACCTGACACGCCGTGGCGTTACGATTCTTGAAGAGATTTCGCGAATGAATAGCGCGGAGCTCCGGGACCTTCAGCTCGAGATCTTGAAGAGTCCCCAGAGCCGCCCGCGTGACATCCCCGCTGCTCAGGGCGCTTGATCAGTTGGTTTGCTGAAAACTCTTCCGTGCATGTCATCGTGAGCGAAGCGAAGGATCCCCGCTGTTCCTTTGCAGACTACCGGGATTCTTCGGTCGCTGCGCTCTCTCAGAATGCCACTCTACCGAGTTTGTCAGCAGACTGTTGAAGGTTACAATCCGTGGAACCTAAATCATCTCATCCTTCCCGATGGTTTCGGGAGTACGGGAAGGCTCTCGATCCCGATATCCTCAAGACCTCCGCTTTCGCGGTTCTCGTGGGGTTCATCGGTGGCTTGGTCGCGCAGGGCCTGCTCGAACTAATTTATCTCTTTACTAACATTTTCTTCTATGGGAAGTGGTCCTTCGCGATCACTTACCCGGTCCACCATCATCTGGGAGCGTGGGTGATCCTGATTCCGCCGATCGGCGCGGCACTCGTGGGAATCATGATTCATTTCTGGGAGCCGACCCTGAAGGGCCACGGCATTCCGGAAGCGATGGAGGCGGTGCTGATCGGCAAGAGCAAGGTCCGCATGCGCGTCGGCATTCTGAAACCTCTGGCCACGGCGTTCGCGATCGGGACCGGGGGACCTTTCGGCGCGGAAGGTCCTATCATTCAAACGGGAGCGGCCTTAGGTTCCATCTTCGCGCAATTCACCAACCGCACACCTTACCAGCGGCGCGTCCTGTTGGCTGCGGGAGCCGCTGCAGGCATGGCCGCCACCTTTGTGGCGCCCTTCGCAGGAATCCTGGTGGCGATCGAACTGCTGCTCTTTGAGTTTCGGGCGCGCTCCTTCATCCCCGTGGCGATTTCCTCCGTCGTCGCCACCGCCGTGGCCGTGCACTTCCGCGGCTGGGCGCCGCTGTTCCCGACGCCCGCCTTTTCGCTCGTCAGCATGCAGGAACTCTGGCTCTTTGCCCTGATGGGAATTGTGATGGGACTGATCGGGATCGCCATGATCCGCGTGCTTTTCTTTCTTGAAGACGCCTTCGACCGGTTTCCGCTCAAACCCGCGGCTATTTGGGCGCCGGTAGCAGGAGCTCTGCTACTGGGTCTGATCGGTTATCTTTACCCCCAGGTTTTCGGGACAGGATACGACACGATCCGCGACATGCTGAACGACAAGCTGGGACCGCAAACCCTGCTGGGGGTTTCGGCCGCCAAGTTTGCGGCGCTGGTGATCTCGCTGGGCTCCGGCACGACCGGCGGCGTCTTCGCGCCCTCGCTGATCGTGGGCGGCGGAGTGGGAGCCGTGTACGCCGACGTCTGGCGTCACTTCCTCCCACACCTCGTGAGCGACCCGGCTTTCTATTCACTCGTCGCCATGGCCGCGGTGTTTGGCGGAATTGCGCGCGCGCCGTTCACGTCCATCGTTTTCCTGTTCGAACTCAGCCGGAACCCCAACGCGTTGCTTCCGCTGGTGGTCTGCTGCGTGGTGTCAGACGGCTTCGTACGGCTATTCAGTGCGGAATCCGTCATGACCGGGAAACTCCTCAAGCGCGGACTGATCGTGCGACAAGACTATACGGTTCCGATTCTTATGCACGGCCGCATCGAACAGGTCATGCGCAAGAACTTCACGGTGGTCAAAGCGGATGACGATGTTCAGGCGATTGTGCGCGAGGTCTCGCCCGAACAGGCAGGCGTCATCCCGGTCACCGAATCGGATGGCAGCCTGGCCGGCATCATTGAGGCACACGACCTCCTCAAGGGCTTCGACCGCAACCTGAAAGCGCGCGAGATCATGCGGAAAGACTACGTCGTGGCGCATCCAGGTGAGGCCGTGGACGAGGTCACTCGCGACATGGTGGTTCACAACGTCGAGAACATCGTCGTGGTCGAAGGCCATGGCGAATCCAAGCCCATCGGCGTGGCCCGCGCCGCAGACATCCTGCGCTTGCGACGCTGGGTCATTGAAGAAGAAGGTTTCGGGAATCAACCTGTCCGCGCCAAAGGCTCCCCACCTGCTGCCTCCGGAGCGAAAGCTTCACCCCCCAGCCGTGGCTAGCCTTGAGTCATTCCCACGAAAGCGGGAATCCACGACGTTTACTGAACCGTGCGTCGCCAACGCGCGCGTAAGCGTGCGCCAGTGCTTCGACTTCACTCAGGGCCCTGGGCCTGCCGAAGGGCGTGTGCGCCCGCAACGGTGGGAAGCACGGCGAGTGCTCGTCTCGGAGTGGACTTTGCGGGCCGACGCGCAGCCCTGCCCATCCGCGGCCCATTCGGGAATCACTGATCCACCCCGCAGCGGTCTGCGCCAGCCCGCGGAATAGAGGCCATTGTCGGTGGGCAATAAGCTATCTATAATCGCCGTGTAGAATGCTCCTTCAGCCTGATCACTGTTACGCAAGCAAGGAGGTCTGATGAATTATTCACGTCGGGGATTCATGCGGGATCTGTCTGCCCTGAGTATGGCTTCGCTGGCTCCATCTGCGGCCTGGGCCAAGCCCCCCGCAGCCACCTTGGGGGAAGCTCCCTCAGCCTTGACTTCAGCGGAATGCCATTCGCTGCGGCCAGTCCCACTGTCGCAAGTAGTCGTGGACGACGAGTTCTGGAGTCCTAAGAGGAAGGTCTGGAAGGAAGTGACGATCCGCGATTGTTTCCAGAAATTTGAGGACGACCGCGGCGGAGCTCTGAACAATTTCGATAAAGTGCGGGATGGTGTCCGGGGTGGACATGCCGGACCGCCCTGGTATGACGGCCTGATCTACGAAATGATACGTGGCGCCTCGGACTTCCTCGCGACGCAACCTGATCCGGAGCTTGACAGGCAACTTGATGGGTACATTGCGCGCATTGCAGCCGCGGCGGCCAAGGATCCGAATGGGTATCTGAATACCTACACCCAGCTTGAGGAGCCGACCCACCGCTGGGGGCTGAACGGCGGATTGCAGCTGTGGCAGCACGAAGTCTACAACGCTGGCGCGCTGGTGGATGCAGGGGTGCATCACTATAAAGCGACCGGCAAGACGACTCTCCTGGCGGTCGGGGTGAAACTCGCCAATCATATGGCTGAAATCATGGGCCCGCCACCCAAGAAAGCAATCGTCCCCTGCCATCCGCTTCCCGAGGAAGCCCTGGTGGGGCTCTACGAACTCTTCCGCGACGAACCCGGTCTGAAGTCTAGGGTTCCGCTGCCGGTAGACGAAGCCGCGTATCTGCGGCTTGCCGAATTCTGGATCGACAACCGCGGTCACAACATTGGAAAGCCGGACTGGGAAAAGGACCGGCATGCCGCTGAGGAATTCATCCGCAACCAGGAGTATGGGGATGACCGGCCCTCCTGGGGAGCCTATGCTCAGGACGACCAGCCCGTGGTGGAGCAGATGGATATTCACGGGCATGCGGTCCGAGCGACGCTGCTTTGTGCTGGATTATCCGCCGCGGCCAGAGTTGACCACCGGGAAGATTACTCCCAAGCCGCGCTGCGCCTCTGGGAGAGTATAACCTTTAGGAGAATGCATATTACCGGTGGTGTGGGAGCCTTTGCGCAGGAGGAGAAGTTTGGAGCGGATTACGTCCTGCCCAATGACGCGTATCTGGAGACCTGCGCCGCCGTGGGCGCTGGCTTCTTCCATCAGAACATGAACATGCTGTTCGGAGATGCGCGTTATGTCGACGAACTGGAGCGCGCCCTGTATAACGGAGCTCTGGCGGGCGTCTCGCTGAAAGGCGATACGTATTTCTACGAGAACCCGTTGGAAGCCGGGCCGAACCGCACGCGCTGGGTTTGGCATGACTGCCCATGCTGTCCACCGATGTTCCTGAAGCTGATGGGCGCAATGCCCGGATACATTTACGCCGCGGATAACGACAGCGTGTACGTGAATCTGTTTGTCCGCAGCCGAGCCCCAGTTTCTCTCGAACAGACCAAGGTCGAGGTGCGACAAACCACTCGATATCCTTGGGACGGCAGCGTGCGGATATCCGTCCAGGCCGCCCGGCCGACTGCCTTCAACCTGATGGTGCGTATTCCGGGCTGGTGCCCCGATGCCACACTGAAAGTCAATGGGCAGGCTTTGACTAACGCCGAGCGAGTCCGCGGCTATGCCCGCATTCATCGGCTCTGGAATTCGGGTGACTTCGTCGAGTTGAACATGCCTATGCCGGTGCGGGCGGTAAGGGCGCACCCTTCGGTGCTAGCTGATGCCGGAAAGATCGCCCTGGTGCGTGGTCCCATTGTTTATTGCTTAGAATCGGCAGACAACGGGGACCAGGTGCGTAGCTTTGCTGTGCGTCCGCAGGGAGCCTTTTCTACTCAACACCGTCAGGAGCTGTTGGGTGGGATCACGGTAGTCAAGGGAAATGCCTGGGCCCTTGAACCACAGCGGTGGAATAACAGCCTTTACCGAGCGGCAACAGATTTTTCCGCACCGCGGGGGACCGAGTTTACGGCCATTCCTTATTACGCGAACGCCAATCGTGGACCTGTCCACATGACCGTGTGGGTGCCTGCGGCTCTCTAGCAGGCCTGGGCTCCCTGCCCTGTACTTGCTCGGTTCTTAGGCGCATTTGTAGGGCCGGGGCTCGCCCCGGCCTCGGCCGACGCAAGCGCCGGCCCTACAGCAAGTGCACCAAGAGCCGCGGACCCAGAGAATCGGTCCACGCTAGCGACTCTTCGTTTAGCTACCTCGAGCGGTAGGCTTGCTTGCGGTGGTCGGCGGCGACCAGGAAGACGGTTCTCTCCTGGTCATCAATCTCGTAGAACAATCGCCATTCACCAATGCGACAGCGCCAAGTTAGTGGCTCCCAGTTCTTGAGGCGATTGATGTTCGGACCGAAACAAGGGTTCTGGCGCAGGATGGGGTAGACGTAGTCGCGGAGCTTGGCTTCGATGCGCTTCTGAAGGGCGGGTCCGAGACGCGCCAGATCCTTCGAAAACTGGTGGGTCTCAAAGATTCTAAACGGAGGTGATGAACTGGCCTTTGCGCTTTCGGGCATCTCGGGAACCAGCCTGGAGTCGCTTCACCAGCTCGGGCCGCGAGGCAAGCTCCGCCATTTCGGCGTCGTCGACGAAGCTGCTCTCCAAGATGTGTTGCAGCGCCGCGCTCTCTATCAAATTGGCCAACGACCGCCTCTCGGCCTGGGCAGCCCGGACAAAAGTCTGGTAGGTCTCGTCGTCCAGCCGCATGGTCAGAGTCTTCGGCATTTGCGCGCTCCATCAAACATATTCACTATGAATATAAACGAACGCAGGCCCGGCGTCAACCAAAAGCTCACCCCGCGCGCTGCCCCATAAGCGCTAACTCAAGGGCTCGGGGCGGTCCGAAGCCCTTAGTTTGACGCTTGTGCGGCGCTGCCCCTCCTTCCCGTTATCCTGCCCCGCCGGATTGGTGGTCTAGGGCGAGGCCTCGCCAGCTTCTTAGCCGGCAATGGCGGCAGATCGGTGGTGGCTCGGCGTTTGGACTGCAGGGCAAGGCGGAAGGTTCGAGGGACATGCTCGCTGGCCGCTTGGGAGCGGGCGCAAGCGTTGCCCTCCACGGAGCTTGGCAAGGATGCTATCTCATTGAAAGTAAAGTGAATCGCCACGAAGTCTGAGATTGCGGCGTCAGCTCTGAAATCGCCAGCGGTCGGCAACGGGGCAGAGTTGCTGACGCGTCAATCCTCGCACCGATGGGACCTTATGCCCGACCATCGTATCGTTACTAGGGGGAAATGGAAATGACTCCAACCTTTGAGCAGCGTGGCCCACGGCTGAGCCTCGAGGAATTGAGGCAGGCGGCGGCCGAGATGCGGGCGGTCAATCTGATTGACATTTTCGCCGCGGGTTCAGGGCACCCAGGCGGCACGCTCTCCATCATGGACATCGCCGCGGCGCTCTACCTGCGGGTACTCAACCATGACCCCAAGGACCCGGCTTGGCCGCAGCGCGACCGCATCTTCTGGTCAACCGGTCACAAGGCGCCGGCACTCTACGTGGCGCTGGGGAAGGCGGGCTATTTCCCCCTCGACGACACCGTGCAGCTGCGCCAACTCGGCTCGGGTTTTGAGGGGCATCCCAATTGGTTGAAGCTCCCGGGGGTGGAAGTTTCCAGCGGCTCGTTGGGGCAGGGGTTAGGGGTGGCCGTGGGCAACGCGTTGGCCGGGAAACTCGCCGGCCGGTCCTACCGCGTCTATTGCATCATGGGGGATGGCGAGCAGCAGGAAGGCAGTATCTGGGAATCCGCGATGGCCGCCGGGCATTACAGACTGGATAATCTATGCGCGATTATTGATAAGAACGATCTGCAGATTGATGGCTGGGTCCGCGAGGTGATGAATGTCGACCCCCTCACCGACAAGTACGCCGCCTTCGGGTGGAACGTGCTGGAGATCAATGGGCACGACATGGGCGAAATCCTTGCCGCCTTCGAGCGCGCCGCCGCGACGGCCGGCCGCCCCTCGGTGGTGATCGCGCACACGGTGAAGGGAAAAGGTGTTCCCTTCATGGAAAACCATGCGGGCTGGCACGGCGTGGCGCCCAATCGCGAGCAGTTCGAGAAAGCCATGATCGATCTCGCGACGCCTGCGGTGCCCGCCGAGCGGCAGGAGTCGTTGCTGGCGCGGGCTCGGGCGGGCGCTCAACAGGCGGCCGAAAAGGCGCGGGCCGCGCTGCCCCAGTTCCGGCGCGATTACTGGTGGAACGCGGGCCCGACCATGCAAGTGGAGATGGACCCCACGCGCATGGGCTTCGGGCGCGGACTCGAAACCGCCGGCGCCGACGAGCGCGTAGTGACCATCCATGCGGACATCTCGGGATCAATCCGCATCACGGATTTCGAAGCCCGGCACCCGGACCGCAAGAACCGCGTCTTCAGTGTGGGGATTGCCGAGCAAAACATGATGGAGGTCGCGGCGGGCCTGGCGAAGGAGGGACTGATCCCGGTGACCGGGACCTACGGCGTGTTCGCGGCAGGGCGCTGCTGGGACCAGATCCGCACCACGATCTGTTATTCAAACTTGAACGTCAAAATCGCCGGCGCACACGGCGGCATCTCCGTCGGCGCGGACGGCGCCACGCACCAGGCGTTGGAAGAGATTTCCTTGATGACCATCCTTCCGAACATGCACGTGGTGGTTCCGTGCGACTCGGTCGAGACCGAGCGGGCCACGCTCCATTGCCTGATCGAGCTGGCCGGGCCGGCGTACATCCGCTTTGCGCGCGAGGCCACGCCAGTCGTGACTACACGCGAAACTCCGTTCCGATTCGGCGTGGCCAACGTCATCCGCTACCGCGGCGAGAGGCCGCGCTTCCCGGAGGCGTTTCAGATTTTCCTCTCAACGGACTACCAGAGTGAGGGCGAGGAGGTTTCGATTGTGGCTTGCGGGCCGATGGTGCCGGAGGCAATGCGCGCCGCCTGGCTGCTGAAGGAAGAACACGGGATGGAGGCGCGCGTCCTGAATGTGCATACGGTGAAGCCGCTGGACGTGGGGGCGCTGGTGCGCGCGGCGGAAGAGACCGGAATCGTGGTCACCGCGGAAGAACACCAGGTGGGAGGCTTCGGCAACCTCGTGGCGGGAGCGATTCTCCGCGGCCGGCAGAACTTCCAGTCGCCGCTGTTACTCGATATGGTAGGTGTTCCTGACTGCTTTGGTGTTTCCGGCAAGCCCTGGGAACTGATGCAGTATTTCGGCCTGTGCGCCGAGCACATCGCCGAGCGGGTACTGAAACTCTACGAAAAGCGCGCCAGCGCCAAAGGCTTGGCGGCGTGATGGTGGATCTTTGCGGCGATTGTAGCGCCGACCTTCAGCAGCTCTTATTTCCCCGTCGTGCTGGTCCCGCCCTGCCGGATCAGCGCTACGACGGCGCGTGCCGATGGTCGATCCGGGAAAGCGCCAGCGTCACGTCACCTAAAGGCTTCCTTGTTGACCACGTAAGGCATGTCGGCAGGCTTTCCTCCGTAGTGGCCCTCCAGGACGTCAATCAGCCCCTGAATGCATCGGCCTGCCATGCCTTTATTCGGGTCGGTGGAAAGCCGCGTCACCCGCGCCGCGCTGGCAAAGTGCGAGAACAGGCGCAGGCGATTTTCGAGCTTAGGATCGAGCAAAGGCGAGTCAGTGGGCAGCGGCTCCTTCTCGAACACGTCGAGCGCGGCTCCGGCGATCACCCCTTCGCGCAGTGCCCCGACCAGTGCCTGTTCATCCACGACAAGCCCGCGCGAGGTGTTGACCAGAAACGCCGAAGGCTTCATCAATCGCAAGGTCGTGGCGTTGAACAGATGATAGGTGGGGTACTTGCCGTCCCCCTCCCGGATGAGCGGCACGTGAATGGTCACGAAATCGCTGCCGCGCAAGACTTCTTCGAAACTCACGTAGCGGATGGTCCGCTGCATTACGCTGAAACCATTACGGAAGCGGACGTCCATCGTCTCTTTAATTTTCCGTGCGAAGTTGGGCTGCTCCACTTCAGCGTTGAAACAGAGGAAATCCACGTCGAACGCGACGGCCTTCTTGATGAACGCTTGGCCGATCCTCCCCGTCCCGATCACGCCCACGGTCTTGCCCGTGACCTCGTCGCCCAGGAAGGGCAGGTAGGGATGCCAGGTGCCCCAGCGGTGGTCGCGCACCAGGCGCTCACTGGGGCAGAGCTTGCGCGCCACATTGCCCAGAATGAAAAGCGTGAATTCCGCGGTGGCTTCCGTCAGCACGTCGGCGGTGTTGGTGAACGGAATCTTGAAGCGATTGGCGTCGGCGCGGTTGATGTTGTCGAAACCGACGGCGTATTGCGCCACGACTTTCAGCGTGCCGCGTCCCGCTTCAAAGACTTCCGCGTCAATGCGGTCGCGGAGCGTGGTGCCGAGGCCGTCAATGCCGGAGCGAACCTTCTCGATAATCATGCTCTTCGGCGGCGGCTCGGGGTCGGGATAGACCTCCACGTGGTAGCCGCGCGCGCGGAGGATTTTGAAGGCGTCCTCGCCGATGTCACAGGTGGCGAAGACCCGGAAGCGAGGTTGAGGGTTTGACATGAGATGCCCCAGGAAGACCGAACCGTTGGGTGATCGGGCGATTTAGCGATTGGGTGATTGAAGAATTTGTCCTTTTCCGCGAAAACCCTTTCAGAGCCGGGTGCAACTCTCCAATGACTCAATCGCTCAATCACTACATCACTCAATCTCCCGATCTGCCGATCATCCGATCACCCGATGAATCACAGATTTTTCTTCGTCCAGTTTTCAATACGCTCGAGCGCCTTCTGAATATTCTCAACCGAATTCGCAAACGAGAACCGCAAGTATCCCTCGCCCCAATCGCCAAAGGCGGTTCCCCACAGGCAAGCTACACCGGCTTCATTCAGCAACGCTTCCGCAAGTGCGCGCGCGGGCTTGCCGGTTTGGTTGATGTTCGGGAAAACGTAGAACGCTCCATGCGGCTGGCGGCAACTGAAGCCTGGAAGGCGATTCAAGCCCTCGACGATCACGGCGCGCCGGCGGCGAAACTCCTCGCGCATGCGGTCGACGGAATCCTGCGGGCCGCGCAGCGCCTCGACGCCTGCGATCTGGCTGAAGCTGGCCGTGCAGGAATTGGAGTTGGTCATGAGCAGCGTGACTTGCCGGGCCAAGTCGGCGCGCATGACGCCGTAGCCCATGCGCCAGCCGGTCATGGCGTAGGTTTTCGAAAAGCCGTTCAGGATAATGGTCCACTCCTTCATGCCGGGGAACTGCGCCAGGCTCGCGTGCTCGCCCTCGTAGATCAGCCGGCTGTAGATTTCGTCGGAGAGGACGAAGATTTCGCGGCCTGCCAGCGCTTGCGCCAGACGAGCGAGCTCCGCGTGGCTCATCATGCCGCCGGTGGGATTGTGCGGGCTGTTCAGGATGATGAGGCGCGTGTGGCCGGTGATCTTCTCCAGGACCTCGCCCACGTCTACGTCAAAGTCGCGGTCTTCGCGCAGGCCGTAGGGAACCGCCCTGCCGCCCACAAACTGGATCAGGGATTCGTAAATCGGGAAGCCGGGATTGGGATAGAGCACTTCGTCGTCGCGCTCGACGAGCGCCAGAATCGTGAAGAACATGACGGGTTTGCCACCCGGAGTGATGACGACCTCGCCCGGATCGACGGTGATGTCGAGCCGCTGCGCGATCTCGCCGGCCACAGCTTCGCGCAACTGGGGAAGCCCGGCGGGCGGGCCGTAGTGAGTCCAGCCCTCGCGGAGAGCCCGGGCCGCTGCTTCGACGATGTTGGGAGGCGTTGAGAAGTCCGGCTCGCCGATTTCCAGGTGGATGATCTCCTTGCCGCGTGCTTCCAGTTCCCGCGCGCGGACCAGGACTTCAAAGGCGCTCTCCGTCCCCAAGCGGGACATGCGGTTCGCCAGTCTGAGTTTGCCGACACTCGTACTCATGAATCGCCCCCATTCGCTCTGGAGCCGAGTCCCGCAGGTCTCCAGGCCCGTCAGAATATCCCTCGGGCAATTCAAAGTCTAGACCTGGGAGAAGTGGGAACTGGGTTAGCGTGGCCAGGTCTGAAGTCACGCTCTTCCGCGCGGATGACCACGCCTTGTCCCGCAACCGGGCATGATCAGTTGTCCCGCTACCGGCCGGAATCCTTCGTGGGGATCAAATCGAGCTGGACCGAAAGCCTCGCGCCTTCCCTGACGTTGACGGAGCGGCCGCGATCTTCGAAGGGCTGGAGAAAATCAGCGCTTCGGTAGGCTCCGCGCTCGGGGTTTTCCCAGGCGAAGAGCTTGTAGTCGCCGGGCGCAATCCCTCGCAGAAGGTAGTGGCCGGACTGGTCGGTAGAGGTCTCGCGGAACAGCCGCCGGTCGTTGCGATGGGGCGGGTCAGGGACAAGCACGACCGTGGCCCCGCTGAAGGGATGGTTATCTTTCTCGACGACGCCCTCCAGGCGCGCGCCGTTTGCGCTCACGACCACCTCCAGCAGTTTTGGAGCCTCGTGGGCGTCGATGGTCAGGCCCGAGGCGAGCACCTCGTTGCCGTCCAGCCGGGCGGACTTCAGGAAATAGTCCTCCGGCAGAGTGAAGACATAAAGGTCGTAGTCTCCATCATGAACACCCCCGAGCAGAAAACTGCCGTCGGGCTTGAGGTAATCGTGGCCTCCCATACCGAAAGAAATGACCTCATTCTTCGGCTGGAGGTTGACACCCAAAGAGCCAAGGCTGGATAAGGCGGCGCCCTCGACCCGCAACTGGTCTTTGATGTCGAGGCCGCGTGTCACGTTCAGCGTGACACCTTCGATATCGGTATTGGTAACCTCAAGGGGCATCCGGGCGCCGTAATCCTTCCCCTCTTCCTGGAGGTTGGCATAGAGGTAGTATGTGCCCGGCGTGACGTTGCGCAATTCGAAGGCCCCCTGAGGATCTTGAACATAGGAATATGCAGGTTGTGTGAAGGTGTGTGCAAGCAGGTCTGACTCACGTTTGACCAGGAAAATACTCGCGTGCGCGGCAGGTTGTCCGCCGACGGCGTTAAAAACTCTCCCCCGAACCGTGACCGTGTGCACCGCTTGCAGGCTGATCTCAACTCCCGAGAATTCGTCTCCGGAGCGTAAGACGATTGGAGCCGCAGTCCCCACATCCGCAGTTCCGGGATAAAAGATGGGCAGGTAGCCGCCTGGGGCAGGGTTCAGTCCGTACCTTTCGGCATTGTAGCTGGCCCGGACGTAGTACTGGCCGGGGGCGAGTCCGTAAATGCGGAATTCACCGAGGTCATTGGTTTGGACATATCCATGATCCGCGAGCTCGCGCTGTCCCTCCGGGTAGGAATAGGAGTAACTGAGGGCAGAGACCTGCGCGCGGGCAACGAGTTCCCCGTCTTCATCATACACATGCCCGGTAATGGCTGCGGCCGGGATAAGCCTGAACATGATGTCTGAGACCTTTTGCCCGGCGCCAAGGGAAAGGGTCGTGCCGGCCCCGCCCGGCGTATGCTCGCCATAATACTGTTGAACGTAGCCGTTGCGCCAGGCCCACATATGATATCGGCCCGGGCCGGTCTTTATCTCGAAACGCCCTGTGGCGTCAGTCGCGGCGCTCGAGCCCTGGTTGTTGGCTCCATCTTCGTGAAGCGTCACGACGGCTTTTTTCAGGGGCTCGCCCGACTCGGCCTTGACGACCACGCCCTGAACTGTGCACTCCTCAGCGGCTTTCCGCGACAGGGTTTGCGTCCTCTGGGAAGGGAGGAGAAGCAGAAGGGAAATGAGGATACTGGACATGACCAAGCCTCCGGACGTCGCTACCCTTTACACCGGAGTCGGGGCCGTGCGGAACCTTTGAGAGGTGCTCCACACGGTCCTCGGCGCTGGTTCGATACCTTGCATTATCGACGCCGTAACCGTTGTGGTCAAGCGGCGGCGGGCAGTGTCCCAATCCCGTGAAGTCAATTCGGGACTGGGGGTCGGACCTGAGGGTCCGATTAGTGACTTGGCTGGGCCGCCAAGCGGTTGTATCTCCTCAGTATTTCCTGCAAGCGGTCGTGGGGCAGCGCGATGGCGGTGTGATTGTCCGCACCGGTCATGGTCTCCGCAGCGACCAGAGCGTTCACGATGGATTCTTCCGTGGCCTCGACGGTGGCCGAGAAAATCGGGTTCATGTCGTCGTTCGCGACCATCTGAACCTGGGCAAGCCCTGGGGATTTCGCCGCCCGGGGATTGGCCGTCGAGAAGGCAATGAAGATGTCTCCCGAGCCATTGCCGGAGGTGCTGCCGGTGCGCGCCAGGCCCAGTGACGCTCGCCGCGCCAAGCGCTTGAGTTGATGGGGGAGTAAGGGGGCATTCGTAGCCACTACGATGATGATCGAACCCTTTTCTTCATCCGTATTCGAGCTGAGTTTTCCCCAGACCTTGTCGCTGGTAATCTCCTGCCCCACGGGCACGCCCGCAATTCGCAGTTGCTCGCGGGCGCCGCAATTGCACTGCACCAGGACTCCAACCGTGTAGCCGCCCTCTGCCGCTCGGAGCTGGCGCGAGGCGGTCCCGATGCCACCCTTGAATTCGTAGCAAATCATGCCGGTCCCGCCGCCCACGTTGCCTTCGGCTACAGGGCCGGAGCGGGCACTATCCAGAGCGTAAAAGGCGTCCTGCGGCGTCACGTGGAATCCGTTTACGTCGTTCAAATAGCCGTCGTAGGTTTCCGCCACCACGGGCAGTGACCACCAGTAGCCGGTTTCATCCGGCGGGGCCAGATGCACGCGCCATTCGATCACTGCGTCGCGGACTACGCCTACACTGTGGGTGTTGGTGATCATGACCGGGCCCTCAAGGAAGCCGGATTCCTCCACCCAAGTCGTCCCGGTCATCTCGCCGTTGCCGTTGAGGGAAAACCACCCGGCGAAAACTTGGCTGGCTGGTGACTTGCCGCGGGGAAGGATCGCCGTGACGCCCGTCCGCACCGGGCCTTGCCCGAAGACCAACTTACCCGAGCCGGATATCAGGGTCGTGTGGCCGACTTCCACACCTTTCACGTCGGTGATGGCATTGAGCGGTCCGGGTGTGCCTTCAAACGGCACACCAAGGTCACGAGCTCGGGGCTTGGCCTGCGCCGAGCCAGTGCTTGGTGAAATGACCGCCGATACCAGCATCACTCCAAGGACCAAAAGCAACCTATATGTTTCCATGGCATCTTCTCTATGAATGGTTTAGGTAACTCTGGAACAGGAAGACCAAGGGTCATTTTATGCGGTAGGGACCTTTCAGGCAAGGAAGACGGCAAACTGCAATCTGGCCAGTGAGACGGTGAAGGGGCGCACGCTTGGCATTATGGTTTTGAGATGGTTTCGTTGCCTGTGCTAGGGTACTGGCAAGGGGAAATGCGGCGAGGGCATTTTGTCCGAAGCGAATTTCTCCCCACATGCGAATTCCTCCTGCCACCCCTGTGGATAATATGTAAGCTACCGGACCAAGTTAGGGCACGAAATTTGCGACATGTCAGACTCTAATTGGACTTGGGTCAAAGGTAACAAAAATGCAATGGAAGTAGGAGGCTGGCGTGCGCAGAACTTGGTCCTTTGGAGGTCCGGACGTATCCGGGGATTCATTCTGACTGTGCCCCGGAGGGATTTCCACAAGGACCCAGGCTTGCGGCTGGAGTTGCGCCTTCCGGGACCCCTCGCGCGAGCGAGGCACAACGGTCGGACGCAGTCCACCCGCCGCAAGCTTCCATGGAGGATTCGAGATGTATCTTGGCACATCAAGCCGCAAGATCAGGACCCACCCGCGCCCGCAAGTCGGGCGCCTCACGGCATCACTGCCGGGCTCCCATCACGTCCTGGAAGATGTACTCTCAAAGCCTGTGGTGCGGAAAGCTTTCCTGTGGATGACCCGGCGCGATCCTGACGGCAAGTGCTTCTTCATGCGGCTCTGCGAAAACTACGACAATCCTGACGCGGACTTTTGGAAGCGGCTGAAGTGGACCCTGCCCAACTGGGTCATCGATCTCGGCCTCCGCAGAGCCAAGCTCGACAAAGAGACCCTGAAGCAGCGTCTCTTCCATCACCTTCCCACCGTGAAAGCTCTGACGCTGACCGCCAAGAGCATCGCGACTTACGGTTTGACCGTCCCGCAGCGGTACACGGCCCCTTTGTTCCCGGTCTGGAACATCACGCAAGCGTGCAACCTCTCCTGCCAGCATTGTTACCAGAATGCGCGCCGCATACCTGACGCCGACGAACTCACCGCTGAGGAGAAGCTGAACCTCATCGACCAGATGGGCGAGGAATTTGTGCCCTTCGTGGCCTTCGCGGGCGGCGAGCCGCTGGTGACGCCCGATCTCTGGAAAGTGCTGGAGCGCTGCCAGCAGCGGGGCATTCATGTGACGCTGGCCACCAACGGCACGCTGCTGACCCCGGAGATGTGCGCTCGCCTGAAGGCGGCCAACGTAAAATACATCGAGGTCAGCCTGGACAGCATCGACCCCGAAACTCACGACTCCTTTCGCGGCCAAGCGAGATCCTGGGAGAGGACCGTGCAAGGGATTCGCAACTCCGTGGCGGCGGGTATTAGAACCGGAATGGCGAGTTGTTTCACCCGCCAGACCGCCCACACGGTGGACGACACCGTCAAGTTCGCCCTGGACCTCGGCTGCAAGACTTTCTCGCATTTCAATTTCATTCCGGTGGGTCGCGGCAAGATGATCATCCAGCAGGACATGACGCCGGGCCAGCGCGAGCTGCTGCTGCGGCGACTCCAGGAGCACCTGCTAGAGGGCAAGATCACGATTGTCTCGACGGCGCCCCAGTTCGGCCGCTCCTGCATCGTGTACGGGCCCGAGGAAGGGTTGTTCGCCACGGGCCACGCGGGCCGCGGCCCGGGGAAGAGGACCATGGTGCTCTCCCGCTACATTGGCGGCTGTGGGACGGGCCGCTGCTACTGCGCCATCCAGCCGAACGGGGTCATCACCCCGTGTGTTTATATTTCCAGCATCAAAGTCGGCGACATTCGCCAGCAGAGCTTCCACGACATCTGGAATAACCCGCTCTTTGACACTCTCTCCGACCGCGACGACCGCGGCGACCACTGCGGCGTTTGCACCTACCGGCACTACTGCGGCGGCTGCCGCGCGCGGGCCCTGGCTTACACCGGCGACATTCAGGCGGGAGACCCGGGCTGCATCTACAATTCTCACCAGTGGCAGGAACTCACGACCGCGGCGGGCCTGGAAGAAGGCGAAGAAAACGGAGTGCAACTCGCTCCCGAGGTGGTGCAGCTTGTGCAAATCGCCGCAACCACTGCCGTCGGGGCCGGGGCCAAGGCCGAAGTGCTTTCGGGAATCTCGGAGCGAGAAGTGCGGCAGATCCACGAGCTGGCAGGGCGGCTGAAGTCGACGTTCTCGCCTCCCAACTGAGGCTGCAGCGCTCCACAGGGACCGGCCGCTGCCGGAGGGAAGTAGCGATGGGTGAACCCACCAAAGCACCGCAGGAGGGGGAAGGCGCGGAGGCAGCCTCGAAGCGTGAACCGTCGCAGGTCACACTCTCGGCCATCAGTGACGTGTCGATAGCCGCCACGGACGCCGTGGGCCGAATCTCGGCTGCGCCGCGCAAAACACGCTGGCTGCCCATCTTCGGTTTCCTGCTTTTGGTCTATATCACCAGTGGCTTTGTGGCGATCTACACCCTCAAATCCGAGCCTTGGGTGCGAGCCTTCGTGGCGCCGCTCGTCCCTGTATTGATCGCTGGGGTCGCGTTCTGGCGGCGACAGGCGTGGAAGTTCCGGTCACAGGAGTGGAAATTCAAAGAGCAGGCGCGCCAGAACGCTCTGAATTCACTCGCCCACGAAACAGCGAACGGCGTGAACGCCATCCGCGCGAATCTCACGGGCTTTCGCGAGGTGAATCCCCAACCAGCCGCCGCAGAGCACCTGGATCAGATAGATCGAGCCCTCGCCCGTATCGACGCGGCCCTTGAGAAGTCTATAGCAGGGTTCCAAGACAAGTAAGCCAACAGGCCAATGCTGCCCCGCCCCGCGGGACCGGCCTGCCTGCCCTGGCTGCCGCAGCCTGCCTGCCGCAGGCAGGGCAGGCGCAGGCCGGGTGAGGGGGTCACCCAGGAACAAGACGGGTGGAGACATCCGGGCGAGACCCTAGCACCTAGCACCAGATACTAGCACCTGACACCGGACACCCAGCATTGCGCTTATCCCCCACCTTTTCATCAACATAATGGCTTGGCAGGGTGCAAGTTGTTTATTTTCTGTAAGATATTGGCCTGGCGTGGAGACGATGGGCTTTTTCGCGATTTCGGGGCTCTTAACTCATCCTATCTCTTGCATTTTCATCAATATATTGGCCTAAGAGATAAGCTGGTTATTTTCAAAAACATATTGGCTATATGGCAATTTGTCGGTTCATGCCACTTTATTTTCAATAAGATCTTGGGAGCAACCTTCATTCTTAACATCTCTTTGGGTGCGGGCGCCCTGTTTGATTTTCATCAATAAATTGGTGATCCGCCACACCTGTCGCAGGCTCGACTCTTCCCCCCGAGTCATCAGCGCGGTGCACGGTTGGGCGGCCGCCAGAATTTCGTCCCGATCGAAGCGCGCCCGGGCTTCGTCGGACTCTTCCTCGGGCCGGAGGATACGCCTCTCGAGGCTCTCAATTTCGGGGACCAGCAAGCGGACAAGCTCCTCGCGCACGGCTACTCGCTCCTCCCCTTCCGCCACCGGGATCTCGCCGGCCTCCGCCAACGCCCTGCCTCCGGGGTCAAGATCTTCTGCCGGGCCGGCTTTCCGCAGGCGAAGGAGAAGCAGCAGAATTTCTTTCGCCTTTTCCTCCGGCACGTTGCCATAGGCTTGCTCGAACAGCTTCATTTCCTGGGGACCGACGCTGCCCTCCAAGTCCATGCACGTTGCCGCGAACAGATCTTTCAGGCGCTCCATCTTTTCGATGAGCGGCATGCAGACGAACGCCTCCCTGAGCTTCTTGGTTTCGAGGGCGCGCTCCAGGTGCTTCACCGCCAGGCTTTCCTGGATGCGGTCAAAGCGCTCCATCCGCCACAGGGCGCGAGCCAAGCGCATCACCAGGCCCATCTCCAGAGCATTGGCGGGCTGCCAAGTGGCCAGGAGCGATTCCAGCCGGCGTTGGAACTCCGCCGGGTCCTCTCCCAGGGCGGCCAAAGCCACCTCCGCCGACTGCGAGTAGTAGCCGTGCCGCAGGTTCGCCGCCGCCGCACGCGCCTTGCCCGCCGGCGTCGCCGCGCCCCTCGACCGCCGCGCGTTGGCCCGATTCGCGGCCAGCTTCTTCTCCGTCATCTTGTGTTTTTGGATTAGGGACACGGAAACCTCTCTTCATTTCCTCATTTCCTCCCGGAAGGGCCTGCCGGAAGCGTGAGGCCATAGCAGGAACGCGTTCAGCGTTCAGCAGTCAGCGTTCAGCAGTCAGCGTTCAGCATTGGGCGTTCAGCATTGGGCGTTCAGCATTCAGCCTTCTGCTTACTGCTTACTGCCTACTGTCCGCCAGCGGGCGCTTGTCCCCAGGGCGTTAATCGGGATGCGCCCCCGGCCGAACCCCGTCCGGCCCCAGTGCTCACCCTTGTAGACTAGCGCTGTGCGCCGGGGGTATGTCAATAGGGGTTAATATGATTTTTCCTACCGGTAGGAAAAATCGTAAAGGAGGGGTGCCTAATCGTCCGAAATCCATCCTGCGCGTGCTTATTCCCCTCCTGGTTCAGGAGGGGGCCGGAGGGGCTGCTGGCTTCTTGTCGTCACCCCCGCGCAGGCGGGGGTCCACTGCCGCCGCGGTCTGGATTCCCGCTGGAGCCTGCCCCGATTGCATCGGGGCGGGAATGACCACGTTGGACGAGCAGGGGCGGTTCGTGAACCGCCCTCTTTGGGCAAGGCGACGATAGCGGCGTCCCCCCTTCAGGTTGACGACGTGCGGTTGCCGCTGGGGTATCGGGCCTGAGAAAAGCCCACAGTCAGGACGGGTCGCCGCGGCGACACCGTGGCTACCCCCTGGCCCTGCCCCACAATTACGCTGTTGCAATCTGTCGTATCACATCGGTGATGCTGTTCAGAATGTCGTCATAGGTAAAAAGCTCGATGTCAACCCAAGAGTGGGCCCGCAGAGACCGAGCGAGATCTGGATCGCCTGGAGTTCTGCCAGCAATGACGGCTCCCCTTACCTTTGCCACTTCCTCATTTTTCAAGCCGACGCAGAGGAGGGCCGCAGACCTTTGCTCGTTAAAGACTCGAATCCATTGCCGAACCTGCTCAAATGCGTGCTCCAATTCCGCTCGGATGCCGCCGTCCTTCTTAATCAGGGGTAGGTCGGGCCTTTCGATCTCAACCAATACGAGCTCGTTTCGCTGGTTTAAGACAGCGTAATCTGCCTCATACATCGTGAGAACCGGTTTCTTTGACATCAGCTTGACGGGTAGGAAGATGTGGAAAAAAATCTGATTATTTGATAGGAAAATCTGAAGTTCCTCTTCCTTCGTGGCAGCATGCAGAAGTGCAAGCAGTTCCCGACACTTTTCTTCAAGGGCTGACTTCTCATAGAGGCGAACACCACTTACAGAGGAAGAAGTGGGCGGGCTGAGGCGCCGCGCAAGCAGTCCGTGAAGACCTGTCCGAATGTAAGTGAGGCTGAAGTCCAGGTTCCCGCATTTGCAGTGAAAACGGTCAGGCAAAGACGCGTACCATGCCCACCCTTCACCTTCTGATTTTGGGGACCTCTCGATTCCAGCGTAGGCTCTGAGATGATCGTCACAAAGCTTGCAACCAACGGCAATTCTTACGAACTTCAGCGCGAGAGGGTCACTACGGATCGCCGCTATATAATCTGATGTGAAAGGCGGCACTACCGCATGGCAGAAAAGGGCGTTACCCAGAAGGATTTCTTGATCTGGTTCGACCAGGAATACCCCGCATTCTCCGGGCTCGTGAATCAGGGAATCCACAGGATACGCATAGACCCTGAAGAGCCATCCGGGAATGCATTCCCCCTTTTGCAGAGCCGTCTCTTTAATTCCCTCGGCCGTGCTCTTAAGCCAGTCTCCGGCGACAATTCCGACCTTAAGGTCAATCGGGTCTTGCTTATGGGTGGGCCGAAACCGGATCGTAAATTCCTCTCCAACCCTTGCGTCGAATAAGGCTATAGCGACCTGCATGCCTCGGAGGATAAACGGAAAGATGTAAGAAACCCTAGACATCGAAAGGCCGATCAGGTTCTGATGCCAAAAGGGCGGAGAACCTTTTTGAACCTCGACCGAGCGGTCACAGAACCCAAGGAAGGCGACGCGGGGCCCCCCAAGCTGTTTCGTCAGCTCTTTAGTTTCGATTGGTGCCATATCGGATTTGTTTCCTACAGTATCGGTCATCTCTAGTGGAGTATACATTATGCTCCTCTTCCCTTTCTATTTGTAAGCGAGTAGCGCAAACCTGTTTTGGAGGTCTGCGGTTCGTCCCCAATTGACAACAAAAAGCCGCGGACCTCGAGGACAGGTCCGCGCTACGCTTGCTGGGGTGTCAGGCATGAGAAAAGCCCACGGTCAGGACTGTACTCACCGTGCCTACCCGCCTCAAAAAAAGGCCCCGCCCCCGCATTTAAAGATCTGCTACCCTGCTCGCCGACCATGTGCGAGAATCTCAAGGGATATGTGCCACTGGATTCCATCAGCGAACCTTTTCATCCAGTTGTTGATTTTGGTGTTCCTGATCTGGTACGCCTGTGAAACATACCGACTCCGAAAAGCCTCCCAGGAACAGATTGAGGCACTCCAAAAGCCATGCCTCACGGTGGCAACCACAGCGCGCGATTATGATGAGGCCATACTCGAAATCAACGGTGCTGTCGGCGGAATGGTTCTCGCCCCAAGGGAAGGTAGCGTGCAACTGCGGAATATCGGAGCAGGTCCAGCGTTCAATATCCGCTACAAGTTCAATTGTCTTGACCAACCACAGCAAGACGGAGCTGTTGTCGTAGAGCCATCTGGTTATCTTCCATATATCACGGCTGGCGACAAGTTTGCGATGCAAGTCACACGCGGAATCTTGCAACTTCATGAATATCAGCTGGTCGCTTTATATGACAGCCTAAGCGGCCGCCGGTATGAAACAAAGATCACTATCAACAATTTGGTGCTGACTACCGTTCAATTCCGCCCCTTCGAGGGCTAACGCTCATAATACAGCGAGTGGCGGGTAGCAACGGTCAGCACCTTCCTGCGCGTGAGTTGGTCTGTCGTCATGGGGAAAGGCCCACGGTCAATCAGAGTACGATTAACCGTGGCTACCCGCTCCAAGGCCCGGAGGGCCGCCATACTTTGGCCCACGGCGACAGCCGTGGGGATGCGGCAGCGGTTAACGCTTCAGCCCGCGTCAGCGGGCGACAGATTCGCTTGCAGCGGGTAGCCACCGTCAGAGCTCTCGTGACCGTGGGCTTTTCCTTCGATGACGAACCCACGGTCAATTCCAAAGACGAATTGACCGTGGCTACCTCCGGGTCACAGGACCTCAGACGCCGTTCGAACTGTAATCTTTGCGCTTGTAGCTTCCCACCTTGCGCAACTCGATCACCAAGCGTAAGGCGTCGTTGACGGCTCTTTGACTGCGAAAGGCCTTGCGGACATCGGGGTCCAAGAGAACGAGATTTGTACCCGCGTGGTAGCGCTTCGCGTACTTGCCGCGTACCCCTCCCCTAAGCAACTGCCCGAGATCATATTCGGGGCGCAACTCGTCGTTCATCCTATTCTTGCGTGTTTTCATAGCCTCTTTTTTCTCTTGCGGTCAGGGTTCGAGCACTGATGATCCGAATCCGGCCGCCGCGCTCGGCGTGAGCGACCATTAGCAACCGCCCCAAGTTCGACAACCCCACCGTGATGTAGCGATGCTCGCCGGCGGAGTGGGCGGGGTGAGGAGCCGTGGTGCCGAGGAAATCGCCGAACACCGTAGCGGCCTCAATGAACGAAACCTTGTGCTTGCGCAGATTCTCGGCGGCTTTGCGGCCATCCCACTCGAACTCCACACATCTATTGTAGCGAATTCAACCTGCTTTTACAGAATTGTCGCGACCGCCCCCGATGATAAGCACGCCGGCTGGCGCCCCGACGCGTCGGGGCGATTTCCCGAAGGGACTTGGGGGAACTGCAAAAGCGGTGACAAGTGACGAGTGACGAGAAACAGAGTCCGAAGTTCGGGGTCCGAGGTCCGAAGCGCTGAATCGCAAGTCGCAAGTGCAGTGACAAGTGACAAGCGGCGAGGGACAAGCAAGATTGCCCATTCTGGATCGACTCAATCGTCAATCGAAAATCACCAATCGCAAATCAGCCAATGATCCGCCGGCCGCTACGAAAGGCCTACTGCCTACTGGCTATCCCGACTCCGCCGGGACTCGCACAAGGCGCTCGCTGCCTACTGCCCTAGAGCGACCGTCTGCGCCGGCCTGGCGGGGCTTCCGCTTTTGGACCCATCGCAAAACGATGTACGCGCCGCGAACTGAGGTATGATGTAGTGAGAGGGTGCTGATGAATGCCATCGTGCAAGAAAAGGTCAAGGATCTGGTGGCGTTGTGCAACAACCGAGGCGTGCGCCGCCTAGCCCTGTTTGGCTCGGCAGCGAGCGGCCGGTTCGACCCCGCGTCCAGCGACCTCGATTTCCTTGTCGAGTTCCAGCCGGTGCGCCCTGCTCAGCATGCCGACAATTACTTTGGACTGCAAGAAGACCTGGAGCGGCTTTTTGGTGTGCCGGTTGAGTTGGTCGAACCCGGCCCGATTCGCAATCCCTATTTTCGGCAGGCCATCGAAAAGACCCAAGTACAGCTTTATGTTGCCGCTTGAAGTACGCAAGTACCTGTTCGATATCGCTCAGGCGTGTGACCTGCTCACCCAGTTCACCAGCGGGAAAACCTTCACTGACTACACCGCTGACGCTCTCCTGCGGTCTGCGGTAGAGCGACAGTTCGAAGTCATGGGGGAAGCGCTTAATCAGGCCCTCCGCCTGTACCCCGACCTTTCCAACCGGGTTAGCGCCTGTCGCCGGATCGTTGCCTTCCGCAACCGGCTGATCCATGGCTACGCTTTCGTCTCAGATGAGGTGGTTTGGGGAGTCCTCGAAATAAATCTGCCCACCCTGCGCCGTGAAGTGCAATCGCTCCTGGATGAACCGCAGGGTGACCCATGACGCGGTTGGCGCATCGGTCGCGTTTCTTGGGTAGCGGGTAGCCATTCTGAGGGAGCCGATTCGCTCCTCACCGAATCGGCCTGAGCCCCTTCGCCCATAAGACGGGCTCAGGGTGACAGTGTGGATGACAGCAGGTGCATGGCATTTTTCAGCAACCTGTCAAGACTGCTGCCTGTTGCGCGAAAAGCTAAATTTGGAATTCCCTTACGCCGCGGGCGAGCGGGGGAGGCTCACGGGCTGCCGGCTGTGTTTTTGGGCGTCGACGACGGCGATGGCCGCCATGTTGACGATTTCTTCCACCGTGGCGCCGCGCTGCAGCACGTGGACGGACTTTGAGAGTCCCATCAGGATGGGTCCGAGCGCTTCCGCGCCGCCGATGCGCATCATCATCTTGTAAGCGATGTTGGCGGCCTCAAGATCCGGAAAGACCAGCACGGTGGCGCCGCCCTTGAGTTTTGAGAAGGGGTACTCTTCCTCCAGGATTTCCGGCACCAACGCGGTGTCGGCCATCATTTCGCCGTCCACCATCAGGTGGGGATTTCTTTCCACGACCAATTCCGTAGCCCACCGCATTTTTTCGGCCAGGCGATGATTGGTGCTGCCGAAGTTTGAGAAGGAAAGCATGGCCACGCGCGGCTCGACTTCAAATTCGCGCGCCACCTCCGCAGCCAGAACGGCAATCTCCGCCAAGTCCTCCGCCGTAGGCTCGATGTTCACGTGCGTGTCGGCAAAGAAGTAGACGTCTTCCTTCGTGACGATAACAAATACGGCGGAGACCCGGTGCACGTCTGGCCGCGTCTTGATAATCTGCAGGGCCGGCCGGATGGTGTCCGGATAGTATTGGCTGACGCCCGCCACGAAGCCGTCGGCGTCGCCCATGTGAAGCATCATGGCGCCGTAGTAATTGGGATTAAGCATCTGGTCGTGCGCTTCGCTCTGGGTCACACCGCGCCGCCGGCGCAGGCGGTAGAATTCCTGAACGTATGCCTCAAAGCGCGGCGAGTGCGCGGGATCAATGACCTCCGGTTTCGTGTCCTCAAATCCCAGCTCCACCAGCCGGTTCTGGACGGCGGCAGGACGGCCGAGGAGGATCGGGTGGGCAATGTTTTCCTCGATGAGCTGATGGCTGGCGCGCAGCACTTTGTCGTGCTCGCCTTCGGAGAAAACGATGCGCTTGGGCGCGGCCTGGGCGCGCTGGCGGACGCTCTGCATGACTTCGTAAGTGCGGCCCAGGAGCCGAGCCAGTTTCTCGCGATACTCCGCGAGCTCGACTTGCACCTGCGCGACTCCTGTGCGCATGGCGGCCTCCGCCACCGCCGCGGACTCCCAAATTAGCACGCGCGGGTCGAAAGGCTTGGGAATGATGTATTCCGGTCCGAATTGCAGACGGCCCAGGCCGTAAGCGCGCAGCACGGAATCCGGCACATCCTCTTTGGCCAGGGTCGCCAGGGCGTGCGTGGCGGCGATTTTCATTTCCTCGTTAATGGCACTCGCGCGCACGTCGAGCGCCCCGCGGAAAATGGAAGGGAATCCCAGAACGTTGTTGACCTGGTTCGGGAAGTCGGAGCGGCCCGTGGCGACGATGGCGTCGGGTCGCGCGGCCTTGGCCTTTTCGTAGCTGATTTCGGGGGTGGGATTCGCCATGGCAAAAATGATGGGCCGTTCCGCCATGGGTTGGAGCATTTCAGGTGAAACGCAATCGCCCACGGACAATCCCACAAAGACGTCCGCGCCTTGCAGCGCTTCGGCAAGTTGACGCTTGGAAGTCGGGACGGCGAAGCGGGAGTTGTAAGGATTCATGCCCTCGGGGCGGCCTGCGTAAATCACGCCGTGGATATCACACATGGTGATATTTTCCTTGCGCACGCCTAGCCGGACGTAATGCTGAGCGGTCGCCAGTCCCGCCGCGCCTGCGCCGTTAAAGACCACGCGCACCTTGTCGATCTGCTTGCCCACCACTTCCAATGCGTTCAGGAGCGCCGCGCCGGAAATGATGGCCGTCCCGTGCTGGTCGTCATGAAACACCGGGATGCCCATGGTGCGGCGCAGGGTCTCCTCGATGTAGAAGCATTCCGGGGCTTTGATGTCTTCAAGGTTGATGCCGCCGCAGGTGGGTTCGAGGAGCTGACAGAATTTGATGACGTCTTCCGGGTCCTGCGAGCCGACTTCCAAATCGAAGACATCGATATCCGCAAAGCGCTTGAAGAGGACAGCCTTACCTTCCATGACCGGCTTGGAGGCGTGCGCCCCAATGTTGCCGAGGCCAAGGACCGCGGTGCCGTTTGAGACCACTGCCACCAGGTTCCCCCGTGCGGTGTATTCATAGGAAAGTTCGACGTCCTTATGAATCTCCTTGCAAGGCTCGGCCACCCCGGGCGTGTAGGCCAAGCTCAAATCCCATTGCGTGCGGCAAGGCTTGGTGGGGGTGAGTTCGATTTTCCCCTTGCGGCCTTGCCGGTGATAGTCCAATGCATCTTTACGACGAATTTCCATGAGCGATTCCTCTTGGGCGGAGGACTCCCTTTGCGTGTCCTCCTATTAATACTTCCTTCGTTCGGGGCGCCCTATGACCGCCGATTTTCAGGCTGGCATGATAAGTCAAACCGCGTTCCCGAAAAAGCCCCGCGAGGAGTTTCCTTCCCCTCGGGGTCAGGCCGCCGGCGGTATGGAAACACGAACAGGGGACTGCTTGATTCCCAGCACGCCGACCTGCGCATGCACTACGGCGATCGCCGCCATGTTGACGATCTCTTCGACTCCAGAGCCCCGCGCCAGGACGTGCACGGGCTTGGCCATACCCATAAGGATCGGTCCCAGAGCTTCCGCGCCGCCCATCCGCATCATCAACTTGTAGGCGACGTTGCCGGCCTCCAGGCTTGGGAAGATCAACACGTTCGCGTCACCTCTGACTTTGGAAAAGGGGTAATCCTCAGTGACAAGCTCGGGGACGATGGCGGTGTCTGCCTGCATCTCGCCATCCACGATCAGCCCCTCAGCCTTCGCCCTGACGAGAGCCGTAGCCCTGCGAACTTTGTCGGCCAGTGGATGCCGCGTGCTGCCGAAGTTCGAGAACGAAAGCATGGCCACGCGCGGCTCCACGTTGAACCAGCGGGCGACCTCCGCCGAGAGGATGGCAATTTCCGCGAGCTGCTCGGCGGTGGGTTCAATGTTGACGGTGGTGTCGGCGAAGAAATAAACGTCCTTCTTCGTGGCGATCACGTACAGACCGGAAACACGCTCGACCCCCTTACGCGGTCTGATGATCTGCAGCGCCGGGCGGATCGTATCCGGGTAGTGCTGGCTGACGCCCGCGATGAAACCATCCGCGTCTCCCAAGTGGACCATCATAGCGCCGAAGTAGTTGTTGTTAACCATCCAGTCGCGCGCCTCGGTGCGGGTAATGCCGTAGCGCTGACGCAGCCGGAAGAATTCATCAACGTAGGTGGAAAGCCGCGTCGAGCGCACCGGCTCAATGATTTCCACATCGACCTTGCCCAAGCCCAATTCCTGGAACTTGTTCTCAATGACCGCGGGCCGCCCCAGCAGAATGGGGTGGGCGATGTTCTCTTCCACCAGGCGGACGCTGGCACGGATGATCTTTTCGTGCTCGCCCTCGGAGAAAACAATGCGCTTGGGCGCCGCCTGGGCTCGATGCCGAATATTCTGCATCACGGCGTAGGTGCGTCCGAGGCGCTGTTGAAGCTGCTCGCGGTATTCATCGAGGTCAAGGGTGAGTTGCGCCACACCACTCTTCAGGGCGGCTTCGGCCACGGCGGAGGATTCCCAGATCAGCACCCGCGGGTCGAACGGTTTGGGGATGATGTACTCCGGGCCAAATTGCAGGCGGCTGACGCCGTAGGCCCGCAGCACGGAATCCGGGACGTCTTCTTTGGTCAGCGCGGCCAGGGCCCGCGTGGCCGCCAGCTTCATTTCTTCGTTGATCGCGCGCGCCCGCACATCCAGCGCGCCGCGGAAGATAAAGGGAAATCCCAGAACGTTGTTGACTTGGTTCGGGTAGTCGGAGCGGCCCGTGGCGATGATGACGTCCGGCCGCGCGGCCTTGGCTTCGTCATAGCTGATTTCGGGAACGGGGTTGGCCATGGCGAAGACCACGGGGTGGTCCGCCATGGAGCGGACCATGTCCGGGGTGACGCAATTGCCAATCGAGAGGCCGACGAAAACATCCGCGTCCTTCAGGGCGTCGGCCAGCGTGCGGCAGTCCGTTTTCACGGCGAAGCGCGCCTTGTAAGGATTCATGTTCTCCTCGCGGCCCTTGTAGACCACCCCTTTGGTGTCGCAGAGGAGGATGTTCTCGCGACGCACACCCAGGCGAACGTAGTGCTCCGCGCAGGCAATGCCGGCGGCTCCTGCACCATTCAAGACGACGCGAACTTTGCCAATGTCCTTGCCCACGATTTCCACCGCGTTCAGCAGCGCCGCACCAGAAATGATGGCCGTCCCGTGCTGATCGTCGTGGAAGACCGGAATGGACATCGTCTGTCGCAGCGTCTGTTCAATCTGGAAGCACTCCGGAGCTTTGATGTCCTCCAGATTGATGCCCCCGAAGGTCGGCTCGAGAAGTTGGCAAACGCGGATGACCTCAGCGGGGTCCTCGGAATTCACCTCCAGATCAAAGACGTCGATATCGGCGAAGCGTTTGAACAGCACGCCCTTGCCTTCCATGACCGGCTTGCCGGCCAGCGGTCCGATGTTGCCGAGGCCCAAAACGGCCGTGCCGTTTGAGATTACCGCCACCAGGTTCCCGCGGGCGGTGTAATCGAATGCCAGCTCGGGCTGGTTGTGAATTTCCAGGCAAGGTTCGGCGACGCCCGGCGTATAGGCTAGGCTCAGGTCCCACTGGGTTCGGCAGGGCTTGGTGGGAACCACTTCGATCTTGCCCTTCCGACCGGAGCGGTGGTAGTCCAATGCGTCCTGTTTGCGAATCTCCATGGCACAGCCCCCTTTAGACAATCCGTCTGTTGTGCTGGTCTTCTTTGTTCATCGGCCCGTTCCTTTCCCCCTTGGCGTCAGCCACCCGAGATGGCCAACAGAAAGGAACGGGCCTCATGGTGCTGAACCCTTCCACCCCGTTTTCCCCGAAGCGCACCCATAGCGTGATTTAGCGCACGCCACCCTCATCACCCAGGATGGCTCGCCGTGCAGGAGTCCCTCCTCGCCTGCAAGCCCATGTGGAAGTGAGGGATACGATCATGCCACGGCACGCCGTGCGGCTCAGCGTGGTCTCTTGAAGGCCCACCGTTGCCGCACGTTCTCGGAGAGTGGCAAATCTATAGCCAAAATGGGGTGTGGAGGGCTAGTGCCGTTCCAACTACCTGAGGCTGTTTTGCGGGCGGCCTCGGTAGGGACTCTCGCCTCGGCCCGTTCCCTTCCCCCTCGCCGTTAGCCAACCCGAGATGGCCCCCAGAAAGGAAAAGGCCTCGCCTCCGAATACCAAGGCTCGGCGGATTAAGTTGGAACGGCACGAGCTTGCCGTCCGGCTAGTCAGATATAGACCGGCAGCGTCCCCCGACTTGCGGCTTTGTTGCCGGAAATGTTAACCTGAGTTCAGAAAGGAATTTTTGGCTGTACTCCGCGCGGGAAGGGTGAGGGTATGCGCTGGTCCTGGAGAATCGGCAGCCTGGCGGGAATCGGCATTTATGTGCACGCCACCTTCTTCCTGCTGATCCTCTTCATCCTGTTTGTGAACTGGCACCAAGGGAAGTCGCTGGCCACGGCCGTCGAAGGTGTCTTCTTCATTCTGGTCATCTTCGCTTGCATCGTGCTTCACGAGCTCGGCCACGCACTCGCGGCCCGGCATTACGGCATCCGCACGCGCGACATCACGCTTTTGCCCATCGGTGGCTTGGCGCGCCTGGAGCGTATGCCCGACATCCCTATTCAGGAACTGTGGGTGGCGCTGGCGGGGCCGGCGGTGAATGCTGTCATCGCCGCCGTGCTCTTTGGTTTCGACTTGCTCGCCGGCATTCGCCCGGAGCTGGGGGCCTTTCGCTGGAGCGGTGGCAGCTTCCTGAACAAGTTGATGGTAGTGAACTTCTGGCTGCTGGCGTTTAACCTGATTCCTGCCTTCCCCATGGATGGCGGCCGCGTGCTGCGCGCCATCCTCGCCACACGCATGGAATACACGCGCGCTACGCTCACGGCGGCGCGCGTGGGGCAGGGCATCGCCTATCTGTTTGGTCTTGTTGGCCTTTTCACCGATCCATTCCTGCTTTTCATTGCCCTGTTCGTCTGGATGGGCGCCGAGCAGGAAGCCGCCCTGACGCAGATGCACACCTCGCTCGGTGGCATCCCCGTGCAACGAGCCATGCTCACGGAGTTCCAAACCTTGCAGCCCGACGACACGCTGGCGGTCGCCATCGAGCACTTGCTGGCCGGCTGGCAGCAGGATTTTCCGGTCGTCTTCGGCGATCACGTGCTGGGTGTGCTGACGCGCGAGAACCTGGTGCGCGCGCTCGCGCAGGGGGGAACTAATGCCCCCGTCCGCGACGCGATGAACCGCGATGTCGTGACCGCCGACTCGCACGATATGCTGGAAAAGGCGCTCGTCACGTTGCGTGGCTGCAAGTGCCGCTCGCTGCCGGTTGTCCACGATGGGCGTCTCGTGGGCTTGCTCACCATGGACAACGTCGGTGAGTTTCTGATGATTCAGGCGGCGCTCCGCCAAGCACAGGGGACTCGAAGGCCCGCGCCGCAGGGCTGAAGCAGGATTCTGCCGCAAGACGGCAGAAGCGAGAGGCCAAGCGGTGAGACCCCGTAAGCTGACCGGGGAGAGCTGATGGCTGATAGCAGGCCCCTGGCACCTAGAATCCGCACTTCACATGTCCAAACACTATTTTACTTACAAGACATCCGACGACCTGCGCCGCGATGCGGAGCGCTTGGGCGTTGATGTGCCGCTTGTCGATGATCCCGAGGAGATCAAGCGCTGGCTGGCGAAACCCGTGAACATCCCCGGCGAGGGCGGCAAGTCGTGGCGCATCGGGAATTCCCTGGCCATTCATCCCATGGAAGGCTGCGACAGCGAACCCGATGGCCGGCCCGGCGAACTTACCTTCCGCCGCTACCTGCGCTTTGGCGCGGGCGGAGCCAAGCTCATCTGGTTTGAGGCTTGCGCGGTGGTCGAAGCAGGCCGCGCCAACCCGCGTCAGCTCTGGATTCACGCGGGATCCGCAGCGGCGCTTGAAAAGCTGCTTGCCGATTGCCGCCGCGCGCACGCCCGCGAGTTCGGCTCACACGGCGACTTGGTCTCGGTGCTGCAATTGACGCACTCGGGCCGCTACAGTTACCGCGCCCAGCACGTTGCTTACGCGCATCCTTTGCTCGATGCTTACCCTTACACGAACCTTGCCAATTCTGCGCCGCGTAACACGCCATGGCACGTGGCGAGCGATGAATATCTCGCCACGCTCGAAGACCGTTTTGTCGAGGCCGCGCGCCTGGCACGCGAAATCGGCTTCGACGGCATCGACCTGAAGATGACGCACGGCTATTTGCTCTCGGAGATTCTGAGCGCACATACGCGGCCAGGCGCGTATGGCGGGTCGCTCGAAAACCGCGCCCACCTGGCCCTCAACGTGTTTAGGAAAATCCGCGAACGGGTTGGCAAAGACCTGCTTCTCGCCGCTCGCTTGGGCGTGTTCGATGGCGTGCCCTACGCGGTTTCTCGGACTGACGAGAGCGGCGCGCCGCGGCCTTTTCCCCGACCCTATCTCTTTGGTTTCGGCGTGAATCCTGAGAACCCACTGGAAATGGACCTCGCGGAACCACTCGAGTTCATTGGTTGGCTCCAGCGGGCCGGGGTGAAACTACTGAATGTTTCAATGGGCAATCCCTACGTCAACCCACACATCGGGCGGCCCTACGAGAAACCTAACGAAGGCTTGTACGAACCGCCGGAGCATCCGCTGGTGGGTGTCGCGCGACACTTCCGCGTGGCGGCCGAGATCCAGCGGACCTACCCGGACCTGGCGGTGGTCGGCACGGGATACAGTTGGCTCCAGCACCTGATGATTCATGCTGGCGCGGCCAACTTGAAGCTCGGACGGGTGACGTTGGTCGGAGTGGGTCGTGGCGCGCTCGCTTATCCGGAGTTTGCCCGCCACGCGCTCACCCGCGGAGACCTGGATCCGTTGCGCACCTGCAAGACACTTTCTTACTGCACCTACTTGATGCGGCAGAAAAAGCATCCGCTCGGGCAGTTCCCTACCGGCTGTCCCCCGTTCGATAAAGTCGGTTACGGGCAGGTCATGAAGGAGGCGCGCCAAGCCGCGCGCGAGCGGAAGGCAGAGAGCAGAACGCCGTAGCGCCCGGAAGCGGTCCCGCGGCGGTTTCCAGAAATCGCCGACGACCCTTACGAGGCTCCAGACCATTCTTCCGTTGTGACCAGGGATGCCGCCGGTCTACTGCTTCCACGGCGGCGTTTCCGGCAGCAGTTTTTCGAATTCTGTGATGAGGCTCGACTCGTAGGCGCCGGCGTACGTTCCGGCGAAGAAACGGTCGATGCCTTCGCGATAGAAGCGCTCCCAGGAGGTCTCCTCTTGCCCGGGGTTGACGGGATAGAACAGAGCGCCGTTGGCCCGCGCCGCGTTTAGGTCGCCGGGCGCGTCGCCGATCATCAGCACGCGGTCTTTCTCGTACTTGCCGCCCGCGCAAATCTTCAGGTGTTCCTTCTTCGAGCCCATCTCCTGGCCGGCGATCACCGCGGCATACTTGGCGATGTCGTGCTCCTGCCACTCCCGCTCCAGCGCCTCGCCGGGTGTGGCGGAAACGCAGATGATATCCGCCTGCGCCTGCAGCCGCTCCGCACACTCGTGGAAATAGGGAAAGGGCGGAACGCCTTCCACGAGGTCGGCAATGGACCTGTTCACCGCTTTCGACCACTCCAGCGTGAGCTTCAGCACCGGGTCGGCCGTCTTCGCGACCTCCGCTTCCAGCGCGGGATTGCCGAGGGTTGTGCCGGAATCGATCCAACGCTGCAGCGGCGTCCAATCGATCAGCTTCACCCCGCGCCGCATGGGCTCCGGCCAGTCGCGCAGCAGTTCGAACGTCTTGGTCAAGGCGGGGAAGCGGTTTACGCCCCGCCACTTCGAATAGAGGTTCACGAACTCCGCCGCGGCCCGGGCGTACTTGGAGATGGCCTGCAGCTTCCAGTACTTGATGATGTTCGGGATGAAACCCTCCTTGTGCTTGATCTCCATCGAATCGAACACACAGCCGTCGGAATCGATGCCAACAAAGAACGAGTGCTGGGGTTTGAAGGCGTGCAGTTTTTCCTTTGGATCCATCCGGGTCTCCTCGCCGGGCAGGCTCTGCATGCGTCAAGGGTTGCGCCGCGGCGCCTCGGCTGACAGCCGTCAGCAATTCCCGCGCCAGCCTCTCATCCCTCCCTGGGGCGGGCCACCATCATAGCAAATGCCGGGTCTCTGCTCCCACCGACGCCTAGCGAGCAAGTGGGTGAGTCGGCGAACTGCTCCTACTTCACTGACCGTTATTGCAGAGGTAATCGAGCAGCTTGCGGAACGCGGCACCTCGGTGTGACACGGCGAATTTTTCTTCCGGAGTGATTCCCGCGAAGGTCTTGCCGAGGGGAGGGAAAAAGAAATAGGGGTCGTAGCCGAAGCCGCCCGTGCCGCGCGGCTCGTCGATGATGACGCCCTCCACGCGCCCTTCCACGACGGCCAGCACCTGCCCGCCCTGCGCCAACGCGATCACACAATCGTAGTGTGCCGCGCGATCAAACGGCGCAGGAGGTCTTGCCGTCGCGCCGGCCTGGGTGCGCCACTCCGCTTCCACGCGACGCAATTCCGCCAGCAATAGCTCGTTGTTTTGCTCGTCGGTGGCGTCAGGCCCGGCGAAGCGCGCCGAATGGACACCGGGCGCGCCGCCCAGAGCGTCCACCGAGATGCCCGAATCGTCGGCAAACACCAGACCCTGGAAGTTGCGGCTGTAATGCAGCGCCTTCTTGCAGGCGTTCACCTCGAAGGTCGCGCCGTCCTCGACGCAGACAGCCAACTTGTCGAACTGCGGCAGGGCCTCTACGGTGATGCCCCGCGCGGCTGCCGCCTCACGGAATTCGCGCAGCTTTCCCGAGTTGGACGAGGCCAGGTAGAGTGACGAGGCTCCCATGTGCAGCTGCCAGTCTCTCGCGCGCTTTTGCCGCCGTGGCCAAGCGGTGTGTCACCTAGGTTCGTTGAACGAATCGCCTCGCGTGCAGGGCGCTTCCTTAACGAATCTCTGTGCCCTGTGCTAGCGCGGCAAGGGGATTTTCAAAATCGACTTCTGCACTTCAATCAATTTCCCGATAGCGGGCCGTGCCAGCTCGATCAACCTGTTCAGGTCTTCCACGCTGAAAACGCGTCCTTCGGCGGTGGCTTGAGTCTCGACAAGCTGCCCTGCGCCGGTCATCACCACGTTCATGTCGACTTCGGCGCTGGAATCTTCCGCGTAGTTGAGATCAAGCAGCGTTTCGCCGCCCACTATGCCCACGCTGATGGCGGCCAGGTAATTCTTGAGCGGCATACGGCTGAGTGTGCGCTGTTCCACCAGCTTCTGGAGCGCCAGCCCCAGCGCCACCAGGGAGCCGGAGACAGAGGCCGTGCGTGTGCCGCCGTCGGCGCGGATGACGTCGCAATCAATCCACACCGTGCGCTCGCCCAGGGCTTCAAGATCGATTACGGCGCGCAACGAGCGTCCGATCAATCGCTGGATTTCCATGGTCCGTCCACCTTGGCGGCCACGGGTGGATTCACGCGGAGTGCGGGTTTGGGTGGCGCGCGGGATCATGGCGTACTCGCTGGTGATCCAGCCGCGCCCGCTGCCTTTCTGGAAAGGTGGAACGCCGTCTTCGACCGAGGCGGTGCAGATCACCTGCGTTTCGCCCAGGCGGATCAGCGCCGAGCCCTCGGCGCTGGAAATGAAGTGTGGCACGATTTCCACCGGGCGCATTTGCGTGGCGGCACGCTGGTCCGGGCGAATCAGCTTGCCGCCCGCATAGAGCAAACCGCTCAAGGGTCGGGGTGTGGGCATAGAACCTCACGAGCCTGATTTGATGCGGGTGGGATCCGGAGCGAAGGCAGCGGTCAGGTCCGCGTGCCCGTCCAGGGTCTCCACTTCCTGCCCCTGGATGAGGAATTTCACTCTCTTCACCGAGGGGATATTCATGGTTATGGAATTCACAAGAGAATAAATAGCCAGGCTTTCGGTCTCGATGCCCGGCGCGAACTCGCTCAGCACGTCGCTCGAGAGGTCCACGTAGGCCGTGCCGTCGGGCGCGAGGAACACGGCGCGCACGCTGGTGGAGGCGGGCAGGACGCGGCGCAAGCCCTGGTGCGAGCCTTCCGCCAGTGCCAACACCACCTGGCGCACGCGGTCCACATCCGCCTCGGCCCAGGTGATGGAGCAACTTTCGGGAACCAGCTTGCCTTGCTCCAGCAAAGCAAAGTAAAGCGTGGCCGTCTGGCTCGAGCCCTTTTTCGACTGCAGCGCGAACTCGCTCAGCTTGGTGCGCGCCGCCTCCTCGCCGTGCTGTGTGGGCTCGATAGAGACCCGCTTGGCGAGCGAGCGCAAGTAGAACGTGGCTGCTCCCAGCACGACCAGCAGGATGAGGAGAAAGATTTTGGCCCGCAGCGACACGGCTTAGGTTCCTCCCTTCTCGAGGGTCGCGAGCGCTTGCACCACGGCCGTGGCCACCTGCTGCTGGAAGGCGGGATTGGTGAGCGGCGTCGCGTCCGCATCGGGGGCCAGGCGGCCCAGCTCGATTGCCACGGCGGAGGCGTTCACGCTGCGCAGCGTGCGCGCGGGCGCCGTGGCAGGCGGGTCCACGTTGACTCCGTTGATGAGTGCGAATTGCTGCTGCAGGGCGAGGGCGAGTTGGCGGCTCGGATCGAGGTGTGCTTCTTGCACCTGCGCCCAGGGGATGAAAGTGGGCAGGGGGGTTTTGTTCGTGAGGGGCGCCGGGGGAGCCGCAGGCTGGAAACTGAAGACCGTAATTCGGGGTGAAACCGAGCCCAAGTCGCCGGCGTGGAAACTCAGGAAATAGAGCGCGCCCGCCACGTTGGCCGCGAGCGCGCGCTGCTCGAAGCTGACGCTCACATCGCCCGTGCGGGTCAGCACGATGCGGTATTTGTTCGTCGCCAGCAGCGCCAGGCGCACGCGCGCCACGTACTGTGCTACCAGGTCTTTCTCCCGCACGCCGTCGCGGCTGCGCCCGCCGTCCTCCGTGCCGCCGTGCCCGGCGTCGAGTACGACCACGGGCAGAGGCGGGCCGGGAGGCGCTGCAGGCAACTCTTCGCTGGACTGGGCGGTCGGTCCCGCTACGGAAGGCGTGGTGCCGGACGTCGAAGGCAGTTGTGGCAGCTGCGGAGTTTGCGCGACGGCAGGCGGAGGCTTCAGCACATCCGCAAGTAGAATCTTGCCGCCTTCGGCCTGCACAGGATAGAAGTTCAGCCCGCTCGAGGTCGGGGAGAGCACGAGCTTCGGCACGCCGTCCTGATCGTCGAACTGCAAATCGCTGACGTAAGGGTTCTGAAAATGGTAGCCAGCCTCCATCGGCTCAATGGGATGATCCCCCAGGAACATCACCCACTTGCCATTGCTGGAGGTAGCGCGCACCGCGACCTTCTCGGTGAACTGCACGGTCAGCCGCGCGCCGTTGGCCAACGGGTCCAGACGCACAGTGAACGAACTGGGTTTGACGTCGCCCACAAAAATACGGTTCGTGCCCTCCTGGTATTCCACGGCTTGGTGCGTCAGCCGCGGCAGCACGGTGGTCAGGAAATCCACCGGCACCACCCACTGGCCGTTCGATACACGTACCGGCTGCGGCAGGTTGAGGAAGGTTCCGTCCACCCGGACTTTGGCCTCATCCGGCCGCAGCTCGATTTGCGCCGAGCCAAACCAGACTTTAAGGGAGTTCTTCTTCTCCTGGAGCCCTCCGACTTTGCCCACCGCGTTCAGGATCTGCAAAAGCGGCAGGTATTTTGTGTTCTGGATGGTCTCAAACGGCAAAAGGCGGTGGCTCGAAGGGAAATAGAAAACGAAGTTGTCACTGCGCAGCTCGCGCGCCGGCCAGAAGAGTGTTGCCAGAGCGAGAAGAAAAATCGACGCGATGAACAGCCGGGATTTGCGAAAGCGCCGGAGTGTGGAAGAGTGCAATGCTTCATCACCTTCGCGCCGGGGATGGGCCGCACTGCGCATGGGCATTCGTTTCACGGGTTGATTCTATAAGAATCAATCGAGAGCGGCAATGAGCTTTGCGGTACGGACTTTGCGCCTTGGCGCGAGATGTTTTTCCTTTCCGGCCGATTCCTGAATAACTTCAGAGTATCGGGACAGGTCCCCGTGAGAAGCTTGCCCCGAGCTTGCCGAAGCGTGGAAATTCACCCTGGTCGCTTCGAGCGGCGCAGAAAAGCCGCGGACCCACGAGCAGGGGGCCGCGCGACCTACTCTTAGCTATCCCAAACGGTAGGCCTGCTTGCTGTGGTCGGCGGCGACCATGAAGACGGTTCTCTCCTGGTCATCGACCTCGAAGAAGAATCGCCATTCACCAACGCGATAGCGCCAAGTGGGGGGCTCCCAGTTCTTAAGGCGCTTGATGTTTGGACTGAAATAGGGGTTCTGGCGCAGGATGGGGTAGACGTAGTCGCGGAGCTTGGCTTCGATGCGCTTCTGAAGGGCGGGGCCGAGACGCGCGAGGTCCTTCGAGAACTGGCGGGTCTCGAAGATTCTAAACGGAGGCGATGAACCGACCTTTGCGCTTTCGGGCATCTCGGGAACCAGCCTGGAGTCGCTTCACGAGTTCGGGCCGCGAGGCAATCTCCGCCATTTCGGCGTCGTCGACGAAGCTGCTCTCCAGGATGTGTTGCAGCGCCGCGCTCTCTACCAAATTGGCCAACGACCGCCTCTCGGCCTTGGCAGCCCGGACAAAAGTCTGGTAGGTCTCGTCGTCCAACCGCATGGTCAAAGTCTTTGGCATTCGCGCGCCCCATCAAACATATTCATTATGAATATAAACGAACGCAGGCCCGGCGTCAACCAAAAGCTCACCCAGCGCGCTGCCCCATAAGCGCTAACTTAAGGGCTTCGAGCCGGTCCGAAGCCGCCCAAGCAGAGACACCCTGTGGCCCACAGCGGCGAGCCGTGGGGACAATGCAGGCACCCCTCTGCTGAAGGCCCGATAGGGCCGACATCCGCAGGGCGGATCGTGCCCCTGGCCGGGCCTGCCAAGAAATTCTGGCTCCCTCTTTTCCTGTCCGGTCCTACAAGCCGTGCAGCGAAGCTAGTTCGTAAACTGACGCATGTGCCAGTCAGGCTCGAACATGTTGAAGAATCCCGCTTTGAACGGATGCTCCTTGATCAGGTCTTCGTTGAGGGAAACGCCCAGGCCGGGCCCTTGGGGAAGGTGGAAGTAGCCGTCCTTCGGACGCGGGGTTCCGGGCACGGCCTCGACGACCCAGGTCTCCGAGAAATCGTCGAAGCATTCCTGCACCTTGAGGTTGGTCGTGCAGAAATCGAAATGCACGCTCGCCGCCGTGCAGACCGGGCCGTTGGAGTTGTGCGGCGCTATCACCATGCTGCGCACATCCCCCATGGCTGCGATCTTCTTCATATTCAGGATCCCGCCCGCGTGGATAACGTCCGGCTGCAAGATATCCGGCGCGTCCGATTCAATGACTTCGCGAAAACCGTAATGGGTGAAATAACGCTCGCCCGTGGCGACGGGAATCCGCACGTGCTCGGCAACCTTCTTGAGCGAGGGGATGTCTTCCGGGGGGCAGGGTTCTTCAATCCAGCCGGGCTGATAGGGCTCGAGCAGTCGGGCGATCTCGATCGCCGTGGCCGCGCTGAATCGCCCGTGCATTTCCACAAAGATTTCGACGGCCGGACCCACCGCCTCGCGAATCGCCGCGACCAAATCCACCGAGCGAATCTTCTCTTCCCGGGAAAGTTCCAGAGTGCCCGGGCCGAAGGGGTCAACCTTGAGTGCCTTGTAGCCCTTCTCCAAAACCACTTTGACACGCTTCGCAAACTCCTGTGGTGTGCGCTCCACGGTGTACCAGGCGTTCGCGTAGGCCTTGATCTTTTCGTGACAACGACCGCCCAGCAGCCTCCAGATGGGGTGGCCGACGGCCTTCCCGACGATATCCCAGCAGGCGATCTCGATCCCGCTCATCACCGTGGTCGCGATCGAGCCACCACGCCAGAACTCATTGCGGTACATGCGCAGCCAGAGGTCCTCGATGTTAAAGGGATCAGCCCCCAGCACGTGGCGGCGCACCGCGCCTTGGAGGTAACCCAGCACGCCTTCCTCACGATTCTGCAAGGTGCATTCCCCGATGCCGACCAGTCCTTCATCGGTCGTCACCTTCAGAAAGATCAGATTGCGCCAGCTCGTTCCCAGAACCAACGGTTCAACCGCGGTGATTTTCATAAGCGATTTTCTCCCTGTGAAACGTCATGCCAGCCGCACACTGCGGCCGACGGAATCTCGGCTCGTATGAAAGAAAGTTAATCTAATGGAAATTGTGAAATTTTGCTGCTCGATTGTATAGTCTATGGAGGCAACCCATGAAGCCGACGGCTGAATTTTTGGAGGCAGACTACTTAAATGCTCTTCAATTTTATCCAAAGTAGGCTCGATCTGTTAAAGTCGAAATCACCGAGCTCACCGACCGGCAGGCCCGAATGGACATGGGAATTGCACCTAATCTCAATCGAAGTCCCAAGGATTTCGCTCATGACAAGAGAGTCAACCTGTGGAGAATGCTCGCACGAATACCTTTCGGTTGCAGGCCGTGTTTCTCGAGTAACTCATCCGCAAGTCCTGACTCACCAAAGCAATCACGTACACCCAGTCGCAGGAGCGGAGCTGCCGGACGAGTCTCTGCCAGACACTCTGCCACCGCACTCCCCAGTCCTCCAATTATGCTATGCTCCTCGACCGTCACAACGAGGACAGCCTGAGCTGCTGCATCTCTGACCAGGGCCTCATCCAGGGGCTTGATCGTGGACACGTTGACGACGCCTGCTTCCACGCCATCCTGAGCGAGATCTTCCGCAGCGGCTAACGCCTTCGCCACAGTATGGCCGGTAGCGAAGATTACGACCTCGTTCGCCTCGCGCAGCCACTTAGCTTTGCCAACCTCAAAGTGATAATCCGCGCCGAATAGACGCGGCGTAGGGTAGCGCCCCAGCCGCATGTAGGCAGGCCCGGGCCAATCGGCCAAAGCAAAGGTTGCTTGCCGCGTCTCGATATCATCGGCTGGCGAAACGATAATCATGTTAGGCAGGGCACGCATGAGTGCAACATCTTCCAGCGATTGGTGGCTGGCGCCATCCGGCCCTTCGGTCAGGCCGCAACTGGAGCCGATCAACTTGACCGGCAGCGATGGATAGGCGATCTGCGTGCGGATCGGCATATAGCAGACGCCGGTGATAAACATGGCGAAGCTGTTGCAGTACGGAATGAGACCACCTGCCGCCATGCCGGCGGCTGTGCTCACCATGTCAGACTCCGAGATGCCGAGATCGAAGAAGCGATGGGGAAAGGCATCACGAAACAGGACCGTGCGAGTTGACTTATACAGATCCGCATCCAGTACTACTACTTCCGATCTTTGTTTTCCTAATTCCACCAATGCCTCGCCGTAAGCGAAGCGTGTTTCATTCAGGCTATTCATTGCGTCTGCTCCTGAAGTGCCAAATCCAGTTCGGCCACTGCTTGGCGGTATTGTTCCTCTGTGATGGAAGCGTTGTGGAAGGCTGCCTGCCCGGCCATGAAGGATACTCCTTTCCCCTTCACGGTGTTGGCGATGATCATTGAAGGCTGATTAACCTGTCCATCGGTCCAGTCCAGGGCGTCGCAAAGGGCTGCCATGTCGTGCCCGTCGACTTCCTTGACCGCCCAGCCGAAGCTGGTCCAGCGCGCGGCCAGGGGGTCCAAAACCTTGCCGCACTCGGTGGCGTCCATGGCCTTTAGCCGGTTGCGATCGATGATTGCCACCAAGTTATCCAGGCAATGCTTGGCTGATGTCATGGCTGCTTCCCACACTTGCCCCTCGTGCAGTTCACCATCGCCCATCAGGCAGTACACGCGGTAAGTCTTCTCCTGCAGCCGAGCGGCCAAAGCCATACCATTGGCGAAGGAAAGTCCTTCACCAAGTGCACCAGTACACCCCTCAATCCCCGGGGTATATCGCATGGCTGGGTGTCCCTGCAGCCGGCTGCCGAGGCTCTTCAGGGTGTGCAACTCCGCCAAGGGGAAAACCCCTAACTTGGCCAGGGCCGCGTATTGGGCGGGCACAGAGTGCCCCTTGCTCATGATGAAGCGGTCCCTGTCGGGCCACTCCGGGTTCGCGGGGTCGTACCGCATTTTATAGAAGTAAAGGGCCGTGACGATATCGGCCGCGGAAAGCGAGCCCCCAAAGTGGTGAGCTTTGCCCACGCCCATCATACGTACAATGCGCGAGCGCAAATCAGCCGCTTGGCGGCGCAAAGAAATGATCTGAGCTTGAGAAGTCATAGTTTCTCTCCGCGAGTCCGGACTGCCACGTGTGCAAGGTCCTCCAGGATCGTGATCACGGCAGAGTGATCCAGGTCACCACGGTCGGCCGCTATCAGAGCTGCGAACAGTTCGTGTGCCAGCGCAGTGGCCGGGAGTGGAACATGGAGTTGCCTAGCGGTCTCGATGATGATATTGAGGTCCTTGTAATGGAATCGGCTCCTAAAACCCGGCTCGAAATCACCCTGGATCACACGGGGGCCGCGCACATCCATGACACGAGTCTGAGCGTACCCCCCACTTAGCACCTTGAGAATCACGGCCGGATCCACACCGGCCTTGGCGCCCAGTACAAACGCCTCCGCCATCCCGATGAGGTTGAGCGCAACCTGGATCTGATTACACGCTTTCACAGTCTGGCCGGCACCATTTGCTCCGCATAGCGTGATGGTCTTGCCCATCACTTGCAGAATGGGCAAAACCTGATTGAGGAGCTTTCCCGAACCCCCCACCATGATCGACAAGGCCGCGTTCTTCGCTCCCACTTCGCCGCCGCTCACGGGCGCATCGAGACAGCCCACTCCTTTCTTGTCCAGCTCCGTGGCCACCTTGATGGCCGTGGCAGGCGCAATAGTGCTCATATCGATGTAGGTGAGACCGGCGCGGGCTGCTTCGATAATGCCGGCTGGACCGAGAGCAACCTGTTCTACATCCGGGGAGTCAGCCACCATCGAGATGACGACGTCGGAGCGGGAAGCAACATTGGCACAAGTCGCGCCCCGAGCGGCTCCTCGGGCAACGAAGGGTTCCACGGCTTCAGGCCGCAGGTCATGCACGGTGAGCAAATAGCCGGCATCCAACAGATGCCCAGCCATATGTTGACCCATAATTCCAAGCCCAATGAACCCAATTCTTGGTTTCATCGATATCTCCTAGAGAAAAACACAGCTGGGGGTCGTCTCATGGGATGAGGATAACCTTCAGCAACCCCATACTCCTTTGGCGTAGTTTCTCGAACCAGGCAGATCCTTCCGCCAGAGGGGCGACCGCGCTAATCAGGCTATCGACCTTGATGGCGCCCCGGGCCATCATGTCCAGACAGGCAGGATACTCCCCGGTGGATTGGCAAGAACCATAGAGGGTTAATTCGCGGATGACAACTCTCTGCAAGGGCAGAACTGCGGTCGGGGAGACGTTACCAATCAGAGTGAGCTCGCCACCTTTGCGTGCGCATTCGAAGGCGAGCTGCAAGGCAGCGGCCGTGCCGACCGCCTCAAAGACCAGATCCGCCCCGCCGTCCTGGTGTTCCAGCACTTGATTCACAACGTCGGGAGCATCGGCGCGCAGCCCGACGTTCGCCCCGAGCTGGCACGCCAGATCGAGTCGGTTCGGCTCCAAGTCGAGGGCAACGATGTGACGGCAGCCGGCAGCCCGTAATGCTTGCACAAGCAAAAGCCCAATCATGCCGGCACCCACAACCACAGCACTGTCATTCAGCTTAATGGTTGGGCGGCCAGCAGCATGCACCGCGATGGAAACAGGTTCCACTAAGGCAGCGTGCTCGAAGGACAGGCCGTCGGGCAGGCGATAAACACCCTGCTGGGGTACGGCGACATATTCCGCAAAGGCGCCGTCTTGGCGGAACTCCGCACAAGAAACACCCAGGACGCGCCTGCGGTCGCACAGGTTGATCATGCCCTTCCGGCAATAGCGGCACACCCCACAGTAGATGTTTGAATCAAAAGTGACGCGCTCACCGGCCTGCCAGCCGCGGACTTGGCAGCCGACTTCAGCTACAATGCCGGCCGCTTCGTGGCCCATGATGACGGGGGGGATTCTGCGTCCGGTACTACCATCCAGGCCGTAGACATCGCTGCCACAGATGCCACAAGCCTTGACGTTCACCAGCACATCGTTCGGGCCGATAGCAGGCTCGGCCACTTCTCTGTACTCAAGCCGATTGTACGCTTCCAACACCAAGGCTTTCACAGACACCGCTCCTTTTCTGTGCCAGCTCCTGCAGCGCTTGGTGGCAAAGGGTGCCAAGAGACCATAGCCCCTGTCTCCCCACTCTTTATGCCACCCCCTCTCTGTTAAGCTGCACCTTCTCGCTTCGATTGTAGCTCGCCCAGTCTGTGACCCCGAAACCCGAGGTCCGATTCAGCGCCGCCCAAAGCAGTGCCAGTCGGCTACGGCGGCGATAACGGCAAGACTGTCGTCTCAATCCACCTGACGATTAACCCTACCAGGGAAATTGTCGGCCGCACGGCGGTCCAGCTTTTCAGCGTCTCTTGCTCGGCAAAGCCACTCAGTTCGCTGATTACCCAGAAGCCGCTGTCGTTCATCCACGAGAGCATCAACTGGGATTCCCAGTGTGACCTCCCAGCCGCGGGGGAGTATACACCAGCCAGCCTGCCTTCGAGCCGTTGCAGCGCAGATTCTTCTCCTGCGTGCCCCAGCGGCCTCGACAGGGCCACTTCTGCCGCTCCCGTCAAGCCCGCACCCCGGAAGTGCCCCTTTCCCGACCGACTCCTGAGACACTTCTCTTTCCCCGTGCTCCTCCGTCACCGAAATCTGTTCCGCTCTGCGGTTCGCCTATCCCGCTGGAGAGCGTCGAGCCGTGCCCGCGCGCCCGGGACCAGGAAAGTGTCCCGGCGAAATCGAAAAAGGCGATGCGGGTGTGCCGAGCAGAAACACCCGGCCGGATTTGCTCAATCACAACATCACCCATAAACAGAAGCTGAACGGTCCCGTGTCATGGGGCGGAAGTGCTGCCGGGGTGAATCTCCCTTCAAGAACTGCTTGCCTTCTCCGGCCGCAACACACTCTTGATGACTTCGCCCCCAATCATATTCTCGAACGCCACCTGCCACTGGGTGAGCGGCTGGGGGCGACCCATGAGCGGTCGGGGGTCGAGTCGGCCGCTCGCAAACAGCCCAATCACTTTTTCCCAGATGGGATAGTTGTGACTGAAGGTGCCCTGGATGCGCACCGCTCGCTGCACGAGTGAGTCGAGAGAGAAATCGAGCGGCTGCGGTCCCCAGCCGACCTTGGCGATCTGGCCATTGGGCCGCACGGCCGCGAGCGCGATGGCCAAAGCGGACGAGTGGCCGGCAGCGTCCACCACTACATCCACGCCAAAGCCGTCGCCCCGCGAACGGGCCACTTGGGCGGCGTCCTCCTCGCCTATGATGATCGTGCGGTCTGCTCCCAGAGACTTGGCGACGGCAAGACGTCGTTCGTCCTGTTTCAGCCCGGCGATGCCCACCCAGCCCGCGCCGGAGAGCTTCGCCATCATGAGGCACAGCAAGCCGATCGTGCCCGGCCCCAGAACCAACACCGCATCTCCCGGCCGAAGCTGAGTCTTGACGCAGGTGGCGTTATAGGCCACGCAGCACGGTTCCGTCAGCGCCCCCATTTCCAGCGGGACCGCGTCCGGCAACCGATGCAGGCAGCGCGCCGGGACCCTAACGTAGTCTGCCATCGCCCCGTTCAAGCCGTAGCCGAACCCCCGCCGCTCAGGACACAGGTTGTATTCGCCGGTCCGGCAAAGGATACACCGCCCGCAAATCCGCGCCGCCGTTTCTGAAGTCACGCGATCGCCCTCGCGGAACTCTTTCACTTGCTTCCCCACCTGCACGACGGTGCCGGAAAATTCGTGGCCCAAGATGACGGGGACATGGACCGGCCAACTCTGCGTGTTGTGATACTGGTGAATGTCGCTGCCGCACACCCCCACGGCTCCGGTTTCGAGCAGTACTTCGTCGTCAGCGAAGTCCGTGGGCACCGGCACCTCGCGCAGTTCCACCGCCCCGTTGCGGAGCTCATAGTGAACCACGGCTGCCATTGAACGTGTCGCCATGAAGGAAACCTCCTGGTTGCCTCAACTCTTCGAGTCGCTTGAAAAGAGAAAGTCTAATTGGGGAGTTTCCGATTTCAACTTTGTCTCCGCAGAATTCTACGCTGGCCGCCCTGTCGACTCAAGCTCAAATCACCGTGGCCTCTTTCTGGGTGGCATCGCGGCTCGTTCCGGCCGTTGCGCTCACTTTATCTGGTCTGTTTCCCGCCTCCAACCTGCCTCATTACACACACCTGTCCCCACTGGATGACTTTTGAGCGGTTCGATGCTTCTCTCTCCTGAGTCCCTAGCCGTCCGGCAACGGTAGCGCCACAATCATCCTCAGCATGCTGCGGAACAGCCTCCGGCTCAGGTGCCAATAGAATCCCACAGGTTGAAGAACCGTTCCTGGTATGGATGCTCCTTGATGAGATGCTCGTTGAGTTCGATGCCGAGTCCGGGCTTGTCGGGCGCGTAGATGTAGCCGTCGCGGGGCACGGGGCAGCCAGGCACCGCCTCGCGCACCCAGGTCTCCGAGAAATCATCGAAACATTCCTGCACTCTAAAGTTAGTTGTGCCGAAATCCAGATGCACGCTCGCCGTGGTCGAGACCGGCCCGTTCGAATTGTGGGGCGCCATCACGATAGAGCGCATGTCAGCCATGGCGGCGATCTTCTTCATTTCCAGGAAGCCACCGGCGTGGATGAAGTCAACCTGGATGATGTCCGGCGCGCCAGAAATCGTTGCGGTACATGCGCAGCCAGAGGTCCTCGATGTTGAACGGGTCCGAGCCGACGACGTGTCGCCGTGCCGCGCCCTGGAGGTAACCCAGCACACCCTCCTCGCGGTTTTGCAGCGTGCACTCGCCAATTCCTACCAGGCCCTCGTCCGTCCTAACCCTGATGAAAATGATGTTCCGCCAGCTCGTTCCAAGTACCAAGGGTTCAACAGTCGTGATTCTCATGAGCATCCCTCACCGCAACATCCTGCTCGCGATCGCCAGTCCGGCTTCCCTTGTCGCGGTCGACCGGAAGCCATGTCGCGACAGGCGAAATTCAGCCGAAATCTGTAACAGGGACAACCAGTATTGCGGGCGAGGTGGGAATGACAAGGCCAGGGTAGAAGAAAGGAAGGGCGGCGCGGCGGAGATGCCCTGCCCACCCGGCACGAAGCACGAGCGAAGCGACGATCCGTGTCGTGCGCCGGCCTCCCGGAGGGCGGAGGCGATCCCCTACGCGTAATACTGGGTGTTCTTCTCGATGGCCGCCTTGGACTGCTCGGGCACCTCGTCGAGTGGGAAAATGGCCGACGCCTCACAAACGGGGACGCAGGCGCCGCAATCAATGCAATTCACCGGGTCGATGAAAAGCTGAGTAACCTCTGCAAACTTGCCCTCATCTTTACGGGGATGAATGCAGTCGACCGGGCAGACCTCAATGCATTTCTCATCTTTCGTGCAACCTTCGACGATAACGAAAGCCATGAATCATTTCTCCTGAGGTAGATTCCTGAACTCTTAAGCCGCCCACAAAACGCGTCTGATTGAGCAAGCCCTCCACGCGACCGTGTCACGACAAGAGAAGTAAGTGCAATTTGTACACCAAACGCCGTGCACTTTTTGTCACTTGCGGCAGCTTGGAAAGCACTCCAGGGCAAGAAAGCTGGATTGAAAGACCCAACATGGGAGGCAAATTGCCCACCTGCGACTTAGGTCTGAGATAACCCGTCTCGCACATTCCTGCCGCAAGGGTTGATTCAACTGGTAGAATTAGGTGGAAGCGCAATCAAGGTTCCAAATGAGAAACCACTCATGGAAGACGGAAGTCCTGCTTGCCGGCAACTGGCGAGGCGCCACCTGTGCGCTGCTCTCCAAGGGCCACCATCACATCATCGTCGACACCGGTATGCCGCACGAGGCGCGTCGCCTGATCACCGCCCTGCAGGAACGTCACCTCCATCCGGCGGATATCCACATGGTCATCAACACCCATTTCCATATTGACCATGTTCTGAACAACTGTCTCTTCCCCGAATGCGAGATCTATGCTTCGCAGCAATCCTACGACTGGTGCTGCGCAGCTTATTCCGACCTCCTCGATGAACAAAACTGGGAAAAGCTGGCCCTGAAGTACTACCCGGAAGTGGGTGACTATTCGAGAGCTCCAGAGCTTATGGCGGCGCTGCGACGGCTTGCTTTGCGCTGGTGGGACCGCCAACGCCTGGGCGACCCTTCCCGCTTTCGCTGGATTGAAACTCACCCTCTGCCCGATGATCTGGAATTCCTGGTGACTTCCGGCCACGTACCCGGCCATGTCTCGGTGGTCACCCACAGCGATGATCAGCCGACGCTCATTGCCGGAGACGCCCTGCTCACCCGCGAGCACGATGAGAATGTCCTGACCATGATCCCCCACGATCGCGAGCAGTTCCAGCGCGACCGCGCCCGCCTTCTGGCTATGGTGGCGCACATCCTTCCCGGGCACGACGACGAGTTTTCCACCGACGACGGGGCCTAGTGCCGTTCCAACTTGTCCCACCTGGTCTTTCTGCGCAGGGCCATCTTCCGGGCCGCGAAAAATGAAGTCGTCACAGATGGGGAGGTTAAGTTAGAACGGCACTTGTTCGATGGGATGCAGGTGAGGAACGAAGATTGTTGCTGGGAACTTACTCCCGCTGGCAGGGGCTTGACTTTTGCCCAAGAAGTCCGCAAGATTGCAACCTACCAGTCGGTTAGGAGGTAGTCCCAAGTTCCGCCGCATGAGCAGCTTGCCGCTCATCATGCGTATCTGTGGAGATCCTGGTGGCATCAACTCCCCTTCGCCGAAAGGTTCTAATAATTGAGGATGAGCCTTCCATCCGCAACGTCCTCTACGTACTTCTCGCAGCGCTCGGCTGCGATGGCCAAATTGCTTACGACGCTCGCCAAGCCCTCTCGATGATCCGCGAGGGCAGCTTCGACGCCGTCCTGCTGGACCTGCGTTGTGCCAACCTGCCGCCCGACCAAATGGTTTCCGCCATCACCGAACTTCGGCCCAGTCTGGTAGGACGCGTCCTCGTGATCACCGGAGAGATCGCCGACCCCGACACGCTCCGCACGCTTGAACGCTACGCCCTGCCCCACGTTCCGCGCAACCGCGTAACCTCGGAGCTTTGGGACCGCCTGCGGACCCTACTGGGCTTAGCACCCTCACACGCCGGTTCAACTTCCTAGGCCGGGGGCGTCCTCGCTTCTCTTTTCCACAACGCGCTGCCCGCGTGCACATACTCCGCCAGGGCATCCTGCCAGGACCGTGGAAGTGCAAATCCGGCCTGCCGCAGCGCGCCCATTTCCATCACCCCGTATTTCAGTCGGGGCGCTCGCCGGCGCATCATGGCGTCCGGCACGCCAACCACTTTTCCCGGATCGAGCCCTGCCAGTTCCACAGCCTTGCGCGCCAACTCGAAGCGCGTGCACGCTCCCTGGTTCGACAGGTGGTAGAGCCCGCAGCGGCCCGCTTCCACAACCTCCATGATTTTCATTCCGGCATCCAGCGTGTGCGTGGCGGAACCCAACTGGTCGCTCGCCACCACGTATTCGTCACCCGCCGCGACCTTACGCAAACCCTTCTCCACAAAGTTGGTCTTCCCGGGACCGAACAACACGGAGACCCGGAAGATCCAGTGCTTCGCCAAAGCCTTCACCGCCTGCTCAGCCTGCAACTTGGCCCGCCCGTAAACCGTCAAGGGCTGGGGCTGATCGGTCTCGAGGTAAGGCGCCAGCTTCTTGCCATCAAAGACGGCGTCCGTGGAAATGTGCGCGACCCCCGCTCCCACCTGGCGGGCGGCTTCCACCACGTTCCGCGTGCCGTGGTAGTTCACCAGGAAGGCCTTAGCGGGGTCGGCCTCGCAGATATCGAGATCGGGAATGCCAGCGGGATGCACAACCAGTTCCGGCCGGATCCGCTCCAGGGCCGCGCGCACGGCCTCCGCGTCGGTGATATCGGCCTCGGAGCGCGTCAGGGGAAAGACCTCGTGCCGCGTGGAGAACGCCGCGACCAGCCCCTGCCCGAAAAGTCCTGCTGCACCCGTGATTGCAACTCTCATGGCGTCACTGCTAAGTGCCTCCTCCGTTCTCGATTTGCACGACGTACTCGTGGAGTTTCATCGTCACGCCTTCGGCGACTGGGTCCCGAGCTATGTCCCCCGCAAAGAGTTTCGCTCCGGTCCAGCCTGAGGGTCCGCCTTACTCCAGGCGGACGACGGCCCCCGGAGTGTTATAGAGACGGATTAGGGTGTTGAGGTCTCGCGGGCTGGGTTTGCTCACGAGTGACTTCCAGAAAACCGGGTAGGGGACCACGGGCACCACAACCTGGTGTGGCTTCTCCTGGATTTGAAAGTACATGACATCGCCCTTCGATTCGCTGTGCCCCTTGATGCCGAGAGCGTGTCCCATTTCGTGCAGGATGATGGCGCGCATTTCGTCTTTGGACCAGCGGCGAGAAAGATCCACGGTGATGAACGCTACCTTGCGACCGGTCAATTCACCGCCCACGCGTCGAATTTGCACCCAATCGGCTTCTTCTCCCGCATGCCCCTCGCCAATTGGGGAGGACTCCCACTCCACGCGGATATCCGCTCGCTCGGGTGCCGCAACCAATTCAAGTGGGAACATCTCCTTCCAGATATTAAATGCCTCGCGTGCGCCTTGGCCCCAGTTCAGGACGGACACACTCCCCAGTGAAACCTTGATGGGAAAGGTCGTCCATTTCTCGGATTCCGACGTCGCGGCCACCTGCCAGTAATAGTCCCCTGCCGCCGGGACGTAGTGGGAGGGTTGAAGCGCCTCGGGATACACAGGCAGGTTCTCCAGGATTTGCAGTCTGGCACGGGCTTGAGCAACTTGGTACTTGCGCCCAGGGTCGTCGGTCGCGAGCTCAACGAACCGGCGGAAGTCCCCAATGGCCTTCTGCCGATCCACCATCTCGTTTGCCAAGGCGCGATTGTAATACGCCTCGATGAATTGGGGGTCCTGCTCGAGAGCCTGAGTGTAGGCCGCGGCAGACTCTCGAAACCGGTCTTGATCGTAGAGCCCGTTGCCCTGGCGAAAGAACCCCTTCGCCGCTTCTCGATCCACCGCCCGCGCCGGACCAACCATCAGCATCAGTAGCAAACCAAGCATCACCTGACGCATCGGCAATCACCTCCCGCCAATTGGCTTGCTGACATGATAATGGCACGCAGGCCCCCGTGCCAGAGTTAAGTGGTCAGTTGCCAGTGGTGGTCAGTGGTCGGGGATGTCGAGCGGTCGGCTCGCAGTGTTCAGCTTGCCGCGCCTCAAGCCGAAGTTGCCTCCCTCTACGCTTGGCTCTTGCCAAGCACGTTGAGAACTCAACGCCAAAAGTCAGCGTTCGACCTTTCAACCCGGATTTCCGATTTGAGTCTCGGTTGGCGAAGACGGGCGGGCGGCCGGTAAAGCATACTCGTTACTATTGGCTGCTCTTGGCCGAGAGCCATCTGACCAGGCGACTGTTCGGAGCGATGGTGGGGCGGATTGCGGCGTTGCCGGTGCCATCCGGGTAGAGAAACAGGTCGTGGCAGCCGAGAAACCGATCCTCAGCGAGCCCCGGCACGCAGCGGTGTCTGGAAAAAACACTGCCAGAAGCCGTGGTAGCGTGTTTTTAGGACCCTGGAGGGGCAGTTGGGAGCCGCTGGGATAATCCGGGCACGAAACAGGAAATGGAAGGGTTCGCTGGCAGGCGGATGGGTGTACACTCGGAGCCGCTGCAAGGCCAAAATGGAAATTCCAGTTTAGTAGCCGTAGGAGGGTTAATCATGCGACTCTGAACATTGTCGCTTGTCTTCGTATTATGTCTAGTGACGCCGGCAGGGTTGTTCGCACAGGAGGACCGTGAAGGCTGCAAGGATTCTCCGCTGTTGACGCGGCTTGTGGGTTGTTACATCTCGGATTGCAGCCAGTCCGAATACGATGCCGCCGAACTGACTGTGAGCACCTCCGGGGATAATCGTACGAAGCACGTCGAGGGCAAGGTCGAAAAGCTCACATACCAATGCAGCGGCAAGTCGGCGTTGCAAGTGAGGCGGAATGTCGAGCAGGCATTGCGGACTGCCGGCTACACCCTCGATTTCACCGGCTACGACGTCCCGGATCACTACGTCACCGCACACCGGGGGGCACAGTGGATCAGCGTGACTGCCCATGAAATGACCGGCGAGTGCTCGTATGACTTCGTCGCCGTCTTGACCCAGGAGATGACCGCCAGCGCTGAGGCCTGGACCGCCGAGATCAACAAGACTGGTCGCGTCGCCGTCTATGGAATTGAATTCGATACCGGCAAAGCCATCTTGAAACCCGAGTCGGAGAAAGTCCTCGCCCAGGTGCTTGCGTTGCTGAACGGCCAGCCCGACTGGAAAATGAAGATCGAAGGCCATACCGATTCGACCGGCACGAAAGCCGGTAATCAAACCCTCTCGCAGCAGCGCGCCGCCGCGGTTGTCGCCTGGCTGGTGACGAATGGCATTATGCGCACGCGCCTGATCGCCGCTGGGCTGGGGGACACCCAGCCGATCGCCGACAACGCGACCGAGGAGGGCCGGGCCCGCAATCGCCGCGTGGAACTGGTCAAGCAATAGATACCGCACCACCTCGGCGACGTACCCACGGCGTCAGCGGTGGACCGGACCGCTACCTTCGGCGATCCGCACTAACACTGGGTGCACTCCTATGGATGATCGTTCCGATATCCCTTTGCGCTCTTAATGGCCCAAATCCAGTGGCGGAGAATGCTTGTCCTAGCTAAGGTCTGACCCGGTGCTCCAGCAGAAGTTGGAGCAGGTCTTTTGGCAACCCCGCCATAACCTACAGACCTCAGACCAGAGTCTCACTTTAGAAGAAATGCTGACCCTTCTTAGGAATTGGGAACAAGAGCCGGGCTTAAAGGGTCGACCGACCCGAGCTGAATTTGAGGGCTTCAGGAAGCGCCTAAACGTTCTTATCTACCATGCAGTGTTTTCGGGTTGAGGGCGCACAGTTCCAAGAATCCCAACTTCGTCTGCTCTTCCGTAGGCAACCACTCCACACAGGCGTGCAGTTCTCCAAGCCGCACCTTGAACCGCTTCCCGCTCGTCAGGCTCTTCCACTCACCGGATATATCGGTTCAACTCCCCAACTTCCTCAACTGCCCTTTCAGACGAGCTTCTTCAACTCCGCCAGAATCTCGGAATTGTCCGGCTGCTCTCTCAACTCGTAAATCTTTGCCCATGCGAGCTTGCCGCTCCTATCGATGATAAAGACCGCGCGGTCGTTGATGAACGGGATCTGGTGCTTGGTGGGCGGGAAAACCTCGTAATCTGCCGCGGTCTCAGCGTAGGGCCAGCGGTCCACCACCAGCGGAAACTTCAACCCGCCCAGTTGCTTTTGGAAAGCGATGTGAGAAAAGACCGAATCGGTCGAGACGCCCACGACCTGGGCGTTCAAGCCGGCAAACTTGGCGAGGTCCGCCTGGAATGCCGACAGTTCGTTCTGTCAAACCGGGGTGAAATCGAGTGCGTAGAATGCCAGAACGATGTTCTCGCCGCGGTGGCTGGAAAGCTCGAACTCCCCTTGCAACTCGCCCGTGGCGCAAGGAAGTTTGAAATCCGGCGCCGCATCTCCAACCTTCAACGCCATACAGACCTCCGTCGCTCAGCCTGGATTCAGTGACGCGTCATCGGTGACAGGAGACGCGCCGCATTCGTTCGTACCTGGGTAGCCCGTAGCAAACGCAGGAATTCTAACCGATCACCCTGGCAAAGGAAAGTAAACGACGCGGAGAGAGGCTGCGTGCTACGCACCCCTCCCCGCGCGCAGCGAGGGATTGAACCGGTAGGTGACGTCAAGTGGTTTGTGGAGAAAGCTCGAGGGTACGGTTTCGCCAATCTTCGTTGAAGCGGTGGAAGATGGCATAGATAATCCGATCCAGGCTGTGGACATTGGTAAAGACCAGCATGGGTCGAGTACGGCGTCGGACTTCCACAAAGCAGCGTTCCATGGTGTTAGGGGTACACAGGTTCTTCCACAGGTGTTTGGGGAAGGCATAGAAGTTGAGCAAGTCGGGCAGATTCGTCTCCAGACGCCTCACGACCTTGGGGTAGACGGCCTGCCAGTTCTGCTGAAAATGCCGGAATGCTTGTCGGGCCTCGGCCAAGCGCGGGGCCAGATAGATCTTCTAGGCATCCTGCTTGACCCGGTCGTGATCGCGGCGGCGCACCGCCTCCGCGATGATGGGCATGGCGTTCACAACCACGCGGATCCCGGCGCGGGCCAACGCTCGCACGGCTTCCAGGCGCTTGGCGGGCGTCGGGGCCTGAGGTTCGAGCCGGCGCGCCAAGCGCTCGTCGAGCGTGGTCACCGTCATATGCACGCCGAAGCGGTGCCGGGCGGTGATGTTCTCGATCAACTCCCGATCGCGCACGATCAAGACCGATTTCGTGGTGAGGGAAAAATCCAGCCCCGCAAATTCTGCAAACACCTCGAGCATTTGCCGGGTGATTCGAAAGTGCTTCTCCGCCGGCTGGTAGGGGTCCGTCGCCGTGCCCAGGGCGATGGGCAGCCCTTTGTCCCGTACCTGCCGCAGTTCCGCGCGCAGCAGTTCCGGCGCGTCGACTTTGGCGTAGATCTTGCGCTCAAAGTCACGACCGTCCCACAGCTCCATGAACTCATGCGTGTAGCGGGCGAAGCAGTATTTGCAGCCGAACTCACAGCCTCGATAAGGGTTGATCGTCCAGGCGAAGGGCATGGTCCCGCTCGACTCACGATTCAAGGGTGGAGCGCGCCGCCAGGCGGTAATACTCCACCTCGGCGCGCTCGCGCACGAGAGGGCTTTGGGCCGCCAATCGTGCAATGCCCACAAGCCCTGTCTTTCCGGCGGGTTCCCCGACAAGTGTACAGCCCATTTGGAAAGCCCTCTTGGTTGACGATGACCGAGTTTCGCCGTTTCTTCGCCTTTTGTCAAGAGGGTTTTTTGGGCAGTGGGCGCTGTGGGGGGTGCGACCGATGGCCTGGGAGCACCGCAACGGTGCTTCCCTACACCGGTCCACGTATCCCGGGAAAACAAAAGAGGCACGGCAACCCGGTGCGAGCTGCCGTGCCCCTCTCGATTTTTCCGCCACTCTCCGAAAAGAGCAGCCCTTAGCTTTTGTTGCGGTCAGCCCTAGCGGTCAAACTTCAGAGCTTCGCGGCATTCCTCCAGGGCCTTGCTCGTATGTTCCAGCACCTTCACGCGGTGGCCGCCGAAGTCATGCGCGGCCGCTTCCAGATGGCCCCTGGCTCCGTCCAGGTTGGGGATCGCCGCATGGATTTCCGGCTGCCGCTCTTGCCGTTGAGACGCCGGGGCCGCGACCGCCGCCGGTGCTTCTTGAGCATCATCAACTGCTCATCTACACTGCTCGCACTCCTCCGCTCTTCTCAAATGCTCGATGGCACGATGGGTTGCCTCCATCGCCTCACGCTTTTGTCCGCAAAAATCGTGGCGGGCTTCTTCCATGTCATGCATGGCTGCTTCGAGGGCCTGGATCGCCTCATGGACGGCTGGACAACGACGCGGCATTGGAACGGCCAAGGCTGCCGGCACCGGAGCGGCTAGGGCTGGGGCCGCACCAACAGACTGCCTCCTCGGGCCTCCAGTCAGCATCCCCAAACCAAAAACGATGATTAAGGTAATGACGGCCAGAATGGTTCGTTTCATATTCCCTCCCAAATTAAGAGTTTGTACTACCTGGTGACTTCTGGCACTTATCTTAAGGGAGTAATGACTTTCTTGCAAGTCAAGCCGCTTATTGGGGAGCGACCGCCTCAGGGGTAGGCTTGATGGTTGAGAGCATCACGGGGTGGGCGTGCCCGTAAGGTCGTTGCGACCACTTTCGCGGTAGGATAGATGAAAAAGGGCACGGCGCGCGAGCGGCTTCGAGCCGCCGTGCCCCTCCCGAATTTTCCGCCGCTCTCCGAAGAGAGCAGTCCCTTAGCCTTTGTTGCGGTCAGCCCTAGCGGTCAAACTTCAGAGCTTCGCGGCATTCCTCCAGGGCCTTGTTGGTATGTTCCAGCGCCTTCACGCGGTGGCCGCCGAAGTCATGCGCGCCCGCTTCCAGATGGCCCTTGGCTTCCTCCAGGTTGCGGATCGCGGCACGAATTTCCGGGTGGCGCTCTTGCGGTTCAGGCGCCGGGGCCGCGACCGCCGCCGGTGCGGCTGTCGGGGCTGCCATTGCGGCAGGCGCCGGGCTCGGGTGCGGCTGCGCTTTGGGCGCGCCGATGAGCATGGTGAAGCCCAAAACGGCAAGTGCCGCTGAGCAAACAAGGAACGTCCTCTTCATGTTTCCTCCTAAAGTTGTGAATGTACCAGCCCACGGGGCGGGGGCTAGTACTGTGCCCTAAAGGCTCAGCTATTGCAAGTGGAAATACTGGGGGCGAGGATAGGTTGCGGCGGCAGAATGCTGATCCCGCGTTGAGGCCTGCACGCGACCCGGAACGCTGCTAAAATATCGGCCACCTATCCACCTCCGGGAGGCATTTATGAAGGTCGCAGCCGTCCAGATGGACATTAAAATCCTGGAAAAGGAACGCAATCTTGGAAAAATCCTCGCCCATCTGGAGACGGCCGCGCACGCGGGCGCCAAGCTGGTGGTCTTCCCGGAGTGCGCACTAAGCGGCTACTGCTTTACTAGCCGCGAGGAAGCTTGCCCCGCGGCTGAAGAAGTTCCCGGCCCCTCCACGGAGAAGATCCTGGCGGCCGCAAAAACCCTCGACTGCACCGCGGTCGTGGGATTGCTCGAACGCGCCGGCGAGCGGATTTTCAATTCTGCCGTGGTCGTCACGCCGCAAGGCATCCTGGGAACGTACCGCAAGCTGCATCTTCCCTGCCTCGGCATTGACTGGCACGCCGCGCCCGGGGACAAGCCGTTTCCCGTCTTCGCGACGCCGCACGCGAAGATCGGCATCAGCATCTGCTACGACTGCAGCTTTCCCGAATCCGGCCGCGCCCTCAAGCTGAAGGGCGCGCAGATTCTCGCCATTCCCACCAACTGGCCGCTCGGCTCCGACTCCTGGCAGCACACACCGCCGGTACGCGCCACGGAAAACCACCTGCACGTCATCGCCTGCGACCGCGTGGGCGAAGAGCGGGGCTTCCGCTTTTCGGGCCATTCGCAGATCGTGGATTTCACAGGGAAGAAACTAGCGGAAGCGGGCGAAACCGAGGAAACCATTATTTACGGCGACATCGACCCCGCGGCGGCCGACTGCAACCGTGTCGTCCGCCAGCCGGGCGTGTGGGAATTCGACCGCATCGCCGCCCGCCGGCCGGAGATGTATTCCGTTCTCACCGATCGGCCGGACAGGTCGTAGCAAAGCGTCGTATCCGCTAGAGCCCCATCGGCGCTTAGCGGAAGGCCGCAACGAGCGATGATGGACCGACATCAGGTTACCCGCCACGGTGGGAAGTCGTGCCCTGACGAAGCGAGCGGCATGTCCGGTTTGGCATTCGTGTATTACGACTTTTGGAGCGGCATCTGGCCTCACCCCTGGCGAAAGGGAAAGCGCCCAGAGCCATGACCTGTTGCGCCCAACTCTGTGCTCCCATTCACAAGTCCGCAGCCATGAGGCCTCTCGCCGAGGCCACCCGCTTCCGGTGGGACATGACCGAAGGCGCCTCTGCGGCCACGGCAGCACTTACCGCCGACGGCAGCCGGGTTGCCGGACTCAGCGCCCAGGGAATCGCAGGATCGAACCCGTGATGAAAAGGATTCCGCTCGTGCTTGAAGTTCAGCTCACGGGGGCCAAGCGGACTCGTATATAATTATTGGCGCTCTAAGGCCCCACAAAGTCCAGCTTACATTATGATCACAGCGGGCTTGATCCATAAATCGACTGAAAACGCCGGGTCTAAAATCGAAACCGGAGAGCGTTTCTATCGGCCGGAGTTGGATGTCTTACGCTTCTTCGCGTTTCTGGGAGTTTTCTTTTTTCATTTAAGGCCTCATTCCCTTCCGCCGGAATTGCTGCGTTACACCGCAATCCCGCTGGTTTCGAGCTTGGCCCGCTTGGGTAATGATGCTCTGGGGGCTGGCAACTTCGGTGTTGACCTGTTTTTTGTGCTGAGCGCCTACCTCATTACCGAGTTGCTGGTGAGAGAAAAGGCGAGGCGCGGGTCTCTCGATGTGAAAGCCTTCTACGTGCGTCGAATCCTGCGAATTTGGCCGCTTTATTTCTTCTTTATCGGGGTTGCTTGCATGCTCCATGTGTTCATGGGGGGGCAGGTCTTTGGCTGGCAATACGTGCTGGCATTTCTTCTCCTGAGTGGCAACTGGATTTGTGCGCTGCATGGGCTCCCGGCTTCGGTCGCCCTGCCGCTATGGAGCGTCTCGATTGAGGAGCAGTTCTATCTGCTTTGGCCCCAGGTGGTACGGCGAGCATCGGCCAAGCGCCTGGCAGCGGTGGCTGCCGGGCTGCTGGTGATGGCTTCCGGGGTTCGGTTTGTCCTGCTCGCCAGGCATACAACCATGCAGATGCTTGGGTACGGCACTTTTACCAGGCTCGACGGCATCGCCGTCGGCATTCTCATCTCCCTAGTTCTTCGGGGAAGAGTCCCCTCGCTGTCCATGGGTGTGCGCTTCTTCTTTGTTTTCCTTGGGCTTGGGGGCTTGATGGGGGCATCCGAACTCCTCCTCGCGACCGCTCCCGGCGCCGCCCCTACCCTGCTGGGTGGAATGTTGGGTTTTCCTCTGGTAGGGGTCGCATGTACTCTGCTGTTTCTGGCCGTCCTCGGTCTACAAGCAGAACGTGTGCGGCTGGTAGGCTGGTTTCGACTCGTGTACTTGGGCAAGATCTCTTACGGACTTTACGTATATCACCTTCTGGCATTGGTCCTTATGCGCAGTGCCCTCAGCCCGCTGGGGGTGGCGCTTTACCCTGTGTATGCGCTGCTGGGGTTCGCGCTGACGGTTGCCTTATCCATAGTCTCTTACCACTTCTTGGAGCTGCCTTTCCTAAAGCTCAAGGAGCGATTCACCTACGTACTTTCACGTCCCGGCTAGCTTTCCAGCTTGGCCAACCCTTCCGTCAAAAACTCGAACGTCTTCGCCTCAGGACGCGCCTTCGCGGGAATGATACTGAACAACCCGGGGCTTGAAGGCCAACTGTTCCAACTATCCTTGATCAAGACAGCTAAGGGAAGGCTAAGCGTCGTTAGTTTTCCGTACCGGACCCAGACGAAGGACCTCCTCTACTCCTCCCGCGGGTTCCGGAGCCCCAATACTACGGTTTGCCAGCCGGCCTCTCAAGGACTTTTCCCATGCTGCCTTCGCATGGGACCTTCGCATGTGCCAGTCCAGCGCTGGGACGTAAGCGAAAATGGGGGCGCTCAGCAGCCAAGCGGCGGAATAGTAGGCAAACGTCGATTCGGTGACTGAGGAGATGGTAATGAACGTCAAAACGCCGGGAACTTCGGGAGGGATCAACGCTGTGTTGCGGGGAGGCCGGATGAAGAAGTGCTTTATGGTGAGACGCCACACAACCAGAACGGCGATGAGGAGCGCCCCACCCCCCAGGATGCCTGACTGCACCAGAGCGTGCAGGAAGGCATCATGCATGTGCTCCCCCCGCAAGTAGAACCGATCAGCCTGAAAACCGAAACCCCACCACGGTGACTTGAGGAAAAGTTCCCAGCCCTGATGCCAAATTCCTATGCGCCCGCTTATCGTCGGATCGATTCGGCCAGTTCTTGTTATGTAAAGGAAGAAACCGCCGTAGAACCCGGCCAAGCCAAGCAGCGCAGCGGAAGCAGCGCCCACGAGAAGGAAAACCGCTCGTCTGCTTTTTTGCACGACCATTACCACGAGAGCACTGGCGATGAACGCCAGCACCTCTGTGCGGCCATTGGAAATCACCAGGGCATAGAGCGAAGCGCCGAGCACCCCCCCCCAAATGAGCCGAGTGAGACGCGTGCCTTTCCAGATCCTGGCGAAGGCTGCAATCCCGGCGATGGCTGCGTAGCGGGCAAACCCGGTGTTTCGCGTCGAAGCCATCCCCCAGATCGAGCCGGCGCCAGTGTAAGAGCGGACTCGCACAGGGCCGGCTTCAGTCTGATGGATGGCTTCCGGACCCATGATCGGTATTGCCCCAAGCAAACTCATCGCTAATACTGCGGCCACAATCCAGTCGAAAACCAGCACATGTTGGAGATCCAGGAGGGGATCCTCAACGGCCACAATGGCCAGCAGAACCAAGACCATCGCCAGATAGTTGCCTCCCCAGTACATCGCCTCAAGCGGCTCGATCGAAACAAAGGCGGAGGAGGCAAATCCCACGACCGCATACAACAACAACAATCCCAGCGGACCCACGATCCACCGCATCAGGAGGTTCGTACGGATGAGCATCAACAAAATCGCAAACCAGCCGGCCAGCATCGGGACAAAAGCTCTGAGGCCGTGGATCAACTCCAGGTTATTCGCGGGAAAACCAGGTTTCTCCACATACCAGGGACCGGTGTTGTACCCTGCCCAGAGCAGAGCCCATAGTCCGACGGCCAGCAGCGTATTCAGCCGTGTCCGCGGCTGGCGGCCCAGAACTTGGCCAGCCGTGACTGCCTTGCCAGCGTCCTGATTCCGGCGTAGCGGTCTTGCTACATGCACACCCATCTAAACCTCACCGGACACGACTTCCTATACTATCTGCAGATCTTCAGCAATTGTCTCCGAGAAGACAAAATCTGGCTGCCTCGCCCCTGGTCCATTTCTGCCATTAGAGACTTTCGAGTCCGCCGCCGATTTGGGCTCGGCAGAATACTGTCATGCCCCGACCTCAACCCGTGGAGGGCCTCAGCTTCTTCCCTTCCGCGAGCTATGTCCGCCCGAATTCAGAGCTGGCTTGAGTGGCTCCTGTTCTTTCTGCTAGGACTCCGACGCTGACCAAACGGCCCGATCGAAAACAAATACACTGTCTCGCCGTATGACAAAGTCGGAGCGCATCTTCGTGGAACATGTGAGGAAGTCTGCAATCGTTCCCCGCTGACGCGACGTCCAGCCGTGAAGTCCGACAATGAGCAGATGTACCCCCACCCACCTCACATTGAAGAGTCCGCCCTCTGGCTTTTCGAAGCATGAAACAAACAACTCGAGCGGGAGTTGATGACCCTCCCGGTGCGACGGCACGCCCGCCACCCGCCCTTCGTCAGCCCGTGCCCGGCTTAGATGCAATCATGAACAACTCTTCCCCAGCGTCTGGCCAAAAGACTCGCGCTATCGCCTCAATGATAAAGAAGGTCAATGCCCTTAAATTGCTTATCCAACCTGGAGCCCATTCCCGAGCGCCCGCTCGCTTGATGGCGCGACTGGCGAGCCAGTTGGACCTACTCCCCCGGGTGCTTGTGCGCAGGGCCCGGATTTCCAGCCTTGCCTTTTGAGCGCAGTTCCGGAGACTGCGGGGAGAGAAAAGGAATAAATGCCGAGGTGGCTCCAAACCTCTCCAAGCCTCTCGAAACTGCCGGTGTCCTAAGCTCACGACATTGGGCGTGACGACAACCACCTTGCCGCCCACTCGAAGCACACGGTAGCATTCCCTGAGGGCTGCCAGAGGGTCGTGGAGATGTTCGATGACGTGATGAATCATAATGACGTCAATGGAGGAGTCCGGTAGACTCGCATCTTCCAAGCGACCCACAAAAACGGTGGATCTGGACGTTTCACGGGCGACACGGGCCGCCTTTGGGTCAGGTTCAACTCCAAGCACCTGCCAACCTAAGCCCGTCATTTCCTGTAGAAACTCACCGCTTCCACAACCCACGTCGAGCAGCGTTCCGCGTGCCCCAGACTTCATCCACAGCAGGTCCAAGCCAGTCCAGTCCTTAATCGCCGGCAGTCTGGCCGCTATGATGCCGATGAGACGCCACCCCCGGCTGCGCTGGTCGTTCGCCGAGCCTAACACCGCCCCCTGTACGGCCTGTCTCAGTTTCCATCGGAGTGAACCGGGTTGCCATTTTTCAGACCGCTGATGAGTGTAGTAGGAACCGTACAGCTTCCCCATGTCATCGGAAAGGGGTTGTGGATCGAGCCAAGCAAGACCACAGAGCTTACAGCTCCGCAAATTCCATAGACCCGGCGCGTTGTACAGTCGGTCAGACAGGCGACTGTAAAGCTGTCCGCCAGCTTCTCCACAAAGGAAACAGGTTGTAGCTTCCTGGACCCGCACGCCCGCGTTCTCCGTAATCAACGGGCCTCCTGATTCCGACCCAGAGGTCTCGCTACGTTCACACCCATTTAGGCCTCGTGGGAGCGTGCTCCCAACACTTCCTCGTAGATCTTCAGGAGCCTTTCACCCAAGTGGTCCCAGCTATACATTTGTTCCGCTCTCAGCCGAGCGGCGTGGCCCATCTTACCGCGGAGTTCGCGGTCTCCGTACAACCGTTCCAGGGCCTGGGTCATGAGTTCAATGGTCTCATCAGGAGAACGGGGAGGAATTTTAATACCGCAGTTCTCCGTGATGTGCATGCCCGGGCCGGCAAGGTCCATGCAGATGACGGGCTTACCGGCTGCCATGGCTTCGACCACCACCGCTCCTCCCCCGTCCCGAAAGCTCGGGAAGATGAAGATGTCGCACGCCTTCATCGCCAACAGGACCTTAGGACGGGGCGCCCATTCCTCCAGGTGAACCTGGCCCTGCAAACCCAATTCTTGCACGAGACTTCCCAGACGGCCACGCTCGGGACCACCGCCGACAATCGTTAATTCGACTTCTTTGTGCCGTTTCGCAAAGGGCGCGAAGGCGCGAATCGCTAGCGCATAGCCTTTAAGAGGAAGCAATTTACCTGCGGAAAGGACGTGGAAGGTTCCGTTTCGCGGCTGACCCTGGTCAGCTTTGTCTTCTCCGCATGTGCTGCACGTTGCGCCACCTCTCAGAAGCTGCAGGTCTTCTCCAGAAATGCCGTTGACTGGGAATAAGTGGACCTTCCTTCGAAGCTTTTGGGGGACTGCCTCAAGCGCCTCCTGATTACATACCAGGATGGCTCTGGCCCGGCGCCGACCCAGCACAAAGAACGGGTCGTGGCTCAGCACCCATTGACCGAAGGTGCGGAAGTATTCCCAAGCCCGCGCCCTCAGCGGGTACTCCTTTAGCAAAACTCGCGGCGTCCGGTGTGCTCCGCCACCTGGACCCCGCAGGTAAGGAACTGGAAGCAACGCCCCGATGAAGCTCGCCATCCAGTCGTTAGCGTAAGTGACATGGTGAAAAACGTCAAAGCGAATTTGGCGATGCAGCCGACGCGCCTCAAAATAGGCTCGGAGTTGCCACAGGTAAGCATAAAACTGAATGCCTCCCTGAAAGGATTTCACACCTTCGAGCCAGGAGGGAAGGCTCAGATAGACGAAGTGAGGGACCGTCGACCTTTGGACCGAAAGAGCCTTCTCAATTGCCGCCCGGTGGAGAGAATGCGTGAGTACCCAAACCTCATGAAACCGCGCCAACTGATTGACAACATTCCATCCCAGGATCAGCTCTCCGCCCCCAAACTGCTCGGAAGCCCCTCCGGGCGCGCAAGCAAACGCTGATGCCAACACTCTGAGTCTCTTCATAGGCCCGCGTTTGAAGGGTGGATCAAAGCAGAACGATACTCGCCCTTGGGAGGTCGGGTGAGTAGGCCATCCTTGAGGCCCCTGAATTCCGCCGGAATGCATTCCCAGTCATGCGCCCAACTGATCTTGGCGATTCGCCACATCGACCGCAGCGGCAGGAGCAGAAGGGCACAGCAAAGCTGCCAGGGGCTGGCGTATCTCCGCAAAGTCCATAGGTGGTTGCGGGTCAATAGGTAACGCATCGTTGCCAGTTTCTTCTTCCCGCTAGCGGACACTCCATGCCAGAGTTTAGCGGAAGGACAGAGTACGAGCCGGAAACCTGCGCGCCGGCAGCGCAGTGACCAATCAATATCTTCCACATATGCAAAGTAACTCGGGTCGAATCCACCCACCTCCTGGACAATGCGCTTCGGAATCAAAATGCAGCATCCCGAGGCATAGTCTGCCTCGGGGGGGAAATCAAACCGACCGTCGTCAAGCAAGCCATAGGCAGGATTGGAAAAGACACCGGTCCAAAGGTTCACACGCCCCCAGGCAAACCAAAACCGCAAGGGGTCGCTGGCAAGGTAAATCTTGGGAATAACAGCAACCCGGTCGTCATGGGCCGTCGCCGCCGCCACCAGGTTCGAGATCATATGTGGATCCATCCACGTGTCGTTGTTGAGCACCATCACGTAATCAGCGCCCCAGTTTAACCCCCAAGCAATCCCTTGGTTGCAGCCTTCGGCAAAACCCAGATTCCGCGGGTTCTTGATGATGCCGGCCTCCGGGCATGACTTCACAATCTCCTCGAGCGAGCCATCGGTCGAGCCGTTATCTACAACCAGTACTTGTGAGTCCGGGTAATGCGATTGCCGAAGACTCTCAATACAGCGGAGGGTCAAATCTCCACCGTTCCAATTCAGGATGACGACCACGACCCTCTTTATGGCCATTAGTGAGAATCCCACTCGCGCCACGCTTAATTCGCCGAGCAATACGCCATGGCGGGAAGGTCCCGGTGGTCAACCCCATCCCGGGATCGTCGGGCGCATTATCCCGTATGTCAGCCTACAGGGGCGATTTGAACCAACCAATCCCGCTCCAGCGCTCGCCAACGGAACAGAATCTCTGTCATTATGCCACGGGTTCGAGCCCATGGGCGAACAAGGAAAGAAGGCCCACCAAGTTTCCAGTGACCCGCTTGAAGTAACGGCTCTCGAGCCGGCTGAAGCCGGGGTAACCTCACTAGCCTTTGTAAGAGACAAGGTGGTACGGTCCATCGGTGGGTTGTCCTTCGATACGGCTATAGCCTAGGGACATCAACAAGTTAGTAATATCGGTGGGCTTCAAGGGGACGGGCAGGAACTTGGGATGAATTTCGCAGCACACCATTTCACATCTGGGATCAGCGAGCGTACGCTGGAAACCTTTCAGGACGCTGTATTCAAAACCCTCCACATCGACTTTTACGGCTTTTGGAATGGGCAGTCTTTCGGCTTCCACGAACTCGTCACCCCGCACTACCTGGACTCGTTCAAACGGCATGTCTGTTCCCTTGGAACCCGCAATCGCCCCCCGGAGAAGACTGAAGTTGGCAATAACTTCCCCGATGAAGAGCTTCTCCTCACCGGCTCGCTCGCCCAGAGCCTTCTCAAACGCACGCACGTTCTCGAGTCCGTTCAACCTTAGGTTTTCCAGCAGTTGCTCGTACGTTTCGTGATGCGGCTCAAAGGCGATCACGGTTCCGCGAGGTCCCACTGCTTTCGCAAGTAAGATGCTATACACACCGAGATTACTACCTACGTCGTATACCGTATCCCCGGGCTGAAGGAAGCGGGCGATGAGGTCAAGACTGGGCTCCATGCTCACGGCCTCCACGGCGCGTAATTGCTCAGGAGTACGGGTGACGAAAGCAGCCGTCACCCCCCGCGCTCCACTCGAAAGACTCCTTGCCGAGGTGAAGCAAGAAAGTGGTAAAGCTTTCTCCCCGCGCTCCGCAGTCCGAGCGTTCTTATGACGCGTATGACCCATGGATGGTAAGTCAGCCTCCGGATGATTCTAGGTAAGGGCAGAGCCTCCTCGCCAATGCGACGGCAAAGGCCGTCGTGGTGTCACCCTGCACAATTACGAGATATTTGGCCGTCACCGATCGAGAAGCGCAGAAATCCGTACCAGTCGCTTCGCCGTGAGTTCATCCAGGTTCTGGTTCAATTTCATGACGCGCTGCCCGCGGGGGCGTAGGTGCATGAGATCCCGCAGCTCAATCTGCGTCGCGATAGCGATCTATCAGGCCAGTTTCCCGGCAACGCGGGACCTTGCCGGGGAGAGCAATGCTTCCATCGACTGGAAAGCTTGGTTAAAGTCAAGCTCCCAGTTGTATTTCTCTCTGACTGCCTGCTGGGCCCGCCTGCCCATTGCGCCCAGTTCTTCTCCAGCGTTCTTCAATCGCAGGACGATTTCCGCGGTCTCCTCCGGCCCGCTGCCTTCGGGAATCACCGCGCCGCATTGCAATTCCTCAATGATTCTCCGCGTCGGCTCCATAGCTGTCGACAGGACCGGCAGCCCTGCTGCGAAGTAGTGAAAGAGCTTGCAGGAGATAGTGACATTCGTGAAGGGTGAGACCGCGTAGGGCACGATTCCCACGTCCCCCTGTTGAAGCCACCGGGGGACTTCCTGTGGAGGGATGATTCCGTCCGCCTGCACGTGACCCTGGACTTTTGACTGCTCCACCAGATTGTCCAAAGGTTTGCGATCGCCCTCGACACCCCCGAGGAGTAGCCGCACGTTTCGGTCGCGCGGGATGATACAACCCAGGGCCCGAATGAAGGGGGCAACCAAGCTGAAGTCGCCACCGAGCTGACCGATAAGGATCAACGTGAACACCCCGCCCTTCTCACGGCGGTGATTCTGCTCCGCCGGAACCTCCTCCAATTCGGTTGTATTGCCGACGACAGTTACTCTTCCTTGGCTCAAAACCCTCGGGGGTAGGGATTTCATGCGCTCCGGAACCACGACCCAAGTGTGATCCACAAGCTTCACGCAGGCCTTTTCGAGCCAGGCGACCAGACGGCTGTTGCGTGTCAGGTAATGGGCCAGGCGGGTCTTAGGACGGATCCGCGCCAACTCCTCATTGTGCTCCTGCAGATCCAAGATCGTGGGTTTGTGCAGCAGTTTGGCTACCAGGATCATCGGCAGGGCGATGCGAATGTTGCTGGAAATGAACAGGTCCGGCTGGATCTTTCTTGCGACCTTCCATATCCACATCGCCCAAAAAGGATTGAAGGGCGAAGGAGAGCTGAGCGAAGGATAGAGAGGGCTCTTTAGGAAGAAGTCGAACCGGACCACTCGCCCATGGTCGAGATCTTCTACCTGCGGCCCGCGTCGGCTGTTCCAGGCCAGGAGTGTGACCCTATGGCCTCGCTGGCTGAGCGAGCGCGCGAACCTCCTGACCCTCACCTCACCGATGTGGGGATAATCGTTCTGCATTACAATGGCAACGTGCATCGCTACCTCAGCGCTCGATCTAACGGATTATGATTCTCCGATTCCTCTGCCCCCTGCCCGCCCCAGGCGATCCGCGCAGGCTTGCAGCTCTCGGGAATTCATGCCTCCGGAACATACATGCGGACGCTCGAAAAGTCAGGAAATACTTAACGTAGTAGTACGAGCGGCTCTCCGTAAACCGATCCCCAGCGGGACATGTCTCGTCCGCGCTCCAAACCGCGATGGGTCAAGCAGCCGCCAACAATCGATTATGGTAGTAGGCTCATGCGCGATGTAACTTTCGTCGATATCTCTGAATTCTTTATCGCGCGTGGTAATCACGCACAGGGGAGACTGGGCAAGACAGTCCCGAACCGACGTTGCATAAGTAATCTTGTCGCCAAAGACCGCCCGGGTGTTCTCGATCGCCAGCGGGTCGTAAGCGCTCACCTGAACTCCGTGTCTCACCAGCACGTCGATGAGCCTTATGGCGGGTGATTCCACGATTACGTTGGTGTTCGGCTTGAAGGCCAATCCCAACACTGAAACGGTCCTCTGCGGGGACCTCTTGACCTCTTCGAGGACCAAATCTGCCAGATGCTGGTCCTGGGTGCGATTGACGGTTTCGGCCGCTTCCACCAAGGCGGCGTCTAAACCGTTGCGCTTGGCCAAAACGACATATGCTCGGGTGTCGCGAGGGAAACAGGTTCCACCATAGGCCAGACCTCCCTGCAAATAGTGCGGCGCAATTCGGCGGTCGGCCCCGAGTGCCCGGGTGATCACATCCACCTGGGCGCCGGGAATTCGTTCGCAGAGATTGGCCAGCGCGTTGGCGAAGCTGATCTTAAGCGTGACGTAGCAATTCAGGCTCACCTTGAAGATCTCGGCGTCGATCAAAGACATCTGAAACATGGGGGGATTGTTTTCGCACAATTCATGGTACACCGCTTCCGCCAATTGGCCTGCGTGTTCGTTGCTGCAACCAATCGCGACCAAATCCGGCCTGAGAAAATCTCGGATGACCGACCCGAGGGCTACCAGCTCGGGACTGTAACAAAGCCCGAATCCTTCATTGAGCTTTCGCCCGCTGGCGTTCTCCATGAGTGGAATGACTTCGCCCTCCATCGAGCCGGGCATGACGGTGCTGTTAATGATAAAGAGGTGGTAGGGCTTGCTGGACTCTCTGAGAGACTGGCCCAGTGCCTTGAGAGCTCGCAGCACGTAGAGGTTCGAGAAGTGTCCATCATCATCGCTCGGGGTGTGCACCATGATGCAGGAAACATCTGTTTGCTCGACTGCCTCAGGATGGCTCAACGTCGCCCTGAGGCGCTTGCCGCCGAATTCGGCGACCAATTCGGGCAAGCCCGGCTCGCAAAGCATCGTGCGCCCTTGATTTAGCGCGTTGACCACCTCCGGCAATACATCAACGCCTAAAACGTCGATGCCGCGTTTGGCGTAGCTGGCCGCCAAACACAAACCCAATTTCCCAAGCCCGATTACTGATACTGTGCGGTTTTGCATCTTAGGGGTGCTCCTCCGATGTCGGTTCCATCTCGACATGCCCGATCCATCCCGGATGAGGTTTGAAATTCAGAAACCTGCTGATGGGGTCCCCGAGGCAGGTGCTCCACTCTGGTGGCGAAGCGACCACTTCAATTTCATCCAGGCTGTGAAAGCCATAGTCCTCGTCGGATTCCTTCAATAAGAAGCTGTACATTCGCATCTTCATGGGATCGAATCCCATTAGGCGAGTAGCTACAAGATCGGTGGCCAGAAGGTTCTCGCCGGCCAGGAGTACCCCCGCCGACTTGGGATCCGGCACTAAGGGACCTACATTCTCACCGCCGATGACTCCGTCGATAAATGTGAACATCTTCCGCTGCGGGGTGTCGTGAAACTTCCCGTCTTGACCGGCATAGTAGAAGATATTGAGCAGGTCCACCACCATCCGCCACGCCGAATCGTTGCCCCACCAGTTCCCCGCATCGAGCAGTCTCTTCTCGATCGGCACCGTGATTCCGAAGGGTTTCAGGAGCTTTCCGTGTAGCCAGTAAACCGACCGATGAAGATATTCGAGCGGCAGGCTCCGTCGCGCCAGCAAGTGGTCGTACATCCATCGTTCGGTCTTGATAAGCCGTTCTTCAACTGGGCTCAGATACCCATCCGGGTACTGATCGCCCCCTTCTTTGGGAGAGGTCAGGGTATAGTGCACCAAGTGGTTCTTGTTTGTAGTTATCCCCACCAGGCCTTTGGCATTGAGTGTTACGCCGACCTTCTTGTGCACTTTCAGTTTCGGCACGGAAACGACGACATCGGCCTTCATCATCGTTCCTGCAACCTGGTACTCATGGCGATCGTCGTGGTGATGCGCAATGAGCTCCTGACGATGATAGACCGCGCCATATAGCTTCTGAGAAGGTCGACCGTACAGGGCGCTACGCCGACCCAGATTGACCACCACGTTCCCCTCGGGGTCGCCCGGTAGAGCGCGAAGCATGGAGGGAAAATGGCGATGGTTGGACCAATACGTCCGCAAGTCCAGCACCTCGACTCCAGGTCCTTTGAAGCGTGCGTAGAAGTCACTTACTTCGGTCAGCCGTGTGGATTCTAAGAGCTCAGCGAAGTTGCAGTCGTACTGTGGGGCATCAGCAAAGATGAGTCGCCCCTCGCCTCGCAGTGCAATCCAAGAATAGTCGCCGACCGCCCGCAGCACGGAGGCGTGCGTAATGGCGGCGAAGAGGTCTTTCCCTTCCTTGTGCCGACTGACCACAAAGTTGGGTTTTATGACCACGGTCATCCCAGGCTTGATAATTGAACCCAGAGGATTCCATTTCGAAGTCCCGAAGTTCCCCGCGTCGAGTCCGAGCGCGGAAAGCAACCAGCGCACACCCTCGTAGACAAGATTCTTTGCTTGGCTAAGGTTTTTCCCAAAGGGATACTCGGGGTATGACTCTGACGGATGATAAGGAGCCTGCTCAGGATATCGCGCCGCGGCAAGCCTTACAACTGCAACCTTAGTCAAGTTAGCACTCCCATCCGCGACTGTGTCGATAACCCTGCGCTCAGTTTCCGGATGACTCACTCCTGTAAAGCTTGCCGAAGGGCGGGATGATCAAATGTCAGCTTTAGCTCCTGAACAAGCAGCCGGTGCTTGCCCCTTTGAGTCAGCGGAATCTCTGAAACCGCCTCCATTGTGAGGTCGACGTCATTCAGGCAACGCTCCAAAAGTCTCCGCTGCATCATCTGTCCCGTTTCTTCACTGAAATTGTTTTTCGGAACGAAGCGAAAGACGATCTTGCCGGGTTCTCGTTGTACGAACTGAAACTGCTTGATCCGATCGTAGAAGTCGTCGTGCATGTTGAGCATGGAGGTGGATAGACAGCGGCCACTTTTGGTCAAGATAAGCTCCTGCAACCTGCCCTCGATTCTTTCCCAAATCTGATACGGGCGGCCGCAGGAGGAGCAGCCCCAGCCCTTAAAGACGGCAAGATCCTGAGTCTTGTAACGAATGAACGGTGTGGCATGCATGATAAACGAAGTACCAATGATCTCGCCGATATCTCCTGGTTGGGATGCCGGTTGGCCCTTACGGCCGATGAGCTCCGCATAGCCATATTGCGGAAGCACGTGATAGGTGTTTTCATATTCACAGTAGCCCGCGAGCACCGCCATCTCATAATGGCCATAATGGATAAAGATTTTTGCCTTGAAGACTTCCGCAAGCAACTCCCGCTGGAAATCATAAAGGTGCTCCGACGAGCAGAGGATTCCCTTGACGGCGGGGAAGGGGCGCCCAGTGTCCTTGAGAAACCTTGCAAACACATAACCTGACGAAGGGTAACATCTGATCCATTCGGGCTCATATTCCAGGGCGCGACGACGGTAAACCTCCATCTGTTCGGGTACGAAGTCGTACGTGGAACATCGCAATTCGTTGAATTTGGGAACGAATTCCATGCGATCCGGCGTGTTGATCAGGAGACCACGGAAGACAATCTGCCTATCCCCTTCCTTCCAGCCCACGCGGTGGTACTGGTGTGCCTTAGAGGCTAGTTCTTTAGCGAAGGCTTTGGGGTCCCTATACATGCCACATGGAATGCCCGTGCTGCCCCCAGTGGTGATGTAAGTTCGTCCCTCGATGGGTACGGAAAAACCTTCTAGGTCGTCGCGGATCGTTTCCTTTTCGACAAACGGGAAGCGTCGAAAATCATCGAATGAGCGGAGATCCCCAGGATGGATGCCGGCCTGTTCATAAAGGGCCCTATAGCTGGGAGAGTTTTCGAACGCGTGTTGGACGATGCGCTTGATTTCGCGCAACTGGTAGTCCGCAATCTGGTCCCGCGTCCAGCTCTCGGAGTCTCTCAGAAACTGCTTCCAAGCGGCGTAATCGGGATTCTTCAAATCAGCATGTATTTGCTGCATGGCGATATAGTGGTCGGAAGGTGAGCCAACTGTTTGTCCATCGTGCACCTGGGACAAATGGCTGTATTCCAAGTATGCCCCTGCCGCTCTCCCCATCTCTTGATGGAACGCCTCTTGTCCATACACCGCTCAACAGGAATGCAAACAGGACGTTTCACAGTCATTCCGGTACCCTGCTATGCCTTGGGCTTTCCCAACCCAGCCAACCGAAGAAGAGCTCGAAGCCAGCGGAGGCAGGCACTCACCGCTTTGTCGAGCAGGATCACCGGAAATAGATAGGGAGGCACATTCTCATCGGACATGGGGCGCAGGACAAAGTAGCTGAGCCTTAACCTAAGCTTGTAAAGCTGCCCTTCGAGACGATAAACAAGCGACGTTTTCCTCAAACCGGCTTTCGTCAGGATGTGGGTTGCATCCCACGGACTGTACCAGAAAATAGGGCCTGGCATCAAGCGGAGGTTGCTCCTGATCTCACCTCTCTTGAAAAATTCTCGCTTAGATCCTGGAATATGAGAGTAGTCGTGCCCTTGATGAGCCACGGTCACCGCGGGCGTCGCTTCGATCACGGGAACCTGCATGGCGCGCGCCGCGTAAATGAGCCAATAGTCCCAGGCAGAGCGTCCAAGAGCAAACGGCGGAATGTCCGTCCAGAGACCCTTGGGATAGAGAAAATAGTCGGGGCCACCGAGCTTGCTTTGCGCCCTCACGCGGGACAGCACCTCCTGCTCCCAACCTGAGCTCTGAAAGTCCAAGAGCTCCCGCAATTCTATATCCCAGCGCCGGCCAAAAATGAAGAATCGCTGCCCGCCAATGTCGTGGATCACTCGTTGAGCGCCGATCATAAAATCGCTCATCAGAATGATGTCCGCGTTGATGTAACACATGAACGGATGCAAGGCCGCCGCCTCGGCGGTCCGAAAGACAGAGCGCAGCATAGGGGTACCAAACTCGTTCCGTTCCAGCTCGGGAATGTGTCGCAATCCGAGTTCCCCCGCGAACTCCGCCGTCCCCTCATCATCCCCGAGCAGGATAATCTCGGGTTGGGGTCGAAGCAGCGTCCAACTCCTTATGGCATTGGACTGTATCACCTTGATGTGCCCACGGAAGGGTTTGGGGCAGCAAAAAAAGGAGATCATGCTAAACCCTCGCATTCTCGAGGGAGATAGTTGGCCGCTCCAAAACGAAAAGACCTAGGCCGTAAAAGTAATCCGTGGTTTCCAAGTCAAGTGCACTCGCTTCCTCGGCAAGAATCCATCGGTTACGGCTATCCTTGGTCCAGTATTCCTTCTTCAGGACGTTCCAGCCACCCAGCAATTGGGGCAGGCGATTCGTGCCGTAGATCCGGTGCAAGGGGAAGTACACGTGATCACGCCCGACCGGCACCGTTAGGAGCATGATCGCGCGAGGTTTCAACAGGTCTTTAAGGCGCCCCATGGCCTCCAGATCGCCGTCAGGACGGTGCTTAGTAACGCCGTACCGCCCGGCTAGCCCCACATGCTCCACGGTCGAGCAATTGATAACGACGTCGAAATGCCCGGCAGGCAAACTCACTTCAAGGATGTCGCCTTGGATGAACCTCAGTCTAGAGTGCACGTACGGATCCGACACCGCGTGTTGGTCTAGCGCCAAAGTCTCCCACCCCTTGCGCGCTGCCAAAAGAGCCATCCACCCACCCTGACATCCAAAGTCCAAGGCATGGCCGCGGCCTTCAGGCAAGTGGGCAGCCACCCACGAGTACTCAATATCCCGGTCTGCCTTCAGATTAGGTATCGGCGGCTGGTAAAACCTACGCCCTCCAGCGATAAGGAGGGCGTTCAGCCTGCTAAGAGCGCGCCACAGCTCCCATCGCCTTACCACTATAAGCTTCCTCTCCCATTCGCTGAACTTGGCTCACCTTCGCGGTCGGCACCGCGATCAGATTCTCCCATACATCGTACCTTTTCTTGAGAGCGGCGGGCCCCAGAAGGCCGCGGGCATCTGGTGAGAACCATTCATACCCACGAGCTTGAAGGAAGTCATAGATCCCGCGCGCTCCGTAACCCCATTGTGCCGTTCGCACGTCGGCCATCTCGCACATAATGATCGGGTGCAGTCTACCCAAAACGTTCGCCCCGCCCTTGAGTATTTCCAACTCTCCGCCTTCGGCGTCAATTTTCATGAAGTCGACAGCCTCGACGTTCCTCTCTCGAACGTAGGTGTCCAAGGTGGTGACAGCAACTCGAGTGAGTTTGATGCGACCTTTCACGTCGCTGGTGGGGTGGCGTAATGAACTCAGCGAGCCGAATCCGTCAAGGCAAACGAACATATCTGCAGAACCATCCTGACTGCTCAAGGCGACAGGCTCCAGGACAACGTTCCGGCAGCGATTAATCCTCACGTTCCAACGCAGCTTCCTGAATTCTCCGGGGGCCGGCTCAAAGGCAATCACCTTCCCCTGTGGTCCGACCCTTTGTGCTACGGGGATGGTGTAGAGTCCCTGATTGCGCCGATGTCGAGCACTGTCATTCCCGGGGCAAGGAAACGAGAAACAAATCGCCACCCGCCTTCCTCACAGCGCTTGCGTTCCCACAGAACTTCCAAGCCCACAATTTCCCCGTAAGCCAGCCACCAACCGCCAGTGGGGAGGCGGCAGGTTCAGAATGGACAAGCGACTGCGAAAAAACCAAAGCCACTTCAACGCACGCTTGGCAACCCTGACCAACCTCCGAGAGGTACTCAATCCTGATGGCACTGCCGACTCGGAGATGGTTCCATAATGCGGTTCGCCAAGTTTCCTATTCGGATGACGGATAGCCGTCCTGTGCCTGCGTCGAAGGCACTCCCAATCAACATCTCTCTGCCGAAATCAGCCAGTAGGTGCTCCGGGAACGTCTCTCTGCTTCCATCGAAATTCAGCGCCGTAGGCTCATTCAATCCACTGTGGGTCATTCCGCCCCTGCCAAGCCACCCACAATCGGGACGCGAACCAGCACTCCCCTGAGCATGGTCTTCTCGGTCTTGTCCAGCAGATAGCGCCAGGCAATCACGCTAAACAGAACCAGAGCTACCATCGCCACTACGCCCTTGGCAAACGCTGTCTTTTCAGCCACTGCTGCCATGACCGCGCCCAGACCCATCAGTGTCACCAAGCTTTTCACCAGACCATTCTCGGTAATAACCGCGGGCCTCAGATGCATGAGTCTGTACGCGAAGCCGAAAAACAAGACGAGTTCAAGCCCGGCGCGCATCGTCCAAGCCAAGGCAGCTCCGTTGATGCCCATCTTCTCAATGAGGAACCACAATGTGCCTACATAGAGGACGGCGTAGGCCATAAAGAGCTTTGCCCGCAGGTCAGGCCGCCCGATCCCGTCGAGCAGATTAGCGGGAATCTGAGACAGGCCGTTCAGCAGCATGCCCAAGGCTAGGATTTGAAGCACCAAAGAACCTTTCGCGGCAAACTCACTCCCCATCCAGAGCCGCAAGATGTTTGTTGAAAACAGAATGATCGTCAGGACCACCGGGCCCATTATGAGAAGCAGGTATTTCAGACTTCTCGCATAGAGCCGTTCCATGGCTTCCTTCTCAACACTCGCCATCGCGCTGAAGGCAGGGAAAGTAACCGTAGTAAGACCTCCAGGGAGAACGTTCAGCTTCGACACCGCTGTAAAAGGGACAGTGTAATAGGTGACTGCCGTCATGGAAAGAAGGCTTCCGATTAAGAAACGATCTAGCGACACCAATATCGGAATCAACAGATTGCAAACCGTTACCCAACCCCCAAAGGCAAGCAAGGTGGGGATTCGCCGTGAGTCTATGCTGATGCGTCTCAACTGCGGAAAAACCTTCACGCAGAGATAGAGATAAACGATAGCCGTGGCGAGCCGGGACACCAACATGAAGGAAACGATGCCAGGCAGTCGGAAGTGCAAGGCGACGCCCACTGCCGGAATAAGGTACCCCAAAGCTGTGGAAGGAATCTGTATTGCCGTCAGGAGGTCAAACCGTTGAGCCGCTTGCAGAAGTCCAGTCAAGGCCCCTAGTGCCATCGTGAGGGGCACCGAGAGGGCCACGATGTACATGGTGATTCGTGTTTCAGCGACGAGAGGGGGGGGGATGTTCAGCACTCGCCCAATCAATGACGGCGTGGCGGCAGCCAAGGCAATGCCACCAACCGTCCCTGCGACGATGTGAAGCCCCAGGGTGGTCCAAAACAGCTTGGCGATCGTCTCGATTTCAGCCTTGCCAAGGGCCTCAGCAACGAACTTCGTCATGGCCCGGCCAAGGCCGAACTCGAACAAAACAAAGTAACCTGCGAGCAACCAGGCGAGCGAAAGCACTCCAAAACCATCTTCACCCAAGCCGCGGACAATATAAGGGATCGTGACCAATGCCACGACCAGGGGCGCTGCCTGGCCAAGAACGTTTAGTAGTGTGTTGCGTGCGAGCAAGCCGCCTGTTAGGGCGATTCCCTTCTGCACAGTGACGCTATCTCCAACTACACCGCCCCCGGCAACGACGTGAACCGATAGCAGGAACTGGAGCGTTCACTGCAACTTGCGCCGGACTCCCAGCCGCATAGATCGGTCTAAGAGCAAAGGCGACATATGCTAATGATCCTTGAACAACCCGAGGATAACCTTTCGTTTACGCCATTGTCAAACCATTTCTGCCTGAATTAACCCACGCTTGTCGTCCTCTTTCCTCTCTTGCCTTTGCCTTGTCTTTGTTTTGCTCTTCTTGTCCTCCCGCCGTGGCGTCACGAAGGTCTTTTCTCAGGCGCGGATACCCGTCGGGCGGCGAGGTGAAGTCACCATTAGCGTAATAATCAGTGTCCAGGCCGGTCACGGCATGCCCTTTGTCGGACAGAAACCTGACCACGACGGCGCCAATGTCAGGTCTCCAAGCAAGTAAGCCGCTGCCCTCTGGCCCTCCAATTTCGGGTCATTCCGAGCTTCGGCGGTCTCGTGATCAACCTTCTACTCGTATTTCCTAAGCCCCGTGACATCCAGGATCGAGAGGAAGATAAACTGTGGCCCGTACACAAAAGCCCGCCGCCACGTGCGGCGCGGTTCATGGAAGAAGCGCCAGAGCCATTCCAGACCGGATTGGCTGGCCCAGGGCGGCGCGGGCTTGACCTTGCCGCCATGAAACTTGATCGCCGCTCCCACCGCCACAATAACGGGCGCCTTCACCCGGTCGCGGTGGCTAAAAATCCATTTCTCCTGCTTCGGAAGACCCAGTGCCACCCAAAGCACATCCGGGTTCGCCCGATTAATCGCCTCCACCATTTGCACGTCTTCGTCCGCAGTAAGCTCCCGAAACGGCGGAGAGTAAGCGCCGATAATTTTCAATCCCGGATACTTCTTTCTCAGGCGGTCACTGGCCAGTGCGAGGGTTTCCCCGGTATCACCGTAGAAATAGCTCGTGTATCCCTTCCGGCTGGCCAATTCACAAAAGGCCGCCAACAAATCCGCCCCGCGCACTTGCTTGGTTTCGCAGGACAATTTCTTAGCCGCCACCCGAGCCGCCCACATCCCGTCCGGGACAGAAAGATCTGCCGACCGGAGAACCGCCCGGAAGTCCGGATGCTTGTGCGCCTCCACCAGCCCGTGTGACCCTGTCACGGCAATCCACCGTGGCTGCTGACGTTCTTGGATCCATCGTTCCATCATTTGCAGGACGTCTTCGATGCCGATGATATGAACGGGCGCTCCCAAAACCTCCGCACAAAGGGGCTGACCCACCTGTTGAGTCTCAGGATGTGCTTCCATGTCAAGTCCGCGCCATGAGGAAATCGGTTGAAACCCCCATGGCCTGAAGCTAATTCCGTGTGACGGACACCCCACAGGAATGCTTAGAGATCGGCGCCTGGCGCGTTCTGTCGACGCCCCGGCCTCCGAGCAGCCGTGGCAGCTTGGCAGAGCGATCTTCCCATTTGCCTGTAAAGGTCACCAGGAAGGAGATAAAGACCAGTCGCAGGTCCAGCCAGAAGCTCTGCTTCTTGATGTAAACGAGGTCGTAGCGAAGTTTCTGGCGGCGCGGGAGCTCGCTGTGGCCATAGATCTGAGCTATTCCCGTGAGTCCAGGGGTGACCGCATGGCGCCGGTCAAATCCCGGTATTTCCTGGCGAAATCTCTTCACCAGTTCCACCCACTCCGGGCGCGGCCCCACAAAGCTCATGTCGCCTCGAAAGATGTTCCAGAGTTGGGGGAGCTCGTCCATGGCCGTGGCGCGCAGCACCCGGCCCACGCGCGTGATGCGCGGATCGCCTTCCTTGGCGGGAATCACCCCCCATTTCGCATCCGAGTCCGCCACCATCGAACGGAACTTGACACTCATGAATTCCCGACAGTTCTTCCCCACCCGCGGCTGCCGGTAGAAGGTGGGACCCCCGTCTTCCAGTTTGATGGCCGCAGCAATCAAGGCCCAAAGCGGGGAAGACAGAATCAATCCCAATCCGGAAAGCGCAATATCGAAGAGCCGTTTAAGCATATGCGAGAAGACAGAAGTCAGAAGGGCCATTTGACCAGCTTGAAGAAGTTGAAGAGTTAAGAAGTTAAAGTCTCAACTTTTCGGCTCTTCAACTTCTTCAGCTCGCTTTCGCCCTTATTCTGACTCCTGACTCCTGTACTTCAACTAGCTCCCACGCCGCCCGGCAGCGTCAGCAAGGCTCTCAATGTTGCCAGCAGCGCACGATGGTGCCAGTCAAACTTCAACCTGCCGTTCAACCGGACCAGCAAGTCAGTGGCGCGAGCCACTTCGAAGAAACTGTCAATCTGCCGGTCGGTGAAGTGGCTGGCGAGTTTCCGAGCAAAGTAGCCGACCATCAACTCATTGCCAAAAGTCGACCGCCAGTACCGTTCGAACTCGCCCAGCGTCCTCAAGCTGAAGCTTTTCTCCCGAAAAGCACGTGTCACCACATCGGCGACCAATTCCGCCGAGAGCAGGCCGTAGTAGATTCCCCCACCCGTCGTGGTTTTGATATGCCCGGCAGCCTCGCCCGCTGCCACGACACGTTCGGTTACGCAATGACCCACAGCCGCTTGAGCAATCCCTTTCCGATCCACGCGCAAGGTTGAGATTTCCGTATGGGGCGCAATTCTGCGGACAAGTTTCGCAAAGTAAGGCTCCGGGTCCTGCTCGGTCATCAGCCCCACCCTCCACTTTCCGTTGCCGAGCGGGATTTCCCATCCAAAGGCACCAGGGGCAACACCTTGACCGACATAGACGCGAGTAGCCCGACCGTTACCGTTGGGAGGAAGGGTTAATTCCGTCTGAAGGGCCCGAAGGAATTGCCGGGGACGTGCCAATCCCAGCGCGCGATTCAGAGAACCATTCACGCCGGTAGTGATAACTGCCACTTGGGCCCGCAAGCGTGAGGGCCCTGCCCCAGCAGACCGGAAATTAACGGCCACCGAGTGCTTTTCAACTTCCAGAGAGTTTACCCAGCAGCCGAGTTGCACTTCGACCCCGGCGCCCATCGCCCGCTGCGCCAGCGCTCGGTTGAACTCACCCTTGTCGATCACCTGGGCGAGAGGGGCATCGGTGCGATGCTCCAGCATCCTTCCCCCAGGAGAAATCGCTTGGATGCACCGAACGTCCGCCAGAATGGGATGGGTGGGGAGATCGAAGCGTCCGAAAGCCTCATCGCCAAGAACCCCGGAGCAGATCGCCCGTTCGCCAATCCGGTTCTGGGCCTCGAAGAGAACGACGTCCAGCCCCGCCTGCGCCAGCAAAGAGGCAGCGTGTATACCTGCAGGACCAGCTCCGACAACGACGACGTCCCTCAAACAGCTTCCTCCCTCCGCAAGCCCTTTGCCTTGGTGTTAACTCCGCAACTCGACTTGCTCGCGGCTACCTTGGCCGCGTCATCCAATCGTAGTTTATGCCTGGATCATCAAAGGGTATGCGGCCCTCGTCTTCCGGGTTATAGAACCTGTTGGTGGCGTAAACCAGCAGACTCGCTTCCGTCCCCACCACCTTGTACCCGTGAGCAACGCCGGGCGGGATTCGCAGTTTCCAGGGGCGCAAGCTGCCCACAAACAGGGTGTTCAGTCTCCCGCAAGTAGGCGAGGAGTCCCGAAGATCGCATAGAAAGACTTGAAACATCCCGCTCAGCGGAGCCCAAAGATCCGTCTGTTCGAAGTGGTAATGAATCGCCTTGATGACTCCGGGGTACGAATTGGTGAAGGAAACCTGGATTTGGCTGCCATTCGCCGGGTTGAAGTCCCTGGCGATCCCGGGTTCCCCGAACCGAAATAGCTCCGCGAAGCAACCTCGATCATCCGGAAATTGTGTAAGCGCCTCCACCTCGACCCCCTGAATCAGTTGCGGTGATCGAGGGTTGCCAATGATGTCGCCACAACTCGGTTGGGAGCGGGCCGCAATGACCAAGCGGACGCCGGCGCGTTCGGCGACCAACTTCGGAGCCTGCGAGCTCATAGTCCGGTAACCTCCGACTTGAGTGAACCCTCCAGATGATCTGGTCCCGGCATGCCGAACTCGCCCGAACGCCGGCCTTCCTCAATGTACTGCGCCAGGCCTTCCGTCCAATGGGGGAGCGTGCCCAGCTTAATCTGGATCAAACGGCGATTCTCCAACACGGAATTTGCAGGACGTGTGGCCAGCCGTCCGCAATCCTGGGAAGCGATGGGAGCGACACGGACCCGTTCGTACCCCCCTGATCTCACGATGGCCTGGGCAAATTCAAACCAACTGCACTCGCCTGTGCCTGTGACGTGATAGATTCCATACGCTTTGGTCCACAACAGTTGCGCAAGCTTCAAGGCCAAGTGCCGCGTGTACGTCGGCGAACCCCGTTGGTCGGAAACTACCCGAAGCTCTTCACGCTCTCTCGCCAGCTTGAGGATGGTTGCCACAAAATTCTTGCCCTGCGGACCGTAAAGCCAGGACGTTCTGACAATGAAGTGCCGCGTCACCAGCGATTGTACGTGCTGCTCCCCCCTCAACTTCGTGCGTGCGTAGACGCTGACCGGATGAGGACAATCATCCTCCCGGTAGGCTCTCTCCTGACGCCCATCAAAAACGTAATCGGTGCTAACATATAGCATAGCGGCGCCGATGTCCGCACAAGCCCTCGCCACATTCCACGTTCCCACCGCATTGATCGCCTCGGCTCTCTGCGGGTTCGCTTCACAGCCATCAACGTCAGTATAGGCGGCGAGATGAACTACAAAATCCGGCCGCAGTTCGAGAAAAGCCTTCTGCACCGCGGCTCCCTCACCGATGTCGAAGTCCGTGAGATCAACTCCGACTGCTTGGTGTTCCGGCGGGAGCGATGGAAGCAGGGCAGACCCGAGCATGCCCTTGGCTCCGGTCACCAGGACTCGCACTACTTCTTTCCTCCCTGGTCAAGGATCTCCGCCAGCGTTGCGTCTCGGCGGTCATACTGCTTTCGATAATACGAGCGGTACCCTCGGGCCGCCACGCGCTGCAGCCAGTCGCCGTTGGACAGGTACCAATCCACGGTTTTCTTCAGCCCTTCCTCGAAGGGTGTTGAGGGGACCCAGCCCAATTCCTTCTCGGCCTTTTCGTTGTTGAGAGCATACCGGCGGTCATGCCCCGGCCGGTCTTGGACAAAAGTCAGAAGGGACTCGGGCTTCCCCAAGAGCTGCAAGATCCGTCGTGCAATTTCGACATTGGGCCATTCGTTCCCGGCTCCCAGGTTGTAAACCTGCCCCTCTCGGCCGTTGTGCAGGATCGCACCCAGGGCCGTGCAATGATCCATGACGTAAATCCAATCTCTCACCTGCAGCCCGTCACCGTACACAGGAATATCCTGTCCCTCCAAAGCACGCGTGATGATGAGCGGAATGAACTTCTCCGGGTACTGGTAAGGCCCGTAGTTGTTGGTGCATCGAGTGATGATAACCGGGAATCGATAAGTTCGGAAGTAGGCACGTGCGAGGAGGTCCGCGCCGGCTTTGCTGGCCGCATAGGGGCTGTTGGGAGCCAGAGGGGATTCCTCCGTGAACTTTTCGCCGGCCGGGGCGCTTCCATAAACCTCATCGGTGCTGACCAAAACGAAGCGCTTGATTCCAGCTTGTCGGGCGGCGTCCAGCAAGCACTGGGTTCCAAGGACGTTGGTCTTCACAAATGCCGCGCTGTCCATGATGCTACGGTCCACGTGCGATTCGGCCGCGAAATGAACAACCGCCTCGACACCGGTGGAGAACACTTCCTGGACTTTGCGGCGATCACAGATGTCCCCGCGGACAAAAGTGTGGCGTGCGTCCGCCCCCACATCTCGCAGGGTGTGTAGGTTCCCGGAATAGGTCAGCTTATCCAGGTTCAGGATCGAGTAATGGGGGTGCTTGGCCAGGACGTAACGGACGAAGTTCGAGCCGATGAAACCTGCTCCCCCTGTGACCACGAGCTTCATTTCGAACGCTCCTTCTCCTTCTCCTTTGGAGGTAGGGCACTACCGGCAGCCCCGCCGAAACCTCGGGAGGCTCCGGAGTCTATTTCTTTGCCAAGGTTTCAGCCACGAGATTGGTGGCTGATCGCAACGACTCGAAGGTCCCCGCGTCGGTCCACCACCCTTCCAGGACGCTGTAGGTCAGGGTGCCTTCCTGCAAGTATGCGTTATTCACCTCGGTGATCTCCAGCTCTCCCCGACTGGAAGGCTTGAGCTTGTTGGCCTTTTCGAAGACCGTTGCGTCATAGAAGTAAACCCCGATCACGGCGAAACAGCTCGCCGGGCGGGAAGGCTTCTCCTCGATGCGGACAATCCGATCTCCCTCAAAGACGGGCACTCCAAAGCGCTCAGGGTTGGCCACCTCTTTCAAGAGGATGTGGGCCCCCTTCGGTTGCCTCTCGAAATCTTCGGCGGCTTGCTTGATGCTCCCTTGCAGGATGTTGTCGCCGAGAACCACGCAGATCTTCTCACCTTCTGCGAAATTCTCCGCCAGGCGGAGGGCATCCGCGATCCCGCCTTCACCTTCCTGATAGGTGTAATTCAAATGCTTCAGGCCAAATTCCTTTCCATTGCTCAGGAGCCGCAAGAAGTCTCCGGCATTGCGCCCGCCTGTAACAACAAGGATCTGCTGAATCCCCGAATTCACCAGCGTCCACAGAGGATAGTAGATCATCGGCGCGTTGTAGACAGGCAACAAGTGCTTATTCGTAACCTTCGTCAAAGGGAACAAACGCGATCCCGTTCCGCCTGCCAGGATTATACCTTTCATTTCACATTCCTCTTGGTTCTATGGGTGCCAGAACTTCCCACCACCGCCGCCGGCGTGCCGCCTTGCCTTTCCCCATGCCACGATCGAGTCGCGGGAGGAGGCCACGGGCGATGCTACCCCGGTCAGAGTCCTCTAAGTGAGGAATCCCCCGTTTCGTTCTGGGTTCGAAACGCGAACCACCTTCCGGATGTTTCCCGGCGAAGAACGCGGGTGTACCACAATGGCAAGACACACCACGAACCAAGCAGCATTCGCGGGTATCCGCAGATTGAAATCCACAAAACTGTGAACCAACAATCCAACGCACCCCACAGCCGCACCGAGTTGAATCCAACCCGATTCATGCCGCAGGCGTTCCCCCAAGTGCCGAAAGGCCAATCGAAAGAAAAATACCAGCGCAACCACGAGCACCAAGCCTCCGGGCAACCCTGTCTCTGCCAGGACCTCCAGATAGTCGTCGTGGGCGTGTCTCCAGTCCATGTCGGTAGCGACGGTCCCATACTGAGGGAAGGCATACTCAAAACAGCCCAGTCCTACTCCGATCCCGGGATGACTTTCAGCGATGCGAACCGCGGTTTTCCCTACCCGGATTCGGTCTGCCAAATTTGCTTCTAGGAGGGATGCGTCAGTAGTGAAAATTGACCAAGAGCGGTTGGACGCACGCCCCGTACCTAGCATCCATGCGAAAACGCCTGCGGAAATAGCGACAATCCCTACAACGAAAGGAAGTGCACGACGCCCGACAGCCTGAGGCCTTTTCCACATGAGAATGACTCCCAAAAGCAGCCCCTCGGCCAGCATCGCGGCACTGGCGCCTCTGGAACCACAGACCCATACTGAGATGAGGGCAAGGACCACCGCGACCCATAGCAGCAGCCGAGAAAGTGTATGAGAAGGCCGAGACAAAAGATAGGCCGCGGAGATGGGAATGAGCATCTCCATCAAGCCCCCATAGTGATTGTGGTTCACGTAGGGGCCGAAAACCCAGCCCACGGCGGGTTTCACCCGCCAGTAAATCACGTGCGGAGAGGTAAAGAACTGCGCCAGTGCCAGCACACTCAAAGCAAAAGCCAGCAGCAACACCACAAGCCCCAGGCGACCCAACGCCCTTCCATTCTCCGGCTGCGCATTCAGGAGCTGGCCTGCCAGGAAGAAAAACACGAGGTTGGCGACAATCTTCAGGAGAGATTCCCGCGTGGCCAGGCGATCAATTGTCAGACCGGCGAAGAACTGGACGACTGCCAGGAGGAGAAAAGCCAGGAAAGGCCAATAGAGTGGGGACCAAGCAATCTTGAGAACGCCGCGTTGGGCACAACCCAGCGCCCAGAGAATCAGCGCCAGAAAAGCCGAGGCCGTCATGGCTCCCCAACTCCATGGCAAAACGGCTCCATACGCCCATGGGGCGGCGCAAAGCGTTGCGACGAGAAGAACTCGTGCGATCACCTGAAAGCGAGAGGCAGCTCCGTTCTGCTCCATATGCGGGGAGCCGCCGGCGTGCACACTGGAAGATGTTGACGCGGTAGACATTGTCACCGGGACCTGTCTTGGGCCCCACTGCGCCCGGGAATTTCCGCAGTTCGTAGAGTAATCTCATCCAGCCAGACCGTGCCGGAGATGTCGCGCGGAGCAAGTCGACCCGGGGGCCGCCAAAAGGAAACGCGCACGGCTTGAATCTGAGGCTGGGTTGTGAATATCGCCTCGACGGGATGCCATTTCGTTGTCCCCAGGGTCTGGTCACTGGTGAACACCGCACAATTCGGGCAACCCAATTCGATCACGCGCAACCGGGGACCGCTGTCGGAAGTGAGGTCTCCCGATCGCACATAGGCTGTCAACTGATAGCGGGTGCTAGGCTTTACCGGAACGACCTGACTCAACAAATCATAATCTTCATTTCGGCCCACCGGGAATTCTATCCTGAGGCACCTTTTGCCCTCGTAGGCATTAGGATCCGAGAAATCGAACTGCAAATCCGATCCTTCGTTATAGCGCCAGTCAAATCCGGTGTTGAAAGGCATACGCTCAAAGCTTCCGTTGTAAGCAAGATTGTCGGACCCCGGGGTCGTTTCCTTTGGAACCAAGCCTGTCCGCTCCAGGTCTTCCCAGACGGTGCTCGCGTTGCGAATCTGACTGTGGTCAATTAGAAAGTCCAGGAAGGGCTTCACCGAAGGCAACTCCGTTGACCGATCAGGCCCGGTAATCATCTGCCCCCAAATCCTCATGGCGCTTTCGTAGTCTCCCGTGGCGCTCAAGAAGGTCAGGAAGGCGAACCGCAGGGTGGGATCTTTGCCCTGGGGGACAACCTCCGCGTAAACCTGTTGCGGATCCCCAGTGGCGCGGAGGCATAACCGAAACGTGGGGCCCAGATACTGCGGCCTCGTTTCCAGGAGTCTCCGAAAGTAGGGGAAACCTGTTTGCGCGCGATTGGTCAGAACATAATGGTTCCCAATCGCCCACTGCAAACGAGGGGTCAGGGGATTGAGGACCCGCGCCCGCTCGAAGGCCTCGTCAGAGCAGGCCGTGTCTCCCACAGAATCACAGGTTATCGCCAGATCTGCCCAAAAATCCCAGCGGTGAGGGTTAGAGGCTACAGCTTGACGAAGGCATTTCAACGCCTCCGCGGAACTCATCTCCGTAGGGGAGGATGAATAAAGCAACCCAAGCTGATGCAATAAGTCCGCATTGCCCGGATCATGTGCCAACCCCTCTTGGACTGCCGGAATGGAAATGGAATCTCTGGGGTCCGTGGCCAGCGCCACTCGAGTTGTTTCGTAGGTCAGCACAATGCTGACTGCAATCACCCCCGTTAGGAGAACCCACGCCCGCCACCATGGGCGCAGGGACCATTCGAAGAGGTACTTGGATCGGCGTCGAGAGGAAGACCTTCCAGCGGAAAGGTCAGGGTTCGGGAATTGAGTCATTTCGAGAGCGATCCTGGAACAGACAATCGGCAAACGTCTTGAGGCCCCAGCCAGCCCCGCCTGGACGTGCTACCCATCTCGTTCGTCCACACGGCAAGGAAAGCTCATGCCCCGCGGGATGAATCCTTGGACCTCGAGTGGCCACCTCCGGACGAATGTGAAGGACTCGACACAGAGGGGTCATCATAATAGGACTGGGAGTACGGGCCGTAGTAGGACCCGTAATAAGTGTCGAAACGCACGTCGACTTTGTTGAGCACAATGCCTAGAACCCTCGCTCTTGCATTCTCGAGGATTCTATGAGTTCTGGCGAGCGCTCCCCGTGCCGTCACCCCGCTGGCGACCACCAGAATGACCCCGTCCACGAGCGCCGAAAGGACCACCGCGTCGGTGACGGCCAAAACCGGAGGGGTGTCGATGATAATCTGCGTGAAGTGCTTCGACAGCCCTTTCAGGGTTGCCCCCATCATGTGCGAGGAGAGGAGTTCCGCCGGGTCGGGAGGCCGGGGGCCTGCCGGCAAAACCCAGAGATTCTTGACGCGTTCGGATTGGATCAAAACCTCCTGCAAGGTGTGCGCACCTGTCAGGAAGCTACTCAGCCCTTTTTCGTTCGCGACACCCAGCGCTTTCGCGACATTGGGCCGGCGCAGGTCAGCATCAATGATCAGAACGGTTCCTCCCCGCTGGGAGAAGGCAATCGCCAAGTTCAATGCTATCGAAGTCTTCCCTTCCCCCATCTGCGCACTGGTCACGAGCAGGGTTTGGGGCGGGCGAGGGGCCGTTGAGAGCAGGACAGAGGTCCGCAGGCTCCGGAACGATTCCGCCATGTGCGAAGACGGCCTTTTGAGAACGGTCAGCCCCACTCCGTCCGACCCCGAGGAACTCCCCGGGCGATCCGTGGGCAACTGCTTCCGCCGGTAACCATCGCGGTCTACGGGGATGACGGCCAAAGCCGGGGCATTGATGAGTCTTTCCGCTTCTTCCGTCGATCGCACCGAACTGTCCAGGGCCTCCTGCACGAAGGCCAGCGTGACCCCGAAAATCAGACCCACCAGCAGGCTGGCGAGGATGTTGCGCGTCTTGTTCGGCCGGATGGGACTCGTGGGTGGGGTCGCCTGATCAATAACGTGAATGTTCGTGGCCTGCAAGCCCGCCGAGATGGTGGCGTCCTTTAGCCGCTGTAGAAGGTTCTCGTAGATCTGCTGGTTCGTTTCGAACTCACGCTTCAGGATGTTGTGTTCAATCATGCGCTGATTCAACTGGCCGACCTCTCCCTTCTGTTTCCCCATCGCTGCAGCCAGAAGGTTTTCCCGGCCGACGGCCGCCAGGTAATCATTGCGGACCTTTTGAATCGCTTGCTTCCTCTCCTTCTCGATTAAGGATTGCATCTCACTAAGCTGGTCACGCAAGCGAACGACCTTGGGGAAGTTCGGTCCATATTGGGCGTTCGCATCGGCGTACGAGGTCTTCAGGTCAGTGTACTTCTCCTCCAGTCGCAGCAGCAACTCGTTCTGGACAATGATTCCGATCTCCCCTTCGTTGGATTTGGCGAGTTCGTAAATGGATTCCTTCTGAACTCGGTCACTCTGGGCGGTCGTGTAATCCCGGCTCAAATCCTGCAGCCTTTGCTCGGTGATGTTCTGTTTGTCCCCGACGTTAATAATCAGGTTCTGGCGCTCATAGTCGACCAAAGCCTGCTGGGATTTCTCGACCTTCGCCCGCAAGTCCTCTAATTGCTGCTCCATCCAGCCAGACGCATGGCGTGTGAAGTCGTACCTTGCCCGAAAACTGAACTCAATGTAATTGGTGACTAGCGCGTTGAGTATTCGCGCCGCGAGTTCCGGATCACTGCTCTCGAAGCTCACCTCGACGATGCGGCTGTCCTTAAGCGGCTCGATGTGCAGTCCCCCCTTCAAGTCCCCAATCATGGCGGCCTTCCTTGCCGCCGCTATCTGCGCTGCAGATGCCTGGGGGGCGCTCTTCGGCACAGGGGACGCCTGAATGCGGTCCAGCCCAAGCTGTTCAATCGTTTGCCAAGCTATGCTGTCACTTTGGAGGACCTGCATCTGGGTGGCGATGAAGGAGTAGTCGTCTGTAGGGGCTTGACGATAAAGGTCGTTAATGGATTGGAGCTGAGGGTAATCGGGTTCCAAGTCAATGCTGGCCGTGGCCCGGTATATGGGCACCATCCTGTAAGTGTATACTGCCGCCAGCACCACCACGATGAGGGTAGCGGTAGCGATCGTCCACGCCCGCTTCAGCACGATGCGCCAGAAGGTGCTCAAGGTGAAGTGAGCTTCAGTCCCTTGCGCCTCCAAGTCGACGGTCGTCGGCATGAGACTGCTGATTCGCTGTGGAAAGTCCCCTTCGATGGGCGATAGAGATTCGTTTTCAGCCACGTTAAAACTCTCCCTGCTACTGAATGCGCGTTCGCGGACGCTGTTCGAGTGCGCTCATTAGTGGTAGATGACCAGACCCGATGCGATCATTGTTCCGGCTCCAACGCCTGCCGTCATGGCCTGGCGCATGGCCTTCAGTCCACCACTTTCGGGTACGTAGAGAATGTCGTCGGATTGCAGCCTCAAGTCAGCAAGCTGACCATGCAGCATGGCCTTGATATTCACGGGAATCTCTTGACGCCTTCCCTCAGGAACCGCAGGGTCCTTGCGCAGAACGGCGGCCCGGCTCCTCTTGGCGACCGGCGTCATATCACCGGCCATAGCCAGCGCCTTAAGCACGGTCATCTGCTCGCTCGGATCTTTAAGTGTATATCCCCCGGGGCGCAGGACTGCGCCGAGAACATAGATCAGCTCTGCCCTCTGTACCGTAACTCGGTCCCCCGGATAGAGAAGAATGTTTGTCTTGTCGTCACCCGCTTGCACGAGTTTTCTGACGTCGACAGTAAGTGTCTGTTCTCTCGCGGAGGGATCCGCTTCAACCGCTTGACCACCTTCCCCGGCTTGGGCGCGTGCGCCCACCAGGCCACGCGTGATGATGGCCTCATTTCCGGCATCATCGGCAAGCCCCCCCGCCTGGATCAGGACATCGAGAAGTCGGGTTGGGCCGTAGACCGGGTACACCTGCGGGCGTTTTACCGACCCGGAGACGATCACCGTATGTAACCTTGTCTCTTTGAGCGAAACCGTCACTTGCGCATTGTTGAGCATGCCGGCGTCACGAAATTTCTTAGCAATCAAGCTTGACAACTCATCCAGGGTTAGCCCTGCCACGGCGATGGGTTCGGGAAGCAAAGGCAAGCTCAGAAATCCATTGGAACTGACCCGGTACGTCCGCGTAACTTCCGGCACGTCTACGAGATAGATGTCCAAGAGGTCTTCCGGGCTCACGGTGTAACCCACGGCATGGCGCCCCAGTACCTCAGCCGGCATCGCTGGGGCCGCGGGCTCTTTCGAGCCTGAGACCGACTCCACCCCAGCCGCGACAGGTGGGTCTTGTGCCAGGGCCGGGATCCAACTGCTGAGAAGACAAACTGTGAGCCCAAGCCAGCTCGCCTTTACTGCTTTTCGGGTTTTTCGAAGCTTTACGACTTCACCGACCATAGGCCTTACCTCTTCGCAGCCCTCAACGTCCGATAACCTCCGCCGTCGTGGCTCGGGTCTAGGGCGAATAGCGCTTAGATCTCGTGTCCTGGCATACGCCCGGACCGCTTTGTTCCCGTTTCCGAGAGGACGGTAATCAGGTGTCCTCCACAATCCACAGGGAAGCGAACGCCCGCGTGATCAGGCCGAGGAGCCGAGAGTTGCACCCGCCACGCCGACGAATGTAACCAGGAAAGAGCCGGAGCGTAAGTTCTCGGCTGCGACGCTCCACCGTCCCTCAGCATTGTGAAAAGGCAAAAGGATGCCGAAACCTTTGTTCGTTACTCGATGCGCAAGAGGCTTTGCTGGTTGTCGACAATTGTACAAGAAGTGCAGCCCTCGTATTACTCGAAATGCCGTCTGCCGAGCGGGCCCGGTATTTGGACGCCGGCTCGGCCGTCCGATCTCCGGAGCTCCAGGCATGTCACTGTTTTTCTTCACAACCAACGGCGCGACAACGCTTGCGCTGGAATGTCGTGAAAGATCCCTCCGGCCGTGGAGCGGCTGGTTCACACCGCTAACTGAATCCGCGTACGACCGCGTCTATCCGCCTTGCCTTTTCTTCCCAACACCTCTCCAAAGACAAATACCGCACCAACCTGGCAAGAAAACAACCAACTTGCTCTTAACTTATATGCAATCTCAAACGGCTGTTGTTCACAGCTTGTATGAAGATAAATGACACCCTGCGTGTTCGCGGGCACGGGCGTACTTAAGCACTAGCGACGACCGGCTCGGGTGCCGTGGCAAGGAACCGGCGCAGCTAGTAGAGATCCAGCACGTTGCTCAACCCGAGCACATCCCAAAGTAGTATAGGTCTCGCCCCCTGCCTTGTCAACCGCTCGTCCCAACCTACGAACTCCAACATAACCCACATGTTTTAAGTTAGTTACCAATCGGAAAGAAAGTCCCAGATACAACCCGCGCTCCCTGCGCCTCTCCCTCGTCCGCGCCAGTTGCCGTCGCCGTCCATTACAGAGCGGAACCGCGCTGCGTGCGCCCCATGGAAATGCCCATTCCCCCTGAGGCCCCGGGAGTCGAGTTGGTGCTTGCCACTGATAGGGTTCGAATGCGCCCTCGAGTTTTTGTCCCATCCGTGACAGTTGCCTGCCTGTGGACGTTCAAGATGACACCATCCAGGAGGCCGGCTCGGAGAGCCTACGGCTTTGGGGCTGGCGGCTCTTGCCCGACGCTCATGATCTTTGAATCCACTCTGAACTTGTGGTAGTCACTGTAGTAAGAAACGACGTTGAGCGTTCTTTGGAGGAAGAACACGCGAGCATCGAGCTGAATCTCGACATAGGTCGGCATCCAGACCTCCTCATTCAGGAACTGTTGCTCAAAAATGACGCTACCCCCTTTCTGCACCGAGCCGATAAGCCCGCCCGCCACCTTTAAGCCCTTGAGAAAGCGCGCTTCAAGACGCACGACATCCTTGGCCTGTGCGTCGACCCACAGGGTCCCACCCAGAGACTTGAGCACCTTTTCGACCATGCCGTGGGGTTGAAAGTCCGGACGCGGAGCAAAATCCATGGCGTACACCTCGCGTCCTTGGTAGGTGTCGTGACGTAGGTTATGGAAGTGGTCTGCCGCCAGGAACTTGCCCAGCGTGACGGTGTCCTTTCCCGGTTCTTCACCCGCCGCCTGCTTCGCTATGCGCTCGCGCGCTTTTTTCTCTTGCTTCCTGACCTCCTCATCCTGTTTCTTCTGCTCCGCCGCGGTTAGAGGCTTGCCGTCTTTACTCACCAACCGCTCGACCGGCCAGGGGCCTACGAAAAAGACCTCGTATTCTTTGACCCGAGTGGACTTCACATGGCCTTTCTGGTCCGCTACCCGCTCTTCATCCTTCCGATGAAAAATGTAGTTCTTTTGTGTCGCCTCAATTTGCTTCTGGTTTTCCGCAACGATCTTCATCAGAGCAGTCGGATCGGGTGCAGGCGAACCTTCCGTCGTGGACTTCTGCGCCTTGTCCTGCGAATTCAGGGGCAGGGCGATTGCCGCTCCGAGCAGGATGAGAACGATGTATGGAAAGCCTGTGGCGAGGAACCAGCTCGACCTCATGCACTCTTCCTCCGCGCAGTAGTGTAACGCTTTATGACCCGGCCAGTGGAACCATCGGGAGCGGCACAGAGTCCGCACTGCCGCCAGAGTTGCCCTCCCCCCTGCAAAGCGCATTCTTGAAGGTCATGGGCTCGATAGAGGTCCCTCGCACCCGACGGAATTCCGATTTCACGTGGTCGAAGGGATAAAGTGCGCTCCACCGTTGCGTTACTCTGTTTCCTGGTCCCTGCGGCACGCAGGGGGTTGAGCTGGCGTCTCCCGCAGCGACCGTTAGGTGCGCAGCGCCGCCTGCTTCACCTACCGCAATGGCCAGTTGGCAGCCAACTCCGCCAGCCGATTGTGGCACTGCGACTTTCCTGCTCCGCATAGCGGGCCACTCCATACAACTGGCAGGGACGGCTTGACTCTGACTCTTTGGCGTTATAGTCTGTCTTAGTTGCGGTCGCCAAACGCAGGGCTGAGAGATTGCCCATGGAGCCTGCTTCCTCTTCTCACATACGCCGGTCACGACGAGTGTCAGCGACAATTCCAATTAGTCTCTTGATGGAGAGGGAAGACTCCAAGACGGAGCACGGCGCGACCACGGTTGATCTCTCGCGCTATGGTGTACGTGTTCGAACTGCTCTTGTGCTGTTCCCTGGGCAGATGGTTGGAGTCGTCCCCTCGCGGGACTCCGGGCAGGTCATCCCAACGCGTGTGGTGTGGGTGCAGCAAGCAGAGTCCGGCCACGGGTCCCTCGCCGGGCTCGAGTTTTTAAACCCCTTACTAACTTAGATCCCGCGCACAGGTACGACGCGTATCCTGAACCAAATCTGGTGCGCTGCCGGACCGGCCCAGGTTCGGCAACCCGGCGGTACCCTGTCGGGGAGAATCAATTCGTGTCCGTGGACAGATCAAGGCGTGTCGGAGGTCATCGCCTACGAGCCGGACAAGTCAGGTTTTGGCCGAGCGGGCAGAGTAGCAGTGGGGTCAGGCTAGATGCGCGCGCCGGAAGTCGGTTACCTCAATTTTGCGCCCGCGCGAGGGGCTATTCGGCACTTCCAGTCTGTCGAAGCCGTGTCCAGTCCGCAACCCTCAGAAAAGATGGAGAGAATGGAACAGAAAGGCCGAATCTGGAAGTTTGGCTCCTCAGCCAGGACTCGAACCTGGAACCCTTCGGTTAACAGCCGAATGCTCTACCATTGAGCTACTGAGGAGCAAGCGTACACGGACGCCTTCGGTTAAACCGGCTCTTGACTTTATAACACACGCCGGAAAATCTCGTCAACCAACCCCCTTAAATGCACGTGGGTCAGTTTGACGGACAGGCAGGGTTACGTCGCCCTTTGGTGACCCCCACCTGGTTGCCTCGCCGTTACGACGCCCCACTGTTCCCGTACCAGGGCTAGCTCGCGTTGGCCTTGATCAACCCGCGCATGTAAATCGCGGCGCCCTCCGCGCATTGATCGGCAAACTCCAGGCCGACGGTCTGGCCGTTCACCACCGGTAGGGTATGACAGAGTTCGTACCCGATGTAGCCCTTGTACCCGATCTCGTACATGGATTTGACGAAGGGTGGGTAGAAGTCCGGCCCTTTGACGGAGCCATCCGCCTCACGCTTGAACTCTCCACCGAAATGCGAGAGCGCCTGCAACGGGCCCACATCGAGAGCCGCCTGGCGAATGGCGGCGGGTGACTTGTCATCCATGATCCAGGCGTCCAGCGAGACTTTCAGACGAGGTGAGTTAACTTCGTTAACCATACGCAGAACGTCTTTATGATTATGGATAACCGGTTTGTGGTTCTGCAAGGCCAGGGTCACCCCTGCGTCGGCGGCAAACTTTGCACACTGGATCATGCCGTCGCGGCACCACTCCCACGTTTCCTCCGGTGAGAAACCCTTGTGGACGGTCTCCCATAAGGGCTCCGTCAGACTGTAAGACGCGAGACCCTGCTTCTGGGTGACTCCCCGCCAAGCCAGGAAGACCCGCACGGTCTTGGCGCCCAACTCCGGCGCGAGTTGGATCAGGTCGCGCATGTAAACCAGTTGCGCGTCTCGATGTTCGGTCACCGGACTGCTAAAGTCATTGTTGCCGGCCAGCCCGTAGATCTCGAGGCCCTCGCCCTCCGCCATCTTGCGCAGCTCCCGGGCGTGGGCGCGAGTCAAAGTCAACGGGTGCCCGTGCGGCCGCTTGCCGTCGACCTCCACTCCGTCGTAACCGTATTTTTTCGCGCGGCGAATGACCTCTTCGAGCGTCAGGGCGTTTCCCCGGTACCAGATGCCAAGGTAAGTAATCGTGTAGAGGCCCACTTTCAACCCGGAGGTTTTGTTAGGACTCGCCTGGTCAGAGAATCCTGTTCCTGGGGACGCCAGCAGGCCGGCCGAAGCCGCCAGCGAGGCCCCGACGAATTCGCGTCTATTTATGCCTTTCGTATTCATAAGTTTTGGCCCTCATCTCCAAAGTAAATACTATGACATTCTGCCCCCATTCGCTGCAGGGTCAGGAATTCCGAGTGAGCATACCAGAAGGGCAACGGCCAGGGTAGGAAAACCAGGCAGGGGGTCACGCATCACTTGCCGCGCTAAGTCAGAAAAATGATAATCGCCGGGGTGCCCACCGGGGTGTATTGGCCGGTGAAGGTGAGCGCACCGGTTTTCCGATTGACGCGAAAAGTGGTGATGGCATCGGCTCGCTGGTCGCAGGCGTAAAGGAAATTCCCTGTGGGATCGATGTTGAAGCTGCGCGGATAGTCACCGCTGGTCCATTCTTCGCCCGCGTACCTGAGCGTGCCCGCCGGGCTGATGGAAAACCAAGCGATGCTGTCGTGCAGCCGGTTGGCAGCGTAAAGGAACCTGCCGTCCGAGGAGATCATGACTTCCGAAGTGAAATTCGTGCCAGCGAAGCCCTTGGGCAGGCTGGAAATAGTCTGTTTCGCGGTCAGTTTTCCACAGGGCGCGTCATAGTCGTAAGTCACCAGCGTGGAGCCCTCTTCCTGCAGCGAATAGAACCAGCGGCCCTGGGGATGAAAGGTGAAGTGACGCGGCCCATCTCCCGGGGGCAGCGAGATCGAAGCAGGGTCGTTGGGAGTGAGCGTGCCCTTTTCGGCATCGAACTTCCAAATGAAAATCTGGTCGAGCCCCAGGTCGCTTGCGAACACGAAGCGGCCCGCCGGGTCGGCCTGGATCATATGGGCGTGAGGCTTGTCGTGACCGCTGATGGCAAAACTCCCGGGGGGCCCGCTGGCGGCGTGCTCCGGGCCCACCGCACCCATATCGTGAACGACGTCCGTGGCGGGGCCCAGTTCGCCGTTCACGCGGATGGGAAGCACCGCCACCGTCCCCCCGTGGTAATTAGCGACCAACGCGTACCGACCGGAAGGGTGAACGCTCAGGTGGGCGGGGCCTGCCCCTTCGGAGCTGACGGTGTTGAGCAAGGTCAGATGCCCGTGGGCGCGATCGATCGCGTAGGCGCTCACGGAGCCGGAACTCGTGCCCTGAAAATTCGAGACTTCGTTCCCCGAGTACAAATGCGTTCGCGAGGGATCAAAAGCTAGCCACGACGGGTTCGCGTCATTGGCAAAAAGCGCGCGTTGAGTGAGTGCCCCCGTGGCGGGGTCCACTGCGAACAGGTAAATGCCCTGTCCGCGGCCGACGGCGCCTTCCGGGCCTTGCGGTGAACTGTAGGTGCCGACGTAGGCCAGGATCGAGTGCTGGCCCGAACTCACCTGCCTCTGCCCGGTCCGAGCGAGCGTCGGCGCAGTCGCGGCGTAAGCTGCCGCGCCTTTCAGGAACCTGCGACGCGAGATCTTGCCGACAGGTTCGCCTTGGCATTCCGCCTTACCCTGTAACATCCCAGTCCTCCCTTTGCTTTCGCGGAGATCTTGCGAACCAGCAACCGCAGATTATGGGGTGATTCGACCCGGAAGGCAACTTAGCGCCGGCTGGCCACAAAGCGAAGCGCATTTCGAGCGCGGGGACAGTCCCGCCCACCGAGACCGCACCAGCCGCAGACTAGTGGCGTTCCAACGTGTCTTCCCCAGCCTTTCTACGAAGGGGCATCTTCCGGGCCGCGCAAAGTGAAGGCGCCACAAATTGGGAGATTAAGCTGGAACGGCACAAGCCGCGCGATCGGGCTCGCACAGCAACGTCCTCGATGAATTCGTCGTGGAGGGATTAGCGATGAGGGATGCGACGGGCCTTCCGCGGCAGCGGCGACCAGAGGAGGCCTACGCCTTCTTCGCTTCCTCTTTCTTCTCTTCAACATCCTTTTCGGACGTGCCTGCCAGGCCGCCACGGAGGGCGTCCTTGAACTCACGAATACCCTTCCCCAAGCCCTTCCCCAGCTCGGGCAGTTTGCCGGGCCCGAACAGGATCAGTACGATCAGCAAGATAAAGAACAGGTGAACTGGCTGTAGTAACCCTTCCATTAGTTATTCTCCTCCCCGGCCAGCGTGGCCGCCGACGGAAAGCTATTATAGCCCACACCGAGAAAGAACCCAATCACGATTCGCGCGTCGGGAAGATCATATTTCCTGGTTTCTTCCCCTCTTGCAGACATTTCTTTCGATAGAGCGCTGCGTAGCTTTCCGTGATGTACTCCTGGCGGGAGTGGCCGAGCTGGCGGGCCACTTCATCAATCCAGCGCTGCGGGCCCTCCAATTCCAGAAAATTGCCAACCGGTGTTTCGTCGTATACCAGGTGTGGCGCCTCCGAAACTTCCCGCTTCCCACGTGGCGCGTAGATGGTGCGAAACTTCTCGTAGTAGAAGACCTCGCGCATTCCCAGGTTGCGCAGGATCTCGCCCAAGCGGTGCCCGTCTTCCACGGTCGTCTCGATTTCCCGCCGGATCTTATAGTCGCGCGACCGAACCGGCGCTCCCTTGAAAGTCAGCAGGCCCCGGTCGCCGGCAAAGCGCAGGCGAAGCAGGCACCGTGACTTCCGCAGTCGCTGGTCGGAAAAATCGAAGAGGTAGTTGCTTTCGAAGTGGCGCGCTTGAACCGGCCGAAAGCCCAGTTCCGCGATCCGCCAGCGGACTTCTTTCGGATTCCTGACCACCAGCTTGATCTCGGTTTCGTGGCGATGTTTCATGCCGGGGGGCGGGCTCGACTTCAGGATTCACGTTCCAAAATAAAATCAGGGAGAGAGTGCAACGCGTCTTTGAAAGGCGAATTCGGGAAACCATCCAGAAAACCTCGGGCTTTGTTGGAGAAATCCTGGGCTTTTTCACGTGCCGCCCGCAGGGTTCCGTAATGTTCGATCAACTCCAGGATTTCAGCAAACCGCACGGAATGAAACCCGCCCTCCTCCAGCGCCCGAGAGACCTTGCGCGCCTCCTCCGGTGTGCACCGTTGCAGGAGAAGGATCAGGGGCAACGTCAGCTTCCCTTCCCGCAGATCATTGCCAATGGGCTTGCCCAGAACCTCCTCCGACGAGGTGAAGTCCAGTACGTCGTCGATCAGTTGGAAAGCCAAGCCCAGGTTGATGCCGTAAAGGCCCAGTTGTGTCTCTTCGCTTTCAGTCTTGCCACCGAGCAGCGCGCCCACTCGCAGGCAGGCCGAAAACAGGCAAGCCGTCTTGCGGTAGGCCAGTTCCAGATATTCCTCTTCTGTAACCGTGAGTTTCCGCAGGCAAGTCAGTTGGAGCAGCTCGCCTTCCACCATGACTTGCGTGAGCCGAACCAGGACATCCAGAATTCGGAAATTTCGCTCGGCCAGGGCGATGTGGAAGGCTTGCATGTAAAGCCAATCGCCCCCCAGCACGCTCATGTGATTTCCCCAACGGGAATTCGTGGAGGGGCGTCCGCGCCGGGTGTCGGCTTGATCGATCACGTCGTCGTGGACGAGGGTTGCAGTATGAATCATCTCCACAACTGCGCCCAGGCGGATGGAAGACAGACCCTCGTACCCACACAACTTCGAGGACAACAGAACCAGAGCAGGACGCAGCCGCTTTCCCCCGCCTTCCTGGAGGTACTGCCCGATCTCCGTAATCGGGCGAACCCCCGAGGCGGCCTGCAGGCCGAATTCCTCCTCAACCCGTTGGAGCTCGGGCCGGACCAACTCGAAGACTTCCCTGATAGTCAGATTCTTGATGGACGCCAAGCGTCAATTCTCCGTCGCCCCGTCCGTGAGCTGAGCCGACTCGATTGTGATAGACAGACCTGCGGACGATACAGGAATTTTAGATACTCCCATAAAATACCCATGAAGGGAAGCGTGAAGTGATCCCCCCGGCCGAGTTGAAACAGGAATCTTCGCGGCGGTCTCCGGCTGACAAGCCCGTGTTGCTCGAAGACACTCGGGTCGGCGGGTCAGGGGCTGTTCATCCCCGATCGATTGTCCCATCGGCAGGGCGACCTGGGCACGCACGTCGCGCCCGTCGTGTGCAGACTGAGCATTCGGCGAGCTCAAGCGTTGCCGCCCAAGACCCGCTGCCATGCCCTCGTCCGGTTGTGAGCGCAATTTGCCCGCCTCTTGGTGCAGACGAAAATGCTTCGCCCGGCCCTGGTGTACCCCAAAGCCGGCTGCGATCGCCCTTATACTGCTCTCATGTGCAGCCCGACAACTGCCGATAGATTGTATGAATAGTGTCTCCACCGGGTGTTAACGCAATGGTTAGGAACGAGATGAGGCGCAAACGGGCCATTCGAGCACTCGCGCAACTGGCAGCGACAGTCTCACTCGTAACAAGCAGAGGGCATGCACGCCTAGACCCCTCCAAGACCATCTCTCAGTATACGCACGAGGTTTGGCAGACCGAACAAGGGCTTCCCCAGAACAGCGTCAAAGCGATCGTCCAGGACCGCGAGGGTTACATCTGGCTGGCAACGGGACTTGGAGTGGTCCGTTTTGACGGTGTGCGATTCACGGTCTTTGACAAAGTGAACACCCGGGAGATCAAGAGTGACGACATCTTGGCGCTGCTCGTGGATCACGAAGGCAGTCTCTGGATTGGGTCGGAGCACGGCGGCCTGACGTGTCTCAGGGATGATTTCGCCACCCGCAAGATCGACGCCCTTACCGCGGTGGTTTACGGCCCATTTGACGGCATGAAGAGTAAAGAACGCAACGGGGGTTATCAACCGGCAGGATGGAAGACCAGAGACGGCAGACTCCGCTTCCCAACTATTAGGGGCGTTGCCATCGTTGACCCGGACAAACCGGCAATCTCTCGAGCCTCGCCCCCAGTGCTGGTCGAAAAGGTGGGGGTCCGCGGTCGACTTCTCGACCCGGGTTCGGTAGCTCGCATCCCTCCCGGCAACGGGCAACTCGATTTCTCCCGCATTTCCATTTTGAAAATGAAGCGGCAACCTGCTGCTAAACTCCAACGTCAATATTGATGCTGGTTCCAGCATCTTCATTGACTCCGGGAGGGCACCACCCAATGGGTGAGGGCGAAAAACAGGGATTTCAACTGTCTTTTGACCGGTTTCTGCGGGTCGCTTTTCAGGGATCGCAGGTGACTTCCAATGGAGGGCTGCTTCTGGTGCGGGAATTGGACGAACGGCTGGGTTTCGGTGAACTCATCGAACAAAACCTGACCGACCCTCGGGCAAACAATGCGCGGTTTTCTTTTGCGGATCTGCTGCGGCAATCGGTTTACAGTCGCTTGGCTGGTTACGAAGATGTGAACGATGCGGAACGGCTCTCTCAGGACCCGGCGTTGCGGCTGATCGGGTCGCAGAAGATTTGGGATCGAGGAGCGGCTTTGACATCCCGGTTACAGACCTTCGAGACGGAGATGCTGGCGGAGGAGGGGAACTTCTCGGGGCTCGCACGGCTCAACCGGGAACTGATCGGCAAAGCAGAAGCGTTGGATTCGCCGACCCGAACCGTGTTAGACATGGATTCGACCGAGATTCCAGTCTACGGGGAGTAGGACCAGAGCGCCTACAATGGACACTTCGAGTCCACCTGCTATCACCCGCTGTTGCTGTTCAACCGCGAGGGTGATTGTCTGGCGGCCAAGCTGCGAACCGGCAACGTTCACAGTGCCGAGGACTGGGAAGAACTTCGGTTGCCGGAGATCGAGTGCCCGCAGCGGACGGGGAAGGAAGTTGCGTTTCGGGCCGACGCGGCCTTTGCCAAGCCGGAGATTTACGAAGCGTTGGAGGAGCCGGGCGTAAAGTACGCCGTCCGCATTCCTTCCAACGACAACCTGGAACGGGATATTGCCGAACCGGTGCCGCGTCCGGTGGGCAGGCCCAGCCGCAAGCCATTGGTGGAGTACAAGGGCTTTCTCTACCAGGCGGCTGGTTGGAAGACGGCCCGACGGGTGGTGGCGAAGGTAGAGCATCATCCCGGGAAGCTGTACCCGCAAGTAGGGTTCATCGTGACAAACTTGACTCTGCCGAGTCGGGCGGTGGTGCGGTTTTGCAGTAAGCGGGGCACTGCCGAGCAGTGGATCAAAGAAGGCAAGCAGGCAGTGAAGATGACTCGGCTCAGTTGCCACCGCATCCGTTCGAACAAGGTTCGGCTGTGGCTGACCATCATTGCCTATAATCTCGGCAACCTTTGGCGGCGGCTGGTTTTGCCGCAGAGGATCGGGAACTGGTCTCTGACGAGTCTCCAGCAGCGGCTGGTGAAGACGGGCGGCTGGCTGGTGAAACACGCCCGCTATTATTGGTTGTTGTTGGCGGAGAGTCATCTGACGCGGCGGCTGTTTGCCAGTATGCTGTGGCGGATCAATGGACTGCCGCTTCCGTCGGGATACCCGAGGCTGCGGCACCCAAGAAAACGATTCCGCTATCCTCCAGGAATGGAGAGTTGCCTGAAAAAGCTGGTTTTGGATGCGGAGGCGACAGGCTTTCAGGACCCGGAAAAGGGCGGCTGGGAGCCGGTGGGACCGTCTGGGAGAAGAACCCTGCCCGGAGGTCTCGACTGGAGGCAAACGGGCGTATACCCACAACCGCCGGGAGGCCAAAAAACTAATTCCGGCTTAAACCTTTGACCTTGGATTACCGATAGGGATGATATGGATGGGACTCGGGTGGATACTGTCCATCGCCTGCATTTGGACAGGCGTCAGACAGAGGTAAGACTTTCCGCGGTGGGTAGAAAGTGGCTATGAGTACACAGCCGGTTTGGGACATTCACGTCCACGAAATGCAGGCAGCACGCGGCGTGCAGCGTTGTATGGTGCCGGCGGGGCCGCTCCAGGGGCGGCCAGCCGAACTGGCCTTTCGGTTCCGTCCGGCAGCCATGGTCGGCGGAGATTTCTTGGATTTCTTCTGGCTCGATAAGCAGCAGCTGGTGTTCTACCTGGGCGATGTGGCGGGGAAAGGGTTGCCGGCGGCTCTTTATGGCGCGCTGGTGGCTGGCACCTTGCGTGGATTCCACAAGTCGGGGGTGTCGCCGCCTGCCCTCCTGGAACTGCTCAACCAGCGCCTACGCATACGGGTTTTCCCAGGACACTATTGCGCTGTGCAGTACGCGGTGTTCGATGCGTCGTCGGGAGAGATCCGGTACGCCAGCTCCGGTCTGCCTCCACCCCTGCACATCACCGCCACGGACTGCTTCCAATTGGACGGGGCTGGATTACCCACTGCCATGTTTGACGGTTCGCGTTATGAGGTGTTCACGGCCCAACTGTCTCCTGGCGACGCCGTGTTGTTCGCCACGGACGGCTTGACCGACGCCCACAACGCGAAGCAGGAGGAATTCAGTATGGAACAGCTGGTCAAGGTGTGTGCCCGGCACCGCAAGGAGTCGGCCGAGACCCTGCTGGGCCTTATCTTCGAGGCGTTGGACACGTTTGTTGCGGGCGCCCCGCAGCACGACGACATCACCGCCGCCATACTGAAGATCGCTTGAACAGACGACCAGCGATTCTTGGGGCAATGCCACGGGACGAGGTTCGGGCTAACCCAGTTTGCGCAGCAGGCGCGGGGTGAGCCACCAGACCAGTTGACCGAGGGACTTCGGCGGGAATTCCCCAAAGGTGATCAGGCAGCAACCGCCCTTCTTGAAGGCCAGCTTGGCGTGATGGCCGGCCCCGCTGAGCCGGACGGCCATCGTGGTTAAGTCCGGTTCGTGCCCGACCGCCAGAACCCGTTTCCGCTCTAAAGCAGGTCCAGGCGTCCGCCGCTGCGGTGGCGGATGAGGCCGACCAGTTGAGAATGATCGCCAACTCGAAGTCTAGTCCGGACTCGCATCTCGCCAAACTGACGGCTTTGAAGGGCGAAGTCAACCGGATGGGCCAGGAGATCACCAGCCTGATGGCGGAGCGCGAGTCGCTGCCGCCGTGGGAACAGCCGGCCGTTGACAAGGCCCTGCCGCTGCTCCAGGCGACTGCCGCGAACACCGAGAGCGCGATCGAGTACTTCAATGAAAACAGGGACCGTTTGTGGACGGAGGCTTACCGCGATTACGCCGACCGCGTCTGGCGGGACTCCGAACAGATTGCGAAGACCCTCAAGAACTACCTGAAGTATGACACGCTGCGCGATCAGGAGGTACGAGTGGAGGAACGCATCTGGGCAGATTCCGACTAATGACCCACTCGAAAGATCTTTGGGGCAACCGGAGGCGCTCATGCCACCGCAATGCCGAATAAGTCCTGAGCCGGAGGGCGCGGAGGACCTCGGTAAACACGCTGACCCGGCCCTGAACTCGAAGCTCGACAGCGTCGAGCAGGCGGAGGCCGTAATTGGGGAGGCGGCGCGAGAAGTTGGTTTCGGCAAGGCTGAGCGGCGTCGGATCAGTCTCGCCGTTCACGAATGCATGGTGAACGCGGTCGCGCTGCAACCGTTTTGAGCCGACGAAGAAGGTCCACTTCCAGGTGTGGAGGAACTCCAAGAGTCTGGTCGTGAAGATTGACGACGAGGGAAACGGCTTTGAAGAGCAGCGAGGACCAGACCCTCGGGAAGACGAAAATCTCGAGCTTGGGTCCGGCCGCGGTCTGTTGATCGCCCGCGCGTTCGTGGATGAGCTCGAAAGTAGCAATTGCAGGGCGCAGGGGACTCAGGTGCGAATATTGAAGCACCTGCGACTCGCTCAGAAGCGAGAGGACAACAGGAAAAGGAGAATAATTCAATGAGTGTGAAACTGACAACCCACGAAAAGGGTGATGTGATCATCGTCGACGCCAGCGGAAGGCTGACGTTGGGCGAAGGCACCAGCGCCCTGCGCAAGAAGATGCGGGAACTGGCGGAAGGCGGTTCCAGGCGGATCCTTCTGAACATGGCCGACGTTACCTACATCGACAGCTCCGGCATCGGTGAACTGGTAGCCGCGTACACGACCGTCACCACCGCCGGAGGCGAGATGAAGCTATTGAACCTCGCCAAGCGCGTGCATGATCTTATGAAGATCACCAAGCTGTATACGGTCTTCGAGACGTTTGAGGATGACGCCTCGGCCATAGGCAGCTTCTCGGTGGCTAAGCCGACTGACCTCCAGGCCCAGAACTAGCCAAGCCTGGGAGCGATTCCGATTCGGGCTGACGGTAAACCGGCCCCATCCGGGCCGTCGACCGGCTCGGCCGGACTGCCGGGCCGGCACCGGCGCCGTTCACGCCCCTGGACGATTGCATCGATTGGCAGGCTGCGTGGGCGAACCTGGAAGGAGACCGCCAACTCATGGGTGAGTTAGCGCGCTTGTTTCTCGACGACCTCCCGCAGCAGATGGAGGCAATACACCAGGCGGCCGAGAAAACTCAAAGGTACGACCTGGAGCGCGCCGCGCACCAACTAAAAGATTCGCTGGGAAACTTCGCCGCGAAACCTGCCATCGAGGCAGCCTTCCACCTTGAGAAGATCGCAGGCCAGGGTGATCTCGACAAGGTTCCCGAAGCCCTGGGGGCTTTGGAATCTGAAATCGAGCGCCTGCAACTCACTCTGGAAAAATGGGCAGACACGCCGCCTGGAAACAGTCCAACAATTTGAAGGTTTGCCCTGCGGAGGGCCGCCGGCACTTGCAGGTCAAGCCCGAACCTGCCCCCTTGGCAAGAACTTCTCGAAATTCTGAATTACCTGATGCCCGATCTCTTCCTCGGTCAGATTGCGAAGCCTGGCGAGCTCCTGGGCGACTCCGCGCACGTAGGCAGGCTCATTGCGCTTGCCGCGATACGGCGCCGGCGCCAAATAAGGGCAATCCGTTTCGGTAAGCAGGCGATCCAAAGGAATCTCGCGAGCAACTTCCCGCAGACTCACGGCCTTGTTGAACGTCAGATTCCCCGCGAAGGAAATCAGGAAACCCCAGTCCAGAAACCTGTGGGCATCCTCGCGGCTTCCCGTAAAACAGTGGAGGATCCCACCTAAACCCGCCGGCTTCCAGTAGGCCTGGGTCGTCTCGCCAAGGTCCGCCCAGGCGTCCCGGCAATGGATGATGATAGGAAGTCTGAGCCCGCGAGCCAGTTCCATCTGTCGAATCAAGACCTGCCTCTGGACGTCGCGCGGTGAGTGGTCATGGTAATAATCCAGCCCGATCTCACCCACCGCGACCACTTTGGGATGCTGCGCGAGTTTGACGATTCTCTCGGTGTGCGAGTCCGTGTAATGCCGGGCTTCGTGCGGGTGAACACCCACAGAGGCGTAAACCCAGTCGTAACGCTCGGCGATGGCCAGCGGCGAGTCCAGATGATCAGGACCGGTGCCCCCGCCCGCCACGAGCAGGTACCGAAGCCCCGCCGCCCGGGCCCGCTCGATGACCGCCTCGCGGTCGGGGTCAAAAGCGGGATCGTCCAAGTGCGCGTGGGAATCAAGAAGGAATTGGGTCACTGAATCATTGAGTGATTGAGTGATTGCGCGATGGAAGTCCAAGAGGCTGCTTGCATTTAATCACTAAATCGTTAAATCACTCAATCACAAAATCTCCCGATTACTTCAACCTGGCCCCATTGGGGACGTCTTCTTTGAAAGTGACCAGCACGGGGCGGCCCTCTTCGCCAATCGAGGCCGCCACAATCATGCCGTTTGATTCCACCCCGCGGAGCTTCCGGGGCTGGAGGTTCACCACGACCACCACTTTCATGCCGATCAGTTTCTCCGGGTCGTAATGCTCTGCGATGCCCGCCACCACTTGCCGGATCTCGCTGCCAATGTCCACTTGCAGCTTCAGCAGCTTCGTGGCGCCGGGGACGCGCTCTGCGGCTTTGATTTCGCCTGTGCGCATCTCGACCTTGGCGAAATCTTCAATCGAGATTTTCGACGACTCAGTTGCCGGAGCGGGACTGGGGGCCGGGGAGTGGGGCCTGGGGACTCGGGATTCGGGTGTGGGCGAGGGTGGCGCTTCAGGTTTTTTCTCTGTTTGCACGGATTTCAATACCTCCTTGGGTTTGTCGCGATTGCGGTCGGCCTCGGCGAGTTCTTCTAGTTTGGCGAGCGTCGCCGCCTTGTCGAGACGGGGAAAGATGGGGTCGGGCTTGCCGACCTTGGTGCCGGGCATAAGATCCTTGAATCTCAGGCTCGAAAGATCTTGATCCTCAACGGCGCCCTGCTGGCCCAGCTGCCTCCAAAGCTTCTCGCAGGCGTGTGGTATCACCGGATAAAGGAGCACCGCGAGGAAACGAAGCGCAGCGGTTGCTGTATAAAGGACCGTCTGAAGGTGCTCAGGATCGACCGTAACTCTTTGGCCCGCTCCGTGGTTCAGTTTCCTAGTTTTCGACCAAGGCTGCTCCTCAACCAAATACTTGTTAATCTTTGAAATGAAAATCCAAGCAGAGTCCAGTGCGCGTGAAAAATCGTTGTTCTCGAAGGCTGCCTGGAACTTCGATTTAGCCTCTGTTGCTAGAGCGCCGATCTGCTCCTCCTGTGACATGAGGTCAAGCCCTTGGGCTAGAGCATTGTAAACACCGCTTCCCTGTATCGGTGAGGGAACTTCGCCAGCATAATCATTTTTCAACATTGTGAGCGTGCGATTCGCCAGATTCCCCAGATCGTTGGCGAGATCCGAGTTGTGCCGTTGGATCAACCCCTCGTAAGAGAAGCTTGAGTCCTGCCCAAAGGGGATGTCGCGCAGCAGGTAGTACCGGAGAGCATCCGCGCCCAGCGCTTCCACGATCGGCTCGCAGTAAACCACGTTGCCTTTCGACTTGCTCATCTTGTCCCCGCCAAAGGTGAGGAAGCCGTGGGCAAAGATGGTCTTCGGCAAGGGCAGGTTCGCCGCCATCAAAAATGCCGGCCAATAAACTGCATGGAAGCGGATGATGTCTTTGCCCACCATGTGGACATCGGCGGGCCAGTATTTCTGGAATTCCGCGCTCCCGTTCTCACCCTCGGCAAACCCAATGCCGGTCAAATAGCTGGTGAGCGCGTCGTACCACACGTAAAAAACCTGCTCGGGATCATCCGGCCAGGGAATACCCCACTTGATTCTCCTGCGGCTCACGGAAATGTCGCGTAACCCGCTCTTGACGAAACTCACCACTTCGTTGCGGCGAAAATCCGGCTGGACGAACTCCGGGTGTTTTTCGTAATGTTTGAGCAACCGGTCCGCAAAAGCAGACAGCTTGAAGAAGTAATTCTCCTCGGAGATCAGCTCCGCGGGTCTGCCGCACACGTCGCAGTTGACCGGTTCGGTGCTGTCCGAGACATAGCGTTCATCGTGAATGCAATATCTGCCCTCATACTGCTTCTTATACACATAACCCGCGTCGCGAGCGCGTGTCAGCATACGCTGCACGGACGTGGTGTGGTCAGGGCGATCCGTGTAAATGAAATGTGTCAGGCTGATGTTGAGCGTTTTCCACAGGTTATGGAAGACCGGCCGCTTGGCTGCAACGAACTCCTGCGGTGAGAGACCTGCCGTCTGAGCGGCGCGTTCGAGCTTTTCGCCGTGCTCGTCAGTTCCCGTCAGGAAGGCAACGTCGTATCCGCACTGACGCTTAAAGCGCGCAATGGCGTCGCACACCATGGTGGTGTAGGAGTTCCCCACGTGCGGCCGGGCGTTGGGATAGTAGATGGGTGTGGTGATGAAGAACTTCTTCATGCGCCCGTCGCCTTCTCACTCTCGCGCAGGTAAGCGGCCTGGGCGGCCACCATCACCTGCTTGAGCGGCACAGATTTCTCCGCAGCCAGGCGCTGGCAGTCGTCGAATTCGGGCGCCACGTTAACAACCTTCCCCTCGCGCCGCGCAACTTTCACCTTGACCGAACCGTAGGGTGTTTCCACCGTCACCTGCTCGCGCTCCAGCACTTTCCGCCGCGCCTCGTGAATTCTTACTCCGATGGTCGTGGTCTGTTCGAAGAGAAGCTCGGAGAGCGCGTCGCTGCGGTCCGGCTCGCAGAGAATACTGATCGTCAGCCCGGGCCGATTCTTCTTCATCTGCGTCGAGCTACACGTGACATCCAGCGCACCCGCGGCCAGCGCCTGCTCCAGGAAGTATCCGTAAAGTTGCGGACTCATATCATCGACATTGGCCTCGATGATGGAAACAATCTCGTCTCCGGGGGTGCCGGGCCGGCCTTCGATGGCCTCCACCCGCTCGCCGATGAAAATGCGTGCCAGGTTGGGGTGGTCCGGGAAATCTTTCTCCCCCGCGCCATAACCGATCCACCCCACTTTCATGGGCGGCAGGGGACCGAATGCGGAAGCCAGGGTGGAGACCAGTGCGGCTCCCGTCGGCGTGACCAACTCGCCTTCCACGCCCGAAGCGTAAACCGGAATGTCCTTCAACAACTCCGCCGTGGCGGGAGCGGGCACAGGCAAGGTACCGTGCGCCGCCTCGACTCGCCCGCTCCCGACGTTCAAGGGCGAGCAGACGAGGTCAGAAACCTCCAGCAATTCCAGGCCCAGGCACGTTCCAACGATATCAATGATGGCATCGACCGCGCCGACCTCGTGGAAGTGAACTTCCCCGGGTGGAATGTTGTGCAGTCTTCCTTCCACCTCCGCCAGACGGTTGAAAACCTTCAGAGCCTGGCCCGCTGCCTTCTCAGGCAGCGACGCCTTCTCCAGCAGATTCTGGATATCAGCAAGGGTGCGGTGCGGCTGCTCGGCCGGCACCCGGATTTCCAGGCGCGTGCCGACCAGCCCGCCGCGTACCGCGCGGGTTCGTTTGAGTTCGTAGAAACCCAAGGGGAGCTTCTTCAGCTCGGCGAACAGCCGATCGACCGGTGCGCCCGCGTCGATCAACGCCGCCAGAAACATGTCGCCGCTAATGCCCGAAGAGCAATCCAGGTAGGCTTGTCTCATAGTAACCTCGGTAGAATGTCTCCGGCCGCACCGCGGAGTACCCATTCCGCGAGCTGATCGGCGGGAGTTGGATCAGGGTTCACAACCGCCACCCGGGCGCCGGATTTGCGCGCAACCTCCACGAGTCCGGCGGCAGGGTAGACGGTTGCAGAGGTCCCGATAACCAGAAAAACCTGCGCCTGCGCGGCGGCCTCCAAGGCTCGTCCCCACGCATCTTCCGGAAGGGCTTCACCAAACCAGACGACGGCTGGACGCAGCAGCGCTCCACACCGGCAGCGCGGGGGCAGCGGGTCCATCGGCACCTGCTCATTCTGTTCTTGTGTAGCACACCCGGTGCACCGCACCTGCCAGATGTCCCCGTGCAACTTCACGATGTTGCGGCTGCCGGCGCGGTCGTGAAGCCCGTCCACGTTCTGGGTCACGAGAGTGAAGCGTCCCCGCGCTCGCCGTTCCATCTCCGCCAGGGCTCGATGCCCGGGATTCGGCTGCGCTTTGTGGATGATCTGTCGCCGCCAGTCGTACCATTCCCAGACCAACCCAGGATCGTGGGCGAAGGCTTCCGGGGACGCGAGCTTCTCAGGTGAAAAACTCCGCCAGAGTCCGTTCGGTCCGCGAAACGTCGGAATCCCGCTTTCGGCGGAGATGCCCGCTCCCGTGAAGGCCACAATCCGCGCGGCCTCCAGAATTGTCCGCAACGTCCCCGGCGAGTCGTCCACAAGATTTGGCAATTCTCGGCGAGAAATTCAGCCGAGAATTGGATACTATGCTCTAGCGCAAAAGGTTGTCAATGTGTTGAAGCAGGATCGGTGCGTGCAGTGCGAAGCCGCACAGCGTTTCTGCAAAAAGGGGGCAGTCAATGGAAGACTTTAGTCGTCGTCGCTTTCTGCAAGTTTCTGCGGCCGCTGGTGCAGCGGGACTCATGGCGGGTATGCCGGCCGCGCCTGCCGGGCAGCGGATGCGCCTGGGATTAATCGTCAGCGTCCAAGAGGACGCCGACAAGGCCCTCAAGCTTGTCCACGATCTGGGCATCCCAACGTGTCAAGCTTCCACCGACGACTTCTCGGATCGGGTGTACACGGCCCTCAAGGACGCCATCGAAAAGTACGGGATCGAGGTCACGGCCATTAATTCCTCGGGCGGCCCGCCTAATGAGTATGATTTCTACGAAGGCCCCCTGACCATCGGAGTGGTACCGAAAAAGTATCGCCAGCAGCGCATCGACAACTTCCGACGCGCCTCCGATTTCGCCAAGCGGTTGGGCATTCCCGCCTTCCACACGCACTATGGGTTCATTCCTGAAAATCCCAACGACCCCGAATATCCGGGAGTGGTGGAGGCACTCCGCCAAGTGGCAACTCACCTCAAGGGCAATGGCCAGATGATGCTCTACGAGACTGGGCAGGAAACGCCCATCACCATGCTCCGCGCCATCACGGACGCGGGCCTCGACAACCAGTTCGTGAACCTGGATACTGCCAACCTGATTCTTTACGCCAAGGGCAATCCTCTGGATGCGCTCGATCTGCTGGGAAAACTGGTGCGCGGCGTCCACGCCAAGGATGGACTCTTTCCGACCGATCCCAAGAAACTCGGCGAAGAGGTACCCATCGGGCAGGGCAAAGCGGATTTCCCCAAATTGATCCCGCGCCTGAAGGAACTGGGATACACGGGGGCGCTCACCATCGAGCGGGAGATTTCCGGACCCAAGCAGCTTGAAGACATCAAGAAGGAAAAAGCTTACCTCGAAAAGTTGATCGCCTGAGCCAGCAGGGCACGACCCTGCGGCGTTGACGGAAGGAACCCTCCGCCTCGGGTAGCCCAACTCGGCTCCTGCAAGAATTCGCACGAAGGGGTGGGGACGAGCTCTAAACTTCCTCCTCACGCACTTTTTGGGGTTTACGAAAAGGGGCGGGGTGATGTAGCTTTGTAACGATAGACTCCGCATGGTTGTCTTGAGGCGCGAGAGTCAGTTTGAGCTGACATGTTGCGGTGCAGAAGCCCGCACGTGACGAATAGCCGGGCCGGTAGCTCAATGGTAGAGCACTGCCCTTTTAAGGCAGGGGTTCTGGGTTCGAGTCCCAGCCGGCTCACCAATTTGCCCTCAGATTCACGGCTCCCTCCGAAGGAAACACCCTCAGGCTGAGGGGATTCTGCCTGGAACCTTGCATCCCTGCGCCGTCTTTTGGCGCGCAGCACCCTGGGGTCCGCCCGCGGGCCACCGCCCCAAAAAAGGAGCACCCCGCAGCACACCCAAGGTCGCCCGCCACCAAGATCCGAGGACCTTCGGCCCGCCATCAGGATTGGCAGACCTTCAGCCGCCGCGACCGGCGCCGCCCTACGGACTGAGGATCGCAAAGGTTCTTGCCAAGTCTCGTTGCATGGGCTTAGGTTGTCGGCGTGGTCGCCAGAGTCGAAGGGGGGCTGCGGCTGCCCCCGTGTCAAGGGCAGCCGCAGTTGCTGGGGGTCCAGCGCAGCTTGTAAGCTGTGCTGGCGCGCGTGGTGGAGCTTGACTTTCGCGAGGTCGTTGCTTCGCTTGGCACTCTGGTCAAACAGCCGACTCACTCATCCTGACCGAAAGCCTGGACCTGATCTCGGTGGCCTGCACGCCTCACGATTGCCTTCCAGCCTCTGCAGAGGCATCTGTGTTGCCAGAGTTTCCTTCTGCAGCAACCCCGGATAAGTCCTTGTAAATCAATCTATTACCGGAGGGCTGGTTGCGAGCTGGTGCGCAATCGTCAGGAAGAATTTACACGCCACCAAGTTAGAGTTGCTCTTGCGTGTCGCCTGGGCAGAGCGAGCTTGGGACTTCGTGAGGCGGTCACGGGACTAGCGCGGTCCCGCCGTCATATGCTGCAATTCGTAGCTGCTGATTTCGCGCATGTTCTCCGAGGGGTGGCGCGGATTCTCGCCCTCGAAATGAATGTAGTCGTAGGGCGCTCCTTCGAAGCGATCCCGAGTGGTTGTGTCGCGCGTCCCCCAAGGGTCGGTCTCGTACACCTTTCCACCCTCCAGGTCGGAGATCCAGTAACTGTTGCCACGGCGGTAGTCATCCCATTTCGACTGGCTATTGTCCTTGATGGCCTGGCGACGCTCCCAGGCGGCTTGGTTATCGTCGATGGCCTGGTACAGGCTCTGCATGCTCTGTCGCGTCTGCTCCTGCAACTGGCGCAGATGGGCCAAATCCTGCTCGATGTACCCCTTTGCGTAACGATCGTTGATGGAGAACGACGCGGCAACCTGTTCCAGCATGGGCTGGTATCTCGCGAGGTCGTTGGCAGGCCCCCAGATTCCTGCCACGATGCTGAACCATTGCCCCATGATGCTGGGAAGAGCGTTCATGACCTTGAAGCTACCGAGGCAGGAGGCCCCCTTCGGCGACACCCAGCTTATCTGGATGTCCGCCGCCTCACACCGGCGCCCAATCTGCTGGAGACACTGTGCCGCCGTCTGCACATCCGGGTCGGCATGGAGCACCCGGATGTCGTGGTTCCCGAACTTCTCGAAGATCTTGTTGATGAAATGCGCGGGTGGCGAATAGGCAGAAAGAATGACATTGGGGGCAACCGGCACACCGTAGTTGCGGGGCGGCAGAACCTCGAAGGTGGTGAAGATAAAACCTGCTCCCCCACCTGGAGCCACGGCGATGGCCCTTCCACCTTGCCTCTGGAAATTCCAGTCAGACGGAATGCTGAGCGTCAGCGAACGATCCTGCGCACGACGCGGCGCGAGTTGCACTGCAAGCGGCGCCGGAGACTGTCCCCTTCCCCCCGAGCCTTGGGACTTCAAAATGTGAATGTTCGTCAGGATATCCAGCAGCAGCGGCCTCTGTGCGCGCAGGTCGGATGCCGGGGCGCGATAACTGCGGATCGCAGCCTGGTTCCCATCGGCATGGCAGAATAAGCGGCCCTTCACCGCCACCTGGTTCACCGTGTGGGCCACCGTGGCCACCGCGCAGGAGACAGCTTGATCCTTGCAGGCCTGAACCTCAGATAAGACCAGATTTGGGTAGTGGGACTTGAGCTTTCGGCTCTCGGATGCCAGCAGCGTAAGCGAGTTGAAGCGGGTCTGGTGGTTATCTGCGAAGTAAACTTCCACGCGCGAAGTGCCTGCGGGATCGGCCACCGAAATTCGCAGGGCGCTGGCCGAATTCTCTGGGGTAACGATCCAGTTTTCGGGCTTGTAGAGCAGAAAGGCCGGATCGGTGGATACGTACTTCTTGAGTCGATACGTCGCGCCGGCCGGGGTGGCGTCCGCATTGGAGACTGGCGAATTCGCCGTTCGAACCAAAGACTGCGCTGCCAACCGATTCCCGCCCGTCGTGCTGGATGAAGGTTGTGGGACGCGGACCAGTGGCGCGATCAGCCCGAGCGGCGGAGCGGGTTGGCCGGCTCCCGCGCGGAAGCCTTGCGGGACTTGTTCGAGAGTGGGCTGGCCGTCCCCATAAAGCTGGGCACTCGGGGCGGCCAGGACTGCGAGCGATATCAGCAGCGCACATCCAATTAGAATGCGGAAACGTATTGAGTAAGCCATGATGATCCTCGGGACAAGCGGACTCCGTCAGCCGGAGCCCGGTTGGCTTCAACATTCTACCCTGAACCGGCTCTCGTTTGACCAGCCCTGCGCGAGACCACCACGATCGAGGATGGAACGACGTTGCGGCATCCCGCAGGTTCCCGCCCGGCGGGGTGCCCTTTCGCGAACCTTTGGATTCCACGGCAAAACTGGGGATAGCAAGAATGCGGCGGGCTTGACTCGCAAGTTAGATAGCAGTCTAATTGAGCCATCGGTATCGGAGCCTCAATATCTTCGGGAGGCCCGGCGTCATGAACAATCTCCCCTCTTGTCTTAGCAGGGGGCAGCCCTGCACCATATGGTACAGGGCCAGGGGGTGGTAAACCCGCAGATCGTCGATTGCCGTTGGGGCTTTTCCCTGGCCAGCCCCCGCTGGACGGGCTGTGAAATGAAGAAGGCGTTATGCTGGTCCGCATAAGACGCCAAGATAACAAGTACCAAAAGACGTACAGGGTAGAGCCTGAGGGGATTGTCGCAGCATCATGCGCCGATCCAGCCCCGACCCCAATGTTAAAAAGTCTCCCCTGTGATTACTCCTCTTCTTGGGGATCGGGGTTCAACGGCATGTTATAAGGGTCAGAAATCAGTGTTCCGGGTATTATGCGGATCAATCTCATCATTTTTAGACGGCGTAAGGAACTGGGTGAGCACATCTCCCTTGGGAAAGTCGACAGGAGGCGATGGCGATGAGCAGTAGACTCGCGACCGCGATCGCACTCATCTGCGCGGGACTCGGCGCTGCATGCCAGACCGAGCCGGAACCGGCCGGCCTGTCGGAGGCGGACCGAGCCGCGATTCGCCGAAACCTGGGGAACTTCGTGAAAAACGCGCAGGCGCGCCCAAGAAACGACAGAGCTTCCGCCTCGTACTATGAAGAAGGCGCGGTCATGCTCGCGCCGAACCAGGCTCCCATCCGCGGCAGAGCCGCCATTCAGGTGTTTCTGGCGAGCTTCCCGCCGTTCTCCGACTACCGCCTGGAGACGCTGGAACTCGAGGGACGAGGCGACATGGCTTACGAACGCGGCACGACATCGATGACCCTGACCGCTCCCGGCCAGCCCCCGGCGGCGTGGCGCAGCCACTACCTGGTGATCTGGCGCAAGCAGGGTGACGGATCATGGAAGGTGTCGCGCGAAATCTTCACCCCCGACGCACCGCCCACGTCTCCGGAGAGGCAGATTCCCCGGTGAGGTAAACAGACGGACCGGATTGACGCCGAGGACGTGCTTGCCCGGCACGGAGCTCGATGAGAACCGACCCGACTGTACGGGTGCCGTCTAACCGGCGCTTGCAGCCGACGGCGCCGCCGAAGCGGAAGCGCCGCGCCTGAGCGCCCGAGTCGTTAGGCACCCGAGTGGTTGGAGGAGGGGGGCTGAGGGGGCTGTATGACGCGGGTTGAGGCAAGCGTTGATATCAACGCGCCGGTTGCAGAAGTGTTCGCATTCGCCTCGGACTGGCGGCGATGGGAGGACTGGTGGGAGGGTGTCTCCAGTTTCAGGCCGACGAGCGAGTTGACGCGAGGCAATGGCGCACGATACGCATACAAGGCCTGGGTGGCGGGCGTGACTCTCAACTTTGAGACGGAGATCCACGACTTCGTGGAGAACGTCGGCTGGAGGGGTGTAGTCATTAAAGGCCCGCCGCACACGACCCAATGGGTGTTCGAGGCAAAGGGCAACGCGACACGCCTTACTTATGTGCTGGAGTACAGCCTCCCCGTACCGGTGGTGGGTGCCCTGCTGGACTCTCTCTTCATGCGGCCGGGGTGGCGTCAACGCCTTGAGAATTCCCTCCAGAACCTCAAGCTTCACTTCGAGAAACGCAAGACCTTGCCAAGGGACGCGAGCGCGGAGGGTGCCTAACAAGGGGATGAAGCTGACGAGGCCCGTCCAGACCGCAGCCTCGCAGCTTATCCCCGCTGTTAGGCATCGCGAACGACGCCTGAGTTGCAGCGAACGAAAGGAGAAATCTCGTGGGTGACGATCGCAAGACCCTCGACAAGGCGGTGGGACACGCGCTCTTGGGAACAGGTGCACATGCCGAGACAAAGATGGTTTTCGCGGCGCTGAATTGGAAGCTCGCGGGCATGCGACCTGAGAGTGCGCCACACTCCGTCTATCAACTGCTGAACCACATGCTGTACTGGCAGGAGTGGGTTGCGAATTGGCTCGACGGGAAGAGGCCTCCCATTCCGAAGCACGCGTCTGGAAGTTGGCCCGGCGACACCGGTCCCGCAAGCCGGGAGGAATGGGAGCGGACTGTCCGACGTTTCCGGAACGGACTTGAAGACCTGACGCGACGCTCTCGCCAGGCGGATCTGTTCGCGAAGGGTGGAACAAAGAGCCCGCTTGAAATGCTTCACACCAGCGCGTCGCACAACAGCTACCACGCGGGGCAGGTCGTACTACTCAGGCAAGTGCTTGGGGCGTGGCCGCCTCCTTCGGGAGGCCTCACTTGGTAAGCCTCCCGACGCCACCGAGAACGCTGCCGCGATGCCTAGCACGCGCGCGGAACTGGCGGCAGCACGGATCCGACTGAACAGCCGCAGCTCACAGGCAGCTCGTTTGCCCGCTGCGGCTTGCTCCGGGTCGGTGCATGTCATCTCTTCCATTCCATAGCCAGCAGGCGCTTGCACAGCCATCGCGGCCGTCCCGCATGCGGGACCGTCCCCACTTCAGTGGCGACACACGCCACCCTTTCCGATTCTGGAAATCCACGAACATCCTCAACGCCAGGAAATTGTTGGAATTGATTGCCCCCCACCTGAGACCGTAGGATCCGCGCCATACGGGCTTGCCCAGAAGAGTGCAGCCACGCCGCGTCTCTTGTCCAAACCAGTTGCACCCGGAGCCGTTTCTGGCGCCTCAGGGGCAGCCGACTGCGCGCCGGGTTTTTGATGCTGCGTTTCGTGTCTACAGGGCAAGCCCAATAGGTGGGTGATTGGGTGGCTTTAAGTCTGGCGTCCCCGGCGGGATTTGAACCCGCGTTACCGCCGTGAATGTCCTGAAACTGGATAATGTCAATAATAGACAGTGTATGGCTTCCATAACACAATCATGGGGTTGGGTAACCAAAAGACCCGCTGCTCACTGTCAGCAATGGACGCCCGTGGACACCGATTCCGCATCGTTCGTCACCGGTTCGTCACCGCAACCCTCACGATTCCACTGGCAGGTTTGGGTATAGGTTGACCCGCCCGCGTGCGTGCGCGTGGCGGCAAACGCGTTAGCGGGCTGCTTATCGCGACACTCTGATGGAATGAGAGAAACTCGGGCTGCCCGAGTGCCAGGGCGGTACAATCTCGGCAAAAGGAGGGAGTGGGATGGTACAAGAACTTCTGATGGTTGGAGCGTTTGCGGTAGTAGTCCTCTTCCTTTGGAGGATCGTCGCCATTCTGACGCTTGCCGTGAACAATCAAGTCGAGTGGGCAACGAGCATTTTGGGGGAGTTGGAACGGATCAGAGCGGGGCTATTTGCAGTAACCAGAATCAAAGAAGGGGAAGGTTGGCCCGAGTTCGAGGAGCTGACCCGCTATATCGTTAGAGACTACATAGCCCCTAAGAGATTCGAAAGCAGGGAAGGAATACCATAGCAGCGGGGGGTATAATTTACGCGACCAGGAGTTCAAAAAGGAAATTCTGGCTAAGACCGCCACAGCGCGAGCCCGGCCATCAAGGAGGAATGGGTCACTACTTTGTCGGCCAAACCGACTCCTCACCGAAGGACTCCAACAGATGATCAGCGAAGCAACCAGCAGGACGAGATTAGCGAAGACTTTGGGTGTAATTTGCCTGTGCATTTTATGCGGCACCTTAGTGGCAGGACTTTGGCCCTTTCATGCGCCCAAGAATGAGGTGAGCTGGTCAAGCGACAAGGATGGCCTTCGTTTCGGTAAACACGGTACGGTACTAAGTTCCGGCATGGTCGAGATGATGAGTTCGCAAGACGAGCCACCCTGCAGCCTTGAGATATGGTTGGAGCCTGGCCTTACCGATGACAGCGCCACTCTCCTCGCATTCTACGCTCCTGGAGACCCTCGGCAGTTCTCGCTGCACCAATCGATTACTGACCTTGCCCTGCGAAGTGACATTCGGGACGAGGGCCATCGAACCCGAACCGCCAGCCTCTACGTTGACGGTGTTTTCCGTCGGGGAAAACAGATGTTCATAACGGTCACGTCGGGCGGAGGGCAAACGTTAGTCTATATCGATGGTGCTCTGGCCAGCAGGGCTCCCCAATTTCCACTCTCCGCCAAGGATTTTGCTGGCAAACTCGTAATCGCCAACTCGCCCCTAACACATGAAAGCTGGTCAGGTCTGTTGCGGGGGCTTGCCTTTTACAACCAGGAGCTCACTCCGGCACAGGTGTTTCACCACTATGAGACATGGACGAAGAGGGGGCGGCCGGACATAACCGAAAATGAGCGCGCCGTGGCACTTTATCTGTTTGATAAGCGCACGGGTAGCGTCATCCAGAACCATGTCCCGGCGGGAATTGATCTGTATATTCCGGAACGATATCTGGTTGTGCACCGGACTCTTCTGGAGCCATTCTGGAAGGAATTCTCCCCTACCTGGGGTTATTTGAAGGATGTCCTCATCAACATTACCGGTTTCATACCTCTCGGTTTGTTCTTGTGCGCCTACTTGTCGTCGACAGGACTGATCAGGAGGCCGGCACTGGTCACAATCATTTTGGGGTTCACAGTCAGCCTGACGATCGAAGTTCTTCAGGCATACCTTCCGACACGCGATTCCGGAACAACGGATCTCATCACAAATACCTTCGGCACGGGTCTCGGGGTTTGGTTGTATCGTTGTAACGCTGGTCGAGTTCTGTTCGCGATGGTCAAGGCGCACCTTGTGAGAGTATCCGGCAAGGGTCGAATCACTTCGTACCTGAATTAGCCATCACCGCGTCCGCGTTTCAAAGGTTGGAATCCTCAAGGAGTACGCGGAGAGCGCGAAGGCGCTCGGACAGAGAGCCAAGGAAGTGGCCACAAACAAGACCAATCCCAAGTTAGTGGCTCGTCTTGTATACGAGGCGCTCGTAGGCCTTCCGGTAGTCAGGGTTTTGAGGGTTGAGTTCGTAGGCCGCGCGAAATTCCTCCTGCGCACCCTGCCGGTCGCCTTTCACCTCCGGTGCGATTCCGATGCCGAAGTGCGCCAAGCCATTATTGGGGTTTAGGCGCAGGACCTCGCGCGCTTCGGCGATCTCGCCACCCCGAGATTGACGTGCGCCAATTCGTTGTTGGGGTTCAGGCGCAATGCCTCGCGCTCCTGTGCGATCTCGCCATCCCAATCGCGCTTGACCCCAAGCGCCGCCCCGAGGTCGTCGTGTAACTCCGCGTCCTGAGGGGTCAGGCGAACCGCCGCGCGAAGCTCGGCCTCGGCGTCAGCGTACCGTTTGCCCCGGTAGAATTCCCCCGCGCGCCCGGGTCCTTGTTCGCAGGCCTTGACGACGGGGGACTGCGTGACGCGGCTGCAGCGTGCGCTTCTCTTCTCAGCAAGCTGAATCCAGCACCGTTCCTGGTGCCTCAGGGGCAGCCGACTGCGCGCCGGTTTTTTAATGTTGCGTTTCGCGTCTACAAGGCAAGCCCAACAGGTGGGTGATTGGGTGGCTTTAAGTTTGGCGTCCCCGGCGGGATTTGAACCCGCGTTACCGCCGTGAAAGGGCGATGTCCTAGGCCGGGCTAGACGACGGGGACGCGGCTGGTCGCTTCTTCATCGACATTCGCGCGCGAGCGGACTGCTTCTTTCCTGGGCGAGTCTCCTGGACGATTCGCGGACTCAGCAGGTTCCCGGCTGCTACGCGAGTCCTTTTCATGCTAGCAGCGGCACTTTCCTACTGTCAATTATTCTTCTCAGCAGGAGAGGCTTCGAAAAGCAAGTCGCCCTGTTTGGGTTCGGAAGGGCCAGTTCCCGGCAGGGTGATTTCGACAAGTTCCGGATAGCGCTCACGCAGGTTTTCCGGCACTCGCACGGGCTGGCCGCGGAGAATGCTGATCAGTTGCAGGGCGTTCACGATGGCCTTTCCCTGAAAATGATTGTTGGTGATGACGAAGGTGACGTCGGCGCTGCGCGCGATGTTGGCGATACGCTCGGCCCAGGGTTTGAGCTCCTCCAGGCTGTAGAGGTAGTTGTACCGCTCTTCGGGATTGTCGTTGGAAGTGAACCAGTGTTCGTAGTTGCGCCCGTGCAGCCGCACATAGCCGACGGGCATGGTGACGTGGTCGCTCGGCGCGAGAGAGTTGCCGATGACCGGCTGGTCGATGTTGCAGAAGCCCACGCCCAGTCCCCGCAGCCCCTCAAGAATCTGTGCTTGGTTCCACGAGCTATGCCGCACCTCGACGACCAGCGGGTATTCCATGAACTGCATGAACAGCCCGCTCATGTACTCATGATTCTCGCGCGTGTTCTTGAACGACCACGGAAACTGCAGGAGCAGCGCACCCAGCCGGCCGGAGGCCAGCAGCGGTTCGAGTCCCTTCTTGAAGGCCTTCTCATCCTGGAGATTGGCGTTGCGTTCGTGCGTGAAACGTTTCCAGAGTTTGGCCGTAAACCTAAACGACGGATTGTGCTGAACCCTTTCCACCCAAGCCTGGGCGATCTCCGCGCGCGGGGGATTGTAGAAGGACGTGTTGATTTCAATGGTGTCGAAATATTGCGCCAGGTAAGCAGCTTCGTGGAAGCCTCGCGGTTTACTGCGTGGATAGACGATTCCTTCCCAGTCGGCATAGGACCAACCAGCAGGGCCCACAAGAATTGTGCCGGCGGGAGGCTTTTGCATAAGCTTCGCCTTTTGTTCGCCTTTAGATTATCGCTCTGGGAATTATTTGTCAAGCCGTTGTGACGTCAGCGGGTCACGCCGGCCACGGAGAGGGCTGCGCACTGGGGCCGCAGTTCGCGACCCCGAAGGCGGTCGCCGCCACTCTGGCAACGCTGCGACAGGTCGAGGTGCACGGCAGCACATTAACCCGCAGTCCCCCATAAACTCAACCCGCGTACATCCTTCATCGCTCATTGCGCTCCCCGAAGCGCCAGGTTAGAATCGCCTTCTGCGGTCATCCTCGTCCAAGGTGGGTTTTCATGACGGAGTGGAGTGGTCCTCTGAAGATTCGTGTGGCGCGAATTGACGACGCAAAGGAAATCGCGCGCATTTACAACCAGGGCGTTCAGGACCGCGCGGCAACCTTCGAAAATGCCTACGTAACGCCCGAAGAGCGTTATCTGTGGCTCGCCGCGCGGCCTGACAAGTACCCGGTGCTGGTCGCAGAGGTCAAACACACGCTTATGGGCTGGGCAGCCCTGTACCCATACAGCCCGCGTCACTGCTACGACGGCATCGCGGAGCTCTCTATCTACATTGAACGCAGCCTGCGCGGCCACGGCGTGGCGCAAGAGCTGATGAAGGCCATGCAGAACGTCGCTCGCGAGAAAGGCTTCTACAAGATCGTCGGGCGCATTATGGCCGTCAACGAGGGCGCGCGAAAACTCTGCCAGATAACCGGCTGGAAGGAAGTGGGCGTGCACGCGAAGCATGGAAAGTTAGGTGGCGAGTGGCATGACTTGGTGCTGGTGGAATTCCTGATCCCCGAGAATCTAAAATAGAGATGGGCCGCGGCGGGAGGATGTGAAAACGCTTCGGAGCTTTCCTCTTCTGGAGGCCGCCACACCGATGAGTTTGAACCCGCGGATGAATGGCATGAATCGCTGGCTGCGCATGGGTTTTCTCGCTGCTATGGCGCTGGGGGGTTGGTGTGTTTTGAACCCGCTCACGCCCCCGCAGGATGTCTCACCGTGGCAGGCGCCTCCCCCTGTGGCCGCACCGGAGAAGCGCGAGCGCACCCTGCTCTTCGTCGGCGACGTGATGCTCGCGCGCGGCGTGTACGCGCACATGGAGGCCCAGGATGACTGGACGCTTCCTTTCGAGGAGACCCTCGACACGTTGCGCGACGCTGACTTGCGATTCTGCAACCTCGAGTGTCCGGTTTCCGACCGCGGCCGCGATCTGCATCACCTTTTTTCTTTCCGTGCAGACCCCCGCGTCCTCGAAGGGCTGAAAGCCGTGGGATTCGAGGTGGCCTCACAGGCCAACAATCACGCTTACGACTGGGGCCCGCAGGCGCTGCTGGATAGCCTGCAGCGGTTACGTGCCGCGGGCATCCGCCCCGTGGGCGCGGGCCAGAACGCCCTGGCGGCGCACTACCCTGTGGTGGTGAACGTGGACGGCCTGCGCGTGGCCTTCCTCGCCTACGTGCAAATCAACCCGAAAGAAGCGGAGGCGGGAGTCGATCGACCGGGTGTGGCGTGGCTTGATCCGCCGCAGGTGCTGGCCGATATCCGCTTTGCCCGGCCGTTGGCGGACCTCATCATCGTATGCCCGCATTGGGGTGTAGAGTACGCTCCGAAGCCGACGCGCGATCAGGTGGAACTTGCTCACCAGATGATCGATGCGGGCGCGGATCTGGTTGTGGGCAGCCATCCGCACGTTGTTCAGCCGCTCGAGACCTACCATGATCGCTGGATTGCTTACAGCCTCGGGAACTTCGTTTTCGACCAGAAAAACCCCATCACGCACCATGGCCTGCTACTGAAGGTCACGGTTCGGGAGAAACAAATCGCAAGCCTCACCCCCGTTCCCATCGACATCAATTCCAGCTTTCAAGCCGTGCTTACACCGGCCCGGCCGCCCACGCCTAAGCCCACGCTTGCGGAGCGCAAATCTGTCGCGACGCGCGCGCAGTGAGCTCGATGAATTCCGGCCAAAGCACTGGCCGGAAGACTCGCCTGGCTTTTGCCGCGTATTCCCTTAGTAGGCCGGGTTCTGGGTTTGTGGCTTGCCTCGAACCGCGTGCAGCTTGTGGGCTTCCCCCGCATCGAACCGACCAGGGATGGGTTTCGTCGAAGGTTCCCTATGTCCTCGCGTTCTACTGGGCCGATTCTCAAGACTGTCGTGTTTACAGTCCTCGTGCCGGGATCCGTGATCCTGTTGGTTCCCTATCTGCTGCTGGCGAAGGACGTGCCTCGGCCAGCAGGCTGGGTGAACTGGCTGGCGATCGTGCCGTGCGTGTTGGGTGCGTTGATCCTTTTGTGGTGTGCATGGGACTTTGCAGTTGTGGGGCGCGGAACCCCGGCCCCGATTGATCCACCGAAATCCGTGGTGGTAAGCGGGCTTTACCGCTTCGTGCGAAACCCGATGTACGTGGGAGTTGAGTTAGTGATCCTGGGCGAGGCGCTGCTCTTCAGTTCTACGCGGCTTCTGGGTTATGCGCTCCTGCTCGGCATCTGCTTTCACTTGTTCGTGGTGTTTTATGAAGAGCCCACGCTAACAAAGAAGTTCGGTGGTCCCTACCAAGAATACTGCCAGGCAGTGCCTCGGTGGATCCCTCGACTCACCCCCTGGTCGCGTAAGGATTGATCATTCGCATCGAAGGGTCGGGCTTCAGCGCCGCCGTTATTTTGCCGCGATCTTCGCGAGTTCGATCCCAGTCGTTGCGGCGACTTCCGCGTGGAGGGAACTGCCGTGCGAGTCCATGGTCACGATGGCGGGAAAGTTGCGAGCTTCAAAGACCCACATGGCTTCGGGAATACCGAGTTCCTCGAGCAAATACACCCCACGAACCTTGGGTAGGCAGCGAGCGTAAAACTGCGCGGCCCCGCCGACGGCGTGGAGATACACCGCGCCGTATTCCTTCAGCGCGGCGCGAGTCTTCTCCCCCATCCCACCTTTGCCCATCACCGCCCGTACCCCAAAACGGCGAATGATGTCGGCTTCGTAGGGTTCTTCACGAATGCTGGTGGTAGGGCCAGCGGCCAGGGTTCGCCACTGGTCGCCTTCCTTGAGCATCACCGGGCCGCAGTGATAGAGGATTGCGCCCTGCATATTGCAGGGGGCGTCGTGGCGCAGCAGGTAATCATGGGCGGCGTCGCGGCCGGTGACCATGGGGCCGTTGATCAACACAACATCGCCGACCTTGAGCGCGCGCACTTTTTCTTCGCTGAGTGGCGGCTCAAGCCGCACCTCGCGACCCGTCAGTTGGAAACCCGTGCCCGTGGTGACCAGGCGTTCGACGGGCCGGCTGGGGTCGCGATACAGCCACTTGGTGATGGCGCCGCTTTCGGCGTCGAGCAGAACTCCCAGCCGCCGGAAGGCCCAGCAGTCGTAGGCCACGCTGACGAAAAAGCTGGCGGGAAGCCGGTTCGCTGCGATGATCTTGCATCCGATCAGCGAGGTCGAGCCACCAAAGCCCATGGCCCCAACACCCAGCTTATTGGCTTGTTCCATGATCTCCTGCTCGAGTTTGGCCAGCACCGGATCGGGGTTCGTATCGTCGAGGGAGCGGAAAAGTTGCAGCTTGGCGAGATGATAACCGCCCGCACGGTCGCTGCCGATGCACACGCCGATTGCACCCGGAGCACAGCCCTGACCTTGCGCCTGCCACACGGCGTGGAGCAGGCATTTCCTGACGCCCTCAAGACCCCGATCGGCGCGACCCAAATGCTCGAGCTGACAAGGCAGGGAATACTGGATATTCTTGTTCTCGCAGCCACCACCTTTGAGGATGAGACGCACCTCCACCTCCGGCTTCTCCCATTGCTCGAAATGGAAGATCGGCGTGCCGGGGCCCAGATTGTCGCCACTGTTCTTGCCGGTAATGGAATCGACGGAATTCGGCCGCAACTTGCCGCGCTTGGTGGCCTCCGCGACCGCTTCGAGGGTTTGCTTCCTCATCGCAATCTGGTTGACCCCCACGGGCGTCTTGATCTCGAAGGTGAGCATGCCCGTATCCTGGCAAATGGCGCCCTCGTCTTGATGGGCCATGTCGATATTCTCGCCGATGATGGCCAGCGCTTTTCCGGACTGCGATTGGGGATTCTCCGTTCGCAGCGCCCACGCCATGGCTTGGCGCACGTCCGGGGGAAGGTTCGTGGAAGTCTGGATAATGAGTTCGAGCATGCTTTCTTTGAAGAATTGCATAAAACCTCCGATGACGAACTGCGGGAGCCCATGCCATCAGCCCAGCCCCTCGTCGAATTATAACGCTTCAAAAGCTAAACGAAGGGATGCTTGAGGTGGGCCCGCACGCCGAGGCGACGTCCCAGTTCATCCTTCAGGATTTCAAAGGCCTGCTGGGGAGAATCAACAAAGCGAATCAATTTCAAATCGGCTTTGTCGATAGTCCCTGCCTCGAGCAGCCAGTCGAAGTTGATGGCGCGCTTCCAGAACTTCGAGCCGTAAAGCAGGATCGTCACCCGATGGCCTATCTTGTGAGTCTGGATCAAGGTGAGAAACTCCCACATTTCGTCCATCGTTCCTAGACCGCCGGGAAAGACGATCAGCCCTTGGGCTGGCTGCGCAAACCAAAGTTTCCGCATGAAGAAGTAGCGGAACAGCATGCTAAGGTCCGGGGAGATATAAGGGTTGGGTTTTTGCTCCATCGGCAGCTCGATGTTGAGTCCGATGGATTTTCCGCCCGCTTCGCTCGCGCCGCGGTTCGCAGCCTCCATAATGCCGGGACCTCCTCCCGAACAGACCACGAGAAACCGCGGACTGTTGTGGAGGGTCATAGCCCATCTGGTGATCAAGCGTGCTAACTCGCGGGCATCTTCGTAATAGCGCGACATGTGGACGTCCATGCGGGCTCGCTTGAGGTCAGCGAGAGGCGCCGGGGCGGAGCCTTCCTTGCTTCGGAGTTCCAGTTCTCGCAACCTCTGCGTGGCCACGTCGCGAGGCTGAATGCGCGCTGATCCGAAGAAGACCACGGTGTTCTGGATACCGGCTCTGCGCATGCGAGCCAGCGGGTCAAAGTACTCGGAAACAATCCGCAGCGCGCGCGCGTCGGCACTTTCCAGGAAGCGGAGATTTCGGTAGGCAAGTGGGGGCATGTGAGCGCCGGGCTTCATTTCGTCTGCCATAAATCCACACCTTTGCAAGGTCAGCGTCTAGGAGGTTGCTGAAAAACTCGCCCTCTCCGTCATTCTGAGGAGCCGTAGGCAACGAAGAATCTCGTAAGTTATTGAGGGGCCGAAAAAGCCGATCCTTCGCTTCGCTCAGGATGACATGCCCGAATCGTTTTTCAGCAACCTCCTAGAGAATATCAGACTGGGAGAGATTTCCGATATGAAATCCGGCGTCCTAGGGGAAATCACCTAAAGATTTCCTGTTGACCTATAGGCTGAGGGAGCGTTATGAGTTAAAGCTCGGCTAGACCAGGTAGGCCTTGTAGCCGGAAGCTGCGATTTTCATAGATCAGCACGGAGGAAATATCCAATGTCTACATTTTCCAGACGCGAGTTTGTGCGCCGGAGCGCCATGGGAGCAGCGGGCTTGGGATTGCTGCTCAACGGGAAGTGGGTTCCCCTGGAGGCAACGCCCTTGCCCCCACCGGCAGGCCCGAACGACCGCGTGAATGTCGGTTTCATCGGATTCGGCATTCGCGGGAACATTTTGCTGGAGGCGGCAAAACAGACCGGGCAAGCCAATCTGGTAGCCGTCAGCGACTGCTACCAGGGGCATCTGACACGCGCCAAGGAACGCACCGAGGGCAAGATCGAAACCCATTTTGCGCAGTATAGAGCCCTGCTTGAGCGCAAGGACGTCGACGCAGTCGTGCTCGCGCCGCCCGATCACTGGCATCTGCAGATGGTTTTGGACGCGCTCTCGGCAGGGAAAGATGTTTACATCGAAAAGCCGATGACGTATCGCATTGAGGACGGCCCCAAGATGATTGAGGCTGCCCGGCGCTACAACCGCGTCGTGCAAGCGGGCAGCCAAGGACGCTCCTCGGCGCTGCAGAAGAAGGCCCGGGAGATTGTGGCCTCCAGCGAACTCGGAAAGGTCACCAAGATCGTTGCCTCGTACAACCGCAACAGCTCCACGGGAGCCTGGAACTATCCCATTCCGCCTGACCTGAAGAACGACGTGAACTTCAACTGGCAGGAGTGGCTGGGCAGTGCCCCCAAGCATGCCTTTGACCCGGAACGCGTGTTCCGGTATCGCAAGTACTGGGACTATTCCGGAGGCATTTCAACCGACCTGTTTGTCCATTTGATCACCTCGATCCACTTCATCATGGACGCGAAGATGCCGTCACGCGTGACGGCGGCGGGCGGAATCCTCAATCGCAAGGACGGCCGCGAAGTGCCCGACACCCTGGATGCACTCTTTGAGTATCCGGAAGAGTTCAACGTTAACATGGGGTCAACCCTCAACAACGCGAGTACCCCCGAGCAAGGCATGATGTTCCTGGGGACGAAAGGCTCGCTCACGCTCCTCGGAAACAGCTTCAGCGTGGCCGCGGAAAACCCTCGAGAAGGATATTCGTACTCGATCGATTCCTGGCCGAAGAGCCTCCAGGAAGAGTTCATGAATATGGACAACCACCGCGAAGAAGCCAACCCGCCGATCCGCCTGGAGGGAACGGTCACCTACAAAGATCAGGGCACTGACGCTACGGTGCTGCACATGCTGGAATTCCTGGACTGCGTCCGCTCGCGCAAAGAGTGCAGTGAGAACGCCGAAGTGGGTCACCGCGCTGCGGCGGCGGGCCACATGGTGAACCTCTCGTATCTTTCCGGCAAGAGAATGGTGTGGGACGCTGCGAGCGGAACCGCCCGGCAAGCGTAAGAAGAAACACGCGGTGGTTCCCTACAAATTCCGCAGGGGGCGAGCCCTTCGGCCTCGCCAGGGGCTCGACCCGTGAGCTTCAATTGAATCGACCGTCCGGCAGAGGCCTTGCCTCAGAAAGTTCCATTCACCCCCTGCATGCTGTGCCACCGACAGAGGTCGTCTTCAACGCTTCTTTGAGAGTCGCAGGGGTGTGTTTGCACGTCAGATCGGAGGCCGTTGCCAGCCACCGAGCGTGTCTTGTAAGAGCTGCGCGACGGCGAGTGCCACGTCTTCGCGCCAGGGTCGCGCGATGATCTGGACGCCAATGGGCAAGCCCTGCTGGGTCGTCCCACCACGAACCACTGCTGCGGGCCAGCCTGTAAGGTTCGAAGTCATCGTGTAACTGAAACAGGAGAGCCGATCGTACGTCGAGCCGTGAACCATTCCCGCGAATGAGCACACCGGGCAGAGTATGGCATCGTAGTTGGACATGAAGGAGAGCATCTCGCGCCGGAACGTGTCCCACTGACCGACCAGCGCGGCAAACTCGCCGGCCGACTTTGCACCCTGACGCTGCAATTCCAGCACGCGCCGCATGAGCGGGTGGACCCGGGTCGTGCCCGCCATCTTCAACAGTGATTCGACGCCCGCACCTCCGTCGGCGGTAAAGAGGCTAAAGTAGATTTCGTAAGTTTGCTCGATCGCGCGAGGCCGCACTTCTTCGACGGGGATTCCTTCTCGCGCCAAAGCCGCCGCAGCTTTCTTTACGACCTCGGCGATCTCCCCGGAGGGCGTGACAATTCCGTTGTCAGTGTGGAACGCGACTCGCAGGCGGCGCGGATCGATGGCGCGGGAATCCCCGAGTGGCATGGGCACGATGGCGGCATCTCGCCAATCGACGCCGGAAATCACCGGAAGCACCAAGGCCAGGTCTTCCACGAATCTCGCGAGCGGCCCGATCTGCCAGAGCGCGTCGAGTATTCCCCCCGGTCCGGGGAAGTGCCCGGTGCGTGGAACTCGTCCTGAGGTGGGTTTAATGCTCGCGATGCCCGTGCAATGTGCCGGGAAGCGCACGCTTCCGCCGGCATCGCTACCCAATCCGAAGGGCGAACCCCCCGCAGCGATCAGGGCTGATTCACCCCCACTGCTGCCGCCGGGTGAGAGTTCCAAGTCATACGGGTTATTCGTGCGGCCGTAAATCAGATTGTCGGACTCCCACGCCCAGCCTAATTCTGGGCAATTGGTCTTGCCTAGCAAGATGGCTCCGGCCTCTCGTAACCGCTTCACCACGACCGCGTCTTCGTTGGGGACGTAGTGCGACCGGCCTTCCGTTCCACCTGTGCAGATAATTCCTTTGGTTTCGATGGCATCTTTCAGAGTGAAAGGCACGCCGTGCAGCGGGCCCTTGATTTCCCCGCGAGCCAAAGCTTGGTCTGCGTCGCGGGCCTGCTGGAGCACGAGTTCGGCCGGCAGTTGAACCACGGCATTCAGCTTTGCGTTCACATCTTCCATTCGGTTGATGCAGGCCTGGACGATTTCTTCTGAGGAGACTTTCCGCGAGCGAATCGCTTCCACCAGTGCCGATGTCGACTCGTAGATTAGTTCCATGGCGTCACTCCGGTTCGCGTGCGGGCCTTCGCTCGCGAGGCACTAGGAGATTGAGGTGCAAGATTAACATTGAAGCCTGTAGTTTGGGGTCTTCAAGTTTACGGGCCAGCTCTTCCGAGGTTCGGCGCTATCCGTCGCTCACGCTGGGGTCGTTGAGGATCTCGCTGCCATCGGGGACGGGCAGGAAGAGTCCCCCGGTGATGTGGAGCGCTCCGCCCTGTGCATCGTAAAGCAGCCGTTTTGCATCGCCGTTCCGGCGGTGATATCCTCCGGAGCAAGGGTAGTCGTTTCGCCGGTCCGCACGTGTGTGCAGAGGGGGAGGTACTTCAGTGAGCGTTAGAAAGGGCCTCTTCTTGTTGATTCTTTTTCCCCTCGCAGCCTGGGCACAGGCCCCGGGTGGGGGAGGGCACGGGAGACTGGAGGGCGCGCTGCGCACCCTGCAGACAGATAACTGGGTCATTTTCGGCCGCACAAGTGACATGAGAGGAAACCCGCTTGGAGGGGTCACAGTTCGAGTCGACGTTGGTGTCGGTGTCGGTATCGGTTCCGTGCGAGCGCTGAAAACAAACCTCCAAGGTGAGTTCCAGACCGAATTCACCCTCGATGCGAGCACACGCAAGCGCTTCACTGTCAAGCTGGTCGCTTCAAAGTCCGGTTACGCCGAAGCACATGAGACGGCCGAATTCGGGGTCGCCGACAGGACAAGTGGCACCGAACTTGTTTTGCGAGAATTGACTCAAAATCCGGACCAGCTTCCCATGGCGACGCTGGTGGGCACGCTGGCGCCGCGGCTCCGGCAGGATGCCGCGAAGGGTACTGGAGCGGAAGTCGGCCGCAAGGAAAAGGATTTCCTCCGCGGCTGTGAGGAGCTGATTGACCGCCACAACGCGGTGCGCGCAGTTCCGCTGCTGTCCAAAGGTGTCGAGCTGGCGCCAAGTTGCGTGGAGTGCCGCCTGCTTCTGACCCTGGCGCTGTTCGAAGCCGGAAGCTGGACAAGCGCCAGCCGGCACCTGGACGAAGCTGGGAAACTCAACGATGCCGCCACCTCGAAACGACCTGAACCGGCATTGATTGCGGGCGCGCTGGAGGCATGGCGGGGCGAGACCAGCATATCGGCGGGCTTCTTTCAGAAGGCTCTAGAGAGCGATCCTGACAATGCTCTGGCGCTTCAGGAATTGGGGCGCGTTCTGATCGCGCGGAAGTATTGGGAAGCCGCCGACCAGTATCTGGAGAAAGCGCTCCGCGCCGGGGCCGGGGATGAAGCGCGGCTTCTGCGGGTTCGCGCTCTGCTGGAGGAAGGTGACATTGACGAGGCCGGACGCGAGATGGATCAATACACTGCCGGCCGCAACGTGAAGAATCTTCCCTCCGAGGCTCGTACGCTGTACCTCCAGGTGCTGGATCGCCGGGACTATGGCCGCTATACCAAGGTGAAGTCGATGCTTACCGAATCGCCTCAGGATCTAATAAAGGCCATGCCAGAGATAAAAGGGATACGCATGGCCTCAGACCAGGATGAGCTCAAGGTTGTTCTTAAGAAAGTGGGCGAGGGGGTCGAATCGTTCTTTGAGAACTTCCCGAACACCGTGTCGCTCGAGCGGGTCCACCAGGAGCTGCTCGGCAAGAACGGGAAGGTCGCAAGTTCGCTCGATCAGGACTTCCAGTACCTGCTCCTCGCCCAGCCCGATAAGTGGGGCGTGGGGATTGAGGAACATCGCGCTACGGCGCAGGGCAAAAGTAGGGCGCTTGGCGGGTTGGATAAGGGCCTAATGCTCACGGCGGGTTTCGCCTCTATTTCCCTGTTCTTTCATCCTGCCTATCAGAACGGCGCGAGCTTCCGTTACTTGGGCCGTCAATCCCTTGACGGAAAAGACCTGTACGTCATTGCCTTTGCTCAAGATCCCCAAACGGCTCAGAGGACCGAACGGTTCAAGACCGATGAGGGCTCTACGTCGATTCTGATCCAGGGATTGGCGTGGATCGACCCCACAACCTTTCAGATCGTCCGCCTTCGTACTGATCTTCTGGCTCCGCAGCCCAAAGTCAGATTGCGGAGACAGACCACAGAAATTCAGTACAAGGAGGTCCCTTCAAGGGGGTTGCCAGTGCGTTGTGGCTCCCGGAGGAAGTCAGTGTCACGGTGGACTGGAGAGGCCGAATTTATCGCAACTGGCATCGCTATTCGGATTTCAAGCTCTTTAATGTCGAGACAAAAGAGGAGAGGAAACCAGTCTCGCTTTCTGCGCCACCTGACCAGAAAAAATAACCGGTTCTCCCGGCCCGCATTTGAATGCCGGCAAATGAGAATTGATATCTCGCCGCCAACCGTTAACAAGCGACAGCCCTCAACCGAATCCCCATCACCCGATTATGAGGAGTATCTTGCCGTCTCGAGTACAATGCCGCCGCGTTGCATAGCGCTACCCAGGGGGATACGTTGGCACTGACAAAGATCACGGTCCTTGGGGCGGGCTTGGTCGTGAAGACCCTCGCCGCGTGAGCGTCACGCACGGTGGCAGGGGAGGCACCGATTTGCGGGGTGTTCCGCCTACCGGCGAAATCACGCGAGTTGCCCGGGGAGGTTGATACTCACCGGCATGGCGGGTTCCTTTGGCGGCGAAGCGTGCGCTGACGGAGCCTTACGCAGGCTCTGGCCCGTCAAGCGGCGCGCTCCCCCGAGGCCCGAAATTGCCTTCAGTATCTGGGGCGGAACCGGCCGCGGATGCGTTACCCCGACTTCCACGCCCAACACCTCTGCACCTCCTCGGGTGTCCTGGAGGCCGCCTGTAAGGTGGTCATTGGGTCGCGTCTGAAGCGCCCGGACACGCATTGGACCCAGCGCGGCTCTAACGCCATCATCACCTTGCGCTGCTATAAACTCAGCGGCCACTTTGAAGACTTCTGGGAACGCCGATCCCAAAAGAGGACGGCGTGAATTCCCCTACTCACTTTCCTGTCGTGCACCCTCGCGACGCGGTAGCGTAACTTCTTTTGTGTAAATTGGGTTTTGGAAAGGGAAAGAGGGTGTACTTTTTCGGGAGTGGCAAAACTCTACGAAGGAGGTACACCCTCATGCGAGAACTGGAAGTTCTCGGCCAAGGGC
>Ga0208039_1000024_pt1 | contig 150176 bp, 121 predicted proteins | sample June2015DPH_20_1_2_FD_184722 | JGI IMG/M metagenome (GOLD analysis project Ga0208039, IMG submission 184722) | Peatland microbial communities from SPRUCE experiment site at the Marcell Experimental Forest, Minnesota, USA - June2015DPH_20_150... | ecosystem: Environmental > Terrestrial > Soil >... | reverse complement strand
CCTGCCGTGGACCCGGCCGGCAGGCGATCGTGCCCACCGTGGTGATTATAGTACACCGCCTTTGTTTGATTTTCGTCCGAATCCCGGGTCCGCCACCTTAGAAGAGACGAAGGGATCTGCTTCTCCGCTTGCAAGCCAGGCCCCGAGCGCAGCTCTTCTGGGGTGACCCTCGCATGCCCCTGCGGCTCCCTGGGCGGCCAACCCTCGAAGCCGGCGGGGGATCTGGCTCTTGGGCCTCACCCGCCCCGGATCGAGGATTGCAAGATTCCCTCCAGGGCCAAAAGAGCCTGCGGCCCGGGCGGAGGGAGGCCGGGAATTACCCCCAGGTCGCAGGCCGATGGGACCAGCCGGGGCAGGGTAACCGCTGGGCGCAGGCGGCGGAAGGGGAAGCGGGGAGCGAGGATGGGAAGGGCACGGGCAGGCCTGGAGGAAATTGGGGCAAGACGGATCGGCCGGCTATTCCCACTCGATGGTCGCAGGTGGTTTGGTGGTCACGTCGAAGACGACCCGATTCACCCCGGCCACCTCGTTGACGATCCGGTGGGCCACGCGGTCGAGCACCTCGGCCGGAATCCTTACCCAATCGGCGGTCATGAAGTCCTCGGTGGAAACCGCTCGCAGGGCAACCACCTCGTCATAGGTGCGGCCGTCTCCCATCACCCCGACGGAGCGGACCGGCAAGAGGACGGCGAAAGCCTGTGCGGTTCCCGGTCCCAGCAAACCGGCGCGTTCCAGTTCGTTGGTGAAGATGTAGTCGGCGGACCGCAGTCGTTCCAGGCGTTCCCAAGTAACCGGCCCGAGGCAGCGGACGGCGAGGCCGGGCCCAGGGAAGGGCTGCCTCCAGATGAGTTCCGCCGGAAGGCCGATTTCCAACCCAATCCGACGGACCTCATCCTTGAAGAGGTAACGCAAGGGTTCGACCAGCTCGAAACGCAGGTCCGGCGGCAAGCCGCCGACGTTGTGGTGGGTCTTGATGCGGGCGGCGGCCCGCCTCTCGGGGGCGCGAGATTCGATCACGTCGGGATAGATGGTCCCCTGCACCAGGAAGCGCGCCCCGCAGGACAGACTGGCGGCCTCGCGCTCGAAGACGCGGATGAAGGTTTCCCCGACCGCGGCGCGCTTGGCTTCCGGATCTTCCTTGCCGGCCAGGGCCTCCAGGAACTCCGCGCGGGCATTCACCGCGCGGACTTCCGCCCTAAGCGTTTGCCGCAGGGCGGACATAACCTGGTCGCCCTCGCCTAGCCGCAGCAGGCCGTTGTCGACGAAAATGCATTTGAGCTGGTCTCCAACCGCCCGATGGACGAGAGCGGCCGCAACGGTCGAGTCCACCCCGCCGCTTACCCCTGCCAGAACCGGCTCCGCCCCGATCTGGGAGCGAATGCGCTCGACCGATTGTTGGGTGATCCAAGCGGGCGTCCACGTCCGCTCGAGGCCGGCCGCCTCCAGGAAAGCCCCCAGGATTTCGAGCCCGTGCTGAGTGTGGGCCACCTCGGGGTGGAATTGAAGCGCATAGAGACGCTCCCCGGGGTTTTCCATGGCCGCAATGGGGCAACTGGAGCTGGAAGCGACCACCTGGAATCCCGCGGGCAGCTTCTCCACCTGATCCCCGTGACTCATCCACACCTCGAAGGTCTCCGGGAGCGACTGGGGCAGAAGCCGTGATGCGCCCTGGCGCTGGATGGTCATCCGGCCGTACTCGCGGCGAGTCGAGGTCCGCACGATGCCTCCCAGAGCCTGAGCCATCAGCTGCATGCCGTAGCAGATGCCCAGGACCGGAAGGTGGCTTTCGAGCACGTAGGCCGGCAAGCGGGGAGCCCCCGGGTCAACCACCGAACTCGGTCCTCCGGACAGGACAAAAGCCCGGGGATTGGAGGCGCGGACGGTTTCGGCGGGAACATCGTGGGCGAAAAGCTCGCAATAGACGTTGGCTTCGCGCAACCGCCGGGCGATCAACTGGGAGTATTGGGAGCCAAAATCGAGGATGACGAGGGTGTCCACCGGGGCCGCTAGGGTTCCAGGAAGACGATCCGCCCCTCGCTCATGTCCACCAGGATCGCGAGGGACTCAATCGGCACGTGCAGGTCGGCCAGGAGGGCCCGGCCCCCTTCGAACCTCTTCTCGATCACGGCTCCAACGCCGACCACCGTCGCTCCGGCCGCGCGAGCCAGGCGGGCCAGCCCCAAGATGGTCTGACCTGAGGCGAGAAAGTCGTCAATGATGAGAACGCGTTCGCGGCCGCTGAGGAATTCGGGGGAGACGATCAGCTCGACGGTGCCTCCCCGGGTATGGGAGGGCGCGAGGGTCAGGTAGACCTGATCCGGCATGGTGATCGGCTTGGACTTGCGGGCATAGACGATGGGGATGCCCAAGTGCAAGGCGGTGGTGAGCGCGGGAGCGATTCCCGAGATTTCGGCGGTCAGGACCTTCGTGGCTCCGACCTGGGCAAAACGGGCGGCCAATTCGTGCCCGCATTCGTTGAGCAGGAGGGGATCGACTTGGTGGTTGAGGAAGCTATCCACCTTGAGTATTCCGTTGCCGAGGTTCTTGCCATCGGTCAGAATCCTGAGTCTGAGGGAGTCCATTGCGGAGCCTCCTGGCGAGATGAAAGCGGCGAAGGGCAGGCCGATCTCAGGGTCCTAGGCGAGTATAGCATGGCCGGCAGGGAGAGGGCGACGAGAGACCGGGAGGCGGAGGTTATAATCCGAGCGCCTCCGGAGGCGCGATGCGGCGTCGATTCGGCCCATTGGTCGCTCCACTCTCCAACCTCAGGCCGGCCGATGGGGTCGTGGTGCTTCTGCTTCTCGCGCTGCTGGCCTTCGGGGCCCACCTGGCCTCCAGCGCCCCCGCGAAGATCGCCGGGCCGACGATTCGCCTGGATCCCTCGGCTCTGCCCTACTACGCGACGCTTTCGTTCTTGCGCATGCTGGGCGCGTACGTCCTCTCGATGATCTTCAGCTTGGGCTACGGATATGCGGCCGCGCGGATCCCGGCGGCGGAACGCTTGTTGATGCCCGTGCTGGATATTCTCCAGTCGGTCCCGATCCTTTCTTATCTGCCGGTGGTCTTACTGAGCCTGACGGTCTTGTTGCCCGAGCCTCTGGCGGTCGAGATCTCGGCCGTCCTCCTGATCTTCACCTCGCAGGCCTGGAACCTCACCTTTAGTTTTTATCAGGCCCTGCGGACGGAACCGGACGAGTTGCGCGAGGCCTCCAGCATTTTCCGTCTGGGGACCTGGCTGCGGCTGAGGACGCTGGAAGTGCCGTTTGCGACGGGCGGGCTGGTGTGGAACAGCATGATGAGCTGGGCAGGCGGCTGGTTCTTCTTGATGGCGGCCGAGACCTTCCGGGTGGGGGAACGCGACTTCCGTCTCCCTGGGCTGGGCTCGTATTTGCAGACCGCGGCAGACCAGGGGAACGTGCCGCAGGTCATCCTGGGCCTGGCGACGCTGGTCGCCCTGATCATCGCCCTCGACCAACTGGTCTGGCGTCCGCTGCTGGTGTGGGCTGACCGCTTCAAGCTGGACACGGTCGAGGGAGAGGAGGCTCCGGAATCCTGGTTCTACGACTTGCTCAGCCGTTCCCGGCTGGTCGAGTTCTTCAGCCGGCGGATCTGGGGACCCGCGGCCGAGCGGGTCGATACCCTCCTGGCGCGTCCGATGGTGCGTCCGAGCAAACCCAGGGAGTCGCGAGGCGGAGCCTGGGTCTGGTTGGCGCTGGCAGGGGTTGTGGTGGTCCTGCTCGTTCTGGGCGGGGTCCAGGCGTTCCGCCTGCTGCTGCAACTGCCTCTGGCGGATCTGCGTCGGATCCTCTTGGCCGCCTTGGCCAGCCTGCTCCGGGTCGGGGCGGCGATTGGGATTGCGGCTCTCTGGACCGTGCCGGCCGGGGTCGCGATCGGGTCCAACAAGAGGCTTTCGGACTTGCTCGGGCCGGTCGTGCAAGTGGTGGCCTCCATTCCCGCCACCGCGCTTTTCCCGGCCATCCTGCTGATCTTTCTGGCGCTTCCCGGCGGCCTGAACGCAGCGGCGATTTTGCTCATGCTGCTGGGCACACAGTGGTATGTCTTGTTCAATGTGATCGCCGGGGCGTCGGCCATTCCGCAGGACCTGCGCTATACGACCGAAATCCTTTCCTTAGGCCGCCTCCAGCGCTGGCGCACGCTGATCTTGCCGTCCCTGTTCCCCTATCTCATTACGGGACTGATCACCGCCTCGGGTGGAGCTTGGAACGCGAGCATCGTCGCGGAGTATGTGCAGTTCGCCGGTCAGACCCACCGCACGCTCGGCCTGGGGGCACTGATCGCCGAGGCCACCGGGCGAGGAGACTACGCCCTGCTCCTGGGATCCACCCTGACCATGGTCCTGGTGGTGCTGCTCATCAACCGTTTTGTCTGGCGCCGGTTGTTTCGGCTGGCGGCCGATCGATACCGCATGGATTAGAGTGCTTTCCGGAAGGCGGGGAGGAGAAAGGTCATGAGCAAAACGGCGGCGGCACCTCAGATACTGGTTCCCCCGGAGGGGGTCCCGGGGGAACCCTTGCTCAGTCTTCAATCCGTCTCCAAACGGTACGGTCGGGGTGAGCGCCAGTTCACGGCGGTCGAGAATGTGAGCCTCGAGGTTCGCACCGGCGAGTTCGTCTGCCTGCTGGGCCCCTCCGGCTGCGGAAAATCCACGCTGTTGCGAATCATCACCGGCCTGCAGCCTCCCAGTGAGGGGAAGGTCCTCTACCGGGGCGGGTCGGTGCAGGGCGTTAACCCGAACGCGACCATCGTGTTTCAGAGTTTCGCTCTCTATCCCTGGCTGACGGTTCAGGAGAATGTGGAGGTGGCGCTCAAAGCGCGCGGGATCCCTCCGGCCGAACGCCGCGAGATCGCCTTGCGCCAGATTGACGCCGTCGGCCTGGACGGGTTTGAATCGGCCTACCCGCGTGAACTCTCCGGGGGCATGCGCCAGAAGGTGGGTTTTGCGCGCGCCATGGCCGTCGAGCCCGAGCTGCTCTGCCTGGATGAGCCCTTCTCGGCTCTGGATGTGCTGAGCGCCGAGGCGCTGCGAGGCGAGCTCATGGAGCTGTGGCTGGGCAAGGCCATCCACACCCACGCGGTCCTGATGGTCACGCACAATATCGAGGAAGCCGCCTTCATGGCCGACCGAATTGTGGTGATGGAGAAGAACCCGGGTCATGTGGTGGCCGAGGTGGCGGTGCGCCTGCGCCATCCCCGTCATCGCAAGGACACCGCCTTCCAGGGAGTGGTGGACCGCGTGTACGCGGCGGTGGCGGGGCGGACCGAGACGGAGGAGGAGGTCCTGCGCGCCTCCGCGGGCCGTCTCAGCCCTCTGCCGGCCTCGCGCCTGAACGCGCTGGCCGGCCTGGCGGAGAAGGTTTCCGAGGAAGGCGGCCGGGCGGATCTGTATCGATTGAGCGACGATCTGGTGATGGATGTGGATGCTTTGCTCCCGGTGGTGGAGTCCGGGGAGCTATTGGGGTTTCTCTCGGTTGCGGAGGGCGACCTGTCGCTGACGCCTCTGGGGCAGGCCTATGCGGAAGCCAGCATTCTGACCCGTAAGGAATTGATCGCGGGCCGTGCGCTGCGACTTCCGACGATTCGCTGGATCTACGAGACCCTGCAGCGCGACGAGAACCGGCGCATTCCGGCCGACTACTTCCTGGACCGATTGAAACTCGATTTCGGGGATTTCGCCGAAGGACAGCTGGAGGCGGCGATCAACTGGGGACGTTTTGCTGAGCTGTATGCCTTTGACGATGACACCGATGAGCTCTACCTGGAAAACTAGTGCGCTCCAGCCTCGCCCGTCGCGCGCAGCCGGCGCCAAGTGCCCCAGGAGGGAATTGAACCCCCAACCTTGGCCTTAGGAGTGCCCTGCTCTATCCTTTTGAGCTACTGGGGCTTGAGCGCGATTATACACCGTCGTTTTCGATCGCCCGGCGAACCGCCGCGGCCAGGGTACCAAACTCCGGGGTATGGGTCATCTCCAGCCAGCGGGGCCGGGGGAGCGGAACGGGTAGCTCCAACCGCAGTTTTCCCGGTCGTGAGCTGAGCACCAGCACGCGGTCCGCGAGAAAAATGGCTTCCGGGATGGAATGGGTGACCATCACGACCGTCTTGCGCCGCGCTTGGTGAATGCGCAGGAGTTCCGCGCCCATGCGCTCGCGCGTCAGAGCGTCCAGGGCCGCAAAGGGCTCGTCTAGAAGCAGGACCTGGGGATCATGCGCCAGCGCGCGGGCCAGGGCCACCCGTTGGGCCATGCCTCCCGACAGGTCGCGCGGCAAGCTGTGCTCAAAACCCACCAGCCCGACCAACTCGAGCAGGTCGCGGGCCCGGGACCGGGCTTGTGACACCTCCACCCCGTCCAGCTCCAGGGGCAGGGTCACGTTGGCCAGCGCCGTCCTCCACGGCATGAGATTGACACGCTGGAATACAAAACCGATGTCGCGCTGGGGCTCCAACAACTCCTGCCCTTCAAAAATCACCCGGCCGGTGCTGGGCCGCAGCAACCCCCCCAGGAGCCGCAGCAACGTGCTTTTTCCGCAACCCGATGGCCCGACGATGCAGACGAACTCTTGGGCCGACACGGAAAAGGACACCTGCTCGAGGGCGCGCAGGGGCGCGTCGCGGTCGGCGAAGTCCGCCGAGAGCCCCTCGGCGATGAGCAGCGAGCCCGATCCGCCCAGGCCGGGAGGGGTTTCCACGCGCCCTCGCGAGGCGTCGTAGGCCTTAAGGGATGAACTCATTGGTATAGGCCCGACTGAGATCGAGCGGCTGGCTGAGCTGCCCCATGCGCAGGAGGGTGGTCTGCATGGTCTCCCAGGCCTGCGGGTTGCTCCAGCCGAGCCGCGGGGCATTCCAAAGGCGGATCGAGGCTTCCAGGATCTGCATTTGGGTGGACTGGTCCTCACTCGCCAGGCCGGGCACGTACTTTTCGCTGATGGCATAGGCGCCGGCGGGGTCCTTGAGCGTGTCGCTCAACCCCTGGAGAAACGCGCCGGCCATGCGGCGGATGAGATCCGGATCAGAGCGCAAGGTCGTTTCGTTGGTGATCAGGCCGTTGGAGGCCAGCTCGACGTAGTCGGCCACCGGCAGGACGTCCACCGCGATCCCGCTGGCGCGCAGCTGCAGCGGCTCGTTGTTGACGTAGCCCACGACCGCGTCATCGCGGCCGGCCGTGAGGGCCGCAATCTGGTTATAGCCGATGGTATCCAGGTGTACATCGCTCTCCTTGAGCCCGGCGGAATAGAGCAGGGCGTCCAGCCCGATGTAGGAGGCTCCGCACAAGCAGGGAATCCCGATCTTCTTGCCCTTGAGGTCCGCGGGCCGCGTGATCTGCGCCTGGGACTGGGCAATCACGGCCACCGCATAGTTCTGGAACCAGCCCAGAACATAAACCACGGGGAGACCCTGGGCGCGGGCCAAGAGGATCTGTTCGCCCGAGGCGATGGCAAAGGGAAGATTCCCCGCACCCACCAGAGCCACCCCGTCGTTCTCGTATTTGTAGTCGAACTCGACCTCGATGCCCTGCCGCTTGAGGTAGCCGCGATCAACCGCCACGTACCAGGGCGCAAACTGGATATTGGGCACGTAGCCCATGGGCAGGCGGATGTGCGTCAGGGCGGGCGTGGCTTCCGGGCTGGGAGCGGGCGCCGCAGGGGAGGCCGAGCGGGTCCTCTCACCACAGGAGGCGAGAAGAATCCCGCTCAGAGCGGCCAGGAGCGCCCAGGACGCGGAGGGGGGTCTCATGATCCCGCCTCGCCAACCCGCAAGGGAGAACTCCGCAGGCGGAGCATGCTCAGCCTTTCTACTCCCTCCAGCCCAGCAGGAGTCGCTCGCAGAGAGCGACACTGCCGTAGAGGGCCAGGGCCAGCAGGATCAGCGAGAAAATGCCCACAAAAACCAACGCCGTGTCGTACTGTTCATGGCCCAGATTGATGAGAAAGCCCAGTCCGCGGTCGGCCCCGACGAATTCGCCGACCACGGCTCCAATCACCGAAAGGGTCGCACCGATTTTCAATCCCCCCAGCAGAACCGGCGAAGAGGCAGGGATCTCCAGCCGGGTAAAGGTCTGCCAGCGCGAAGCCTTGAGGGAACGCATCAGTTCGCGCAAGGTGGCCTCGACCGATCGCATTCCGACGATCGTGTTGACCAGAACGGGGAAGAACACGATCAGCGCGCACAGGAGGAACTTGGAGAGCAGCCCGGGCCCGAGCCAAATGACCAGCAGCGGAGCGATGGCCACCGCGGGCACAGCTTGGGTGGCGACGATGTAGGGCATGATCAGCCGCTCTACCCACTCCGATTTGGACAGGAGGTAGCCGAGTGCGAAGGCGGCCAGCGCACCGAAGGCCAGCCCAACCAGCACCTCTTCCAGTGTCACCAGAGTGTTGCCGAGCAGGCTGCCGTCGGCCAGGGCGCGCAGGAAGCGCGTCGCGACCTGAGGTGGAGAGGGAAGGATGAAGGAGGGCAGGCGGCCGAGAGTCGAGAAGAGTTGCCACAGGATCAGTCCCAGCGCCAGGACGATCACAGGCGTGCTGGCCTGCAGCCACCACCCGGGCCGCGCTCGGGCTCGGCCGATTGAAGAAAGAGACCCACGGGAAGTCCAAGCAGGCATGGCTGGAAAAACCCCTCGCGCTCCCAACAAGAAAGCCCCCGGGGATGCTTCGGGGGCAGAACGTCCAGCCCGGGTGCGGGCCGACATGCGCCAGGAGCGTCGGCCAGCCCCGCCATCCATGCCATCTGCGCGGCTCCGGGCCGATTAAAAAACCTGCCTCGAAAACCCAATGTCTTCGAGGCGGTCAAGCACTCCCGGTCGCCCTTGCGGCGCTGGACAGGCTTACCGTTCTTTCATCCCGACTGTACGGTCGGCTCCGGCCTCTCACCGGATCCTGCCATCGAGCTTTCGCTCTCCGGCTCGCGGGCTTGCCCTGCCATCTCCGGCAGAGCCTACCGCCGATCGGGAATTGGGCCCAAGCTCTCGGCCCTCACCCTGCCCCGAAGGTTCCCTGTTCGACTGCGAACGCGATTATACCCCCGGGCGGGGACCTGTCAACAGCGCTTGGCATCGGCCTCGCGAAAAAGGCGCGCTGGCCCCCTCGCTTTCGGTTCCGGCGGGGGGGAGTCTTGCCCGCGGTGACGAGGGAGGAAAGGGGGGGGTCAGGGTGAAGCCGCGCCCGGCGTGGTCGGCTGCCAGGCCGGATCTTTGTCTAGACTTGGGGAGTTGCTGAGATCTCTCTGGGCGGCGCCGGTAACGGTCATCAGGAAGATCTCGAGGTTGCCCGCGCGGTTGGAGGTGTATGCGATCCAGCGCCCGTCCGGGGACCATGCCGGGCTGTAGTTTGCGGCCAGATCCGTGAGCGGGGTACATGGCTTGGTCAGGCTTGGGTCGGCCGGCGAAACGCATATTTCGCTCGCTCCCCCGCGGGTCAGGGTGTAGGCCATCAGGTCTCCCAGCGGGGACCAGGCCGGTTGCGCTTCGAGGTAGGAATTCGTGGCGAACATGGTCAGCAGGATCGCGTCCGGGGCGCTCAGGTCCCAGCGGTAGATGCGGACAGGACCGGCCGGTTTGCGAACCAGAAGCAGGTAGTGGCCGTCCGGCGACCAGGCCGGATCCCACTCCGCCGGCTGGCGGGTGTGAAGCGCGCTGATGTCTTCGGCGCCCGTTCCATCCATCGCCATGGTGAAAATCTGCTGCGCCCCTGCGACCCGGGTCGATACGAAGGCAATCGTCCCGTCGCGCGGGCTGACGGCCGGGGAGTAGTCATCGAATGGGTTGTTGGTTATGTCCTGAGGATTCGAGCCGTCGGCATTCATGACAAAGAGGTCACGGTTGCCCTTGCCGACCTCCGCCTCATACACCAGCTTGGCTCCGTCGGAGGTCCACGCGGGACGGCCCTTGTTGGTCAGGTCGGAGGTCAATTGCTTGACCTCGCCGTTCAGCATGTTGAGGGTAAAGATCTGGAAGAGGCCGTCCGGGCCTCGGTTGCTGGCGAACGCGATCAGCGCACTCCCGCCGATGGCCGTGGGAAGGGGGGTGGGCGAAGGCGTGTCCGTCGCTGGCGGCGTCGCGGTCGGGCTGGGTGTGGAAGGCGGGACAATGGCGGCGCTCGTCGTCGAAGTGGGAGTAGCCTCGAGCGTCGTTGGGGAGGCCGAGGGAGATGGCCCGGGCGCTGGCGGGGCGGCGGTTGCCGCGGGCACCGGCTGAGAATTGTGCAAGATGAGAGGGACGGTCACCAGCGCGGCAGCGACGAGGACCACGAATACGGCTCCCGCCAGCAAGAGCCAGGGCCAGACCCTGGGCCGCGCAGTTCCGGCCCCAGGAGCAGGGCCGCGCTGGGGCGGGGCGGGCGGCGGCGGTTGGCTGGGTCCCGGGGTGGGTGAGGTCTCCAGCTTGCCGCACAAACCGTCCAGGAACCCCGCCACGGAGCCAAACCGCTCCTCGGGATTGAGCGACAGGGCTCGCATGATCGCCTGGTCGGTCGCCGGGCTCACGCGGGCGTTCAGCTCGCGTGGGGGACGGAAATCCGATTGCCCCAGGGTTCGCTCCAAGCTGTCCGGCGGGATCTGTCCCGTCAGCAAGTTGTACAGGGTGGCGGCCAGGGAGTACTGGTCCGAGCGCGAGTCGGTGCGTCGAGTTCCGTACTGTTCGGGAGGGGCGAAGCCGGGAGTCAGGCTGCGAGCTCCGGTGCTGGTCCCCCCGCTGGGGTCCGCCACCTTGGCGATGCCGAAATCGACCAGGATCGCCTGCCCCTCCGGCGTGAGCTTGATGTTGGCGGGCTTGATGTCCCGATGGATAACGGCGGGTTGGCGAGTGTGCAGGTAGGTAAGCGCGCCGCAGATTTCCTTGGCCCATTCCACCACTTGAGCCTCGGGGAAGGCCCCCTCTTTCTCTAAGCGGGTCTTCAGATCCTCCCCGGCCACGAAATCCATGACCAGATACTGCCGTGAGCCGATCACGAAGTGATCCGTCACGCGGGGCAAATGCGTGTGTCGGAGCGAGGCCAGCAGAACCGCCTCGCGCTTGAACTGGCGGATGGCTTCCGGGGCGGGATTGAGATTCTCCTTGATCGCGACGGGAACCGAGAGCACAAGATCATAGGCGCGATAAACGGCGCCCATGCCGCCGCGTCCCAGCAATCCCTCGATCCGATAGCGATTCTGGAGGAGATCCCCAACCGAAAGTGTCACAGCGGTGATTCTAGCGTCAAAGGCAGAAGCCGACAATGTCGCCCCGGCCCCGGGGGCGGCCAGGCAGCGGCAGGGGAGATCAGGCGCCGGAAGGGAGAGCGGCTAGACCGCCTCCACCGACTCGAGCTCGGGGAAGAATTGGCGGACGGTCCCCTCGACCCAGCCGTGCAGAGTGCTCGGCGAGAGAGGGCAGCCCAGGCACGCGCCTCCCATCTTGATTCGAAGCCGTCGCCCGTCGAAGGAAACGAGCTTCACCGACCCTCCGTGGTAATGTTCGATGTAGGCATTGAGCGCTTCCAAGAGGGCTTTCATGCGCTCAAGCGCCGGGGCATCGGGTGGGGAAGGGTTCGATCTCGAGGACATTTGTGTGTCTCCTCATCCGCGAGCTCATTCGCGGCTATCTTTTCATCCCCTGGTGGAGCAGAGCAAGCACTTGGTCGTGAGTCGACTCCAAACGCTGGGCGATGACCTCGGCCAGGCGCTCCAAAATCAGCACGCCGGTCTCCGGATGGGTCTCGCACAGACGGCGCAGCGCGTCGCCGGCCAGGACCAGCGTTTCGCAATCGGACTGACAGAGTGCCGCGGACGTGTAGCGTCCATGACCGAGCGCAGCCGACCAACCGAATACCCCGCCACTCTCCAGCTGAGCGACCGTCAAGGCTTCGCCATCCTCCGGCTTGAAGCGGATCGCCACCTTCCCCCGCAACAGGAGATAGATGTGGGTTGCGGGCTGCCCCTGGGCGAACACGATGTCCCCAGCCCGAAAGGCCTGCTGCCTTGCCAGGCGGGCAATCAGAGAAAGTTGTTGCGGCTCGAGGCCGCGAAAGAGTTCAACTCTTCCCAGGTCGCGTTCCATCATCGAACCTTGAGCCCCCCTCGTGGAGGAAGTGCTATCTAGTCTAGGGAGAGGCGCCGGGCCAGGCGAAGTGGAGAAAGTCCTCTTTCTGGAATGACATCTCCGCGCTTCAGAGTCCGCGTTGGAGGCCGGGCGGCGCATGCGGGTCCCTCGGGTCGGCTATTATTATGATGAAGGAATGCACAGAGTCGCCCCAAGGAAAAGGGGGGTGCTTTCCACCAACGTACAATGCGGGCGGAGAACCGTCTCGCGCAGGCGGCATGGCAAGGGAAGGAGGGGTTGGCGCTGGCAGGGAAGCCAGGTGCCCGCCCGGAACCCATGCTGGCGGCTCCGCTAGAGGTCGGACCGGAGCAGCCCTGGCAAGACCGCGGGCTGGAAGCACTCGGACGGCTCGATCCGCAGGAATCTCTGGATCGAGCCCGCTTCTTGACCGATGGGGAGCACGCCGGGTTGGGGATCGAGTCTTTTCCCAAGCGAGCGGCTCTTGGCCATCTCTCACAGGTGCCTGCCTGGGGGTGGCCCGATCTTTGGAGATCCTGGGGATTGGGCAGGTCGTGGGGCCGACACCGTGGCCGTCATTCTGAGGTGCGGCCCGCGCAGAGTATTCGGAGATCCGCCGGTCGAGCTTGGGAAGGGGGCCCCTGGCTCGCAGGAAACCTGGGCCGTACTTTCCGCACGGGGGAGTTGGGCGCCGGATTGGCGTCGATCTAGCCTGTGAGCAGACGGACGGCAAACGGTCCGGTCCGAGGAGGGAGGAGAATGACAGTCAAGCGGGCAGGAGAATCTCGACGCACAGCGCAGGCTCGCGACAGCAGCTGGAAAGGTCGCAATCGGCTCAATGACCTGACCCCTCAGCAGTGGATCAAGTTTCAGAAGTCCTGGTTTGTTCACAACCCGCCCCCGCGCAAACCTCAGGCCCTCACTCATCCGGCGAAGTTCCCCGAAACGTTGGTGCAGGAGTTCATCGAATTCTTCACCAAGGCGGGTCAGTGGGTTTTGGATCCCCTGGCCGGAACGGGCAGCACCTTGATTGCCGCCTTGCGCGCCAGACGCAACAGCCTAGGCGTGGAACTCAATCCGCGCTACGTGGAGATCGCGTGTCAGTTGTTGGAGGAGGAACGAGCGCATCTGGAGGAGAAGGCGGATCGGCCGGAGGCCGTAATGCTTCAGGGGGACGCGCTCGAGATCTTGAAATCGGGCCGGCTGGGGACCCGGCCGATTGATTACGTGATCACCTCGCCGCCCTACTGGGACATGCTCCACGCCCGAGGCGCGCAGACCCAGAAGCGCAGGCGAGGCGATCCGGGTCTGGACGTTTTCTACTCCGAGGACGACCGCGATTTGGGCAACGTCCGTGACTACGGCGAGTTCCTCGCCCGCCTGACTGACCTTTTCATCGAACTGAAACCTTGCTTGCAGCCGCACGCCTACCTGACCATCATCGTCAAGAACGTGAAAAAAGGGGGCCAGCTCTACCCGCTGGCCTGGGATCTGGCCTCGCGCCTGACTGCCACCTACGCTCTCAAGGACGAACGGATCTGGTGCCAGGACAATGTTCGTCTGGCTCCCTACGGGCTGGGGAGCGCCTGGGTGAGCAACACGGTCCACCACTACTGTTTGCAATTTCGCAATGAGGCCCTCTAGGGGCGTTGGGCTTCGGCCGCCCCGGGCCGGGACCGAGCCGGCCCGCCGGCTCACCCCTTCGCGCCCAGGTCGGGGGCGCCGCTTGCTCGCCTCCTCGGGATCATGTATCCTAAGGCCATCCCCCGGGGGCAGAGGAGTTGCATGTATCTGGCGATCGAGGGCGTCATTGGGGTGGGCAAGACGACCCTAGCTCGGCTGTTGCAGCCGATCTTTTCCGCTGAGCTGCTGCTGGAGGTCTTCGAAGAGAATCCTTTCCTGAAGCTGTTCTATCAGGACCGCGAGCGCTACGCCTTTCAGACCCAGATCTTCTTTTTGCTGAGCCGCTACAGTCAGCAGCATCAGGCGGTGCCGGAGGCCCTCCAGCGCGGGACCCTCATCGCCGACTACACCTTCGCCAAAGACGCGCTTTTTGCGCGGATCAACCTTCACGGGGATGAGATGGTCATGTACCAGCGCGTGCACGAGGCGCTGGCCGAGCGCATTCCGCCGCCGGACCTGATCGTTTACCTGAGAGCGGACACCGAGGCGCTCATGCAGCGCATCGCCCAGCGAGACCGCCCATACGAGCGGCAGATGGACCGCGCCTACATCGACCAGCTCAATGGGGCCTACGAAGATTTCCTCCGTCAACCCCTGCATGGCGTTGCGGTGCTCCCGATCGACACCAATCATCTCAACTTCGTCCACTCGAGGGAGGACCTGGATTTCATTGCCCAGCGCGTGCGCGGCGCGCTCGGGCTGGTTCCCTACCAGCCCGAACTGCCCCTGCCCGGCCCGGGGCGCGCGTCCCCCTCTGCGGAGAGACGGGCATGAGCAAGAAATTCATTGCGGTGGCTGGGAACATTGGGGTGGGCAAGTCCTCTCTGGTGACGCGACTCTCGGAGCGTCTGGCCTATCAGCCCTTCTACGAACCCGTGGCCGAGAACCCCTACCTGGCCGACTTCTACCGGGACATGGGCGCCTGGGCCTTCCATTCCCAGGTGTTCTTCCTGGCCAATCGGCTGCGCAGCCACCGGCAACTCATCGACCACCCGGCCTCGGTGGTCCAGGACCGCTCGGTCTACGAGGACGCCGAGATCTTTGCGCGCAACCTGTCCGAGCAGGGGTACATCGCCGAGCGGGATTACCGCTCGTATCGGGCGCTGTATGAGTCCATCCTGCCCTTTCTGCCCCCTCCGGACCTGGTCATCTATCTGCGGGCCTCGGTTCCGACCCTGCTCGCGCGAATCCGAAGACGGGGAAGGGAATTTGAGAGGCAGATCTCGGTGGACTACCTGGATCCCCTCAATCGTCTCTATGAGGACTGGATCCAGAGATTCTCCTTGTGCCCGGTGCTGAGCGTACCGGCCGATCAGCTCGACTTCGTAGCCCACTCCAGCCATCTGGATCTGATCGTGACCAAGGTGCAGGAGAAGTTGACCGGCAAGGAAGAGGTTGTGTTCGGGAGGGGGGAGCTCGAATCCGTGAACTCGCAGGGGGACTGAGAACGACCCGTCGCGAATTGGGCCGCGCTGCGCAGGTTCCTGAAGAGCGAGGAGCCGGAGAGTCGCTTCGCGATTTGGTTCTGCCCGGGCGATCCGCATGCTATACTAAGAAACCCAGCCTAAGGCAAGAGGGCATGGAAGATCAGGGTCAAGCCCGCGAGCGCATCCACCTCGACGTCCTGTACCACATCAGCCGGGAGCTAGCTGGACACCTGGAGCTGTCGGAGGTACTGACGCGCACCCTCCAGCTCATCCAAAAGGCCTTGAACGCCTCGGGCGGGAGCGTCGCGGTTCTGGATGAGGAAGGCACCCTGGTGGATGCGGCCCTGGCCGTGGGCGGCACCATCCATCCCAATGTCAGCCAGCAGCTGGCCCCGGTCCTCAGCCTGGGGTTGGCCGGCTGGGTCATCAGCAACGGCCGGCCGGCTCTGGTGGCAGACACGCAAACCGACCCGCGCTGGATTCCCAGTGAACCGAACGTGTATCGCGCCACCCAAACGACGGCCCTGCCAACGCGCTCGGCGATCAGCGCCCCCTTGCCCGGCCGGGAGGGCGTGGTAGGCGTCATTACCCTGGTTCACCCGGACCCCGATCATTTCGCCGCCGAGGACTTGCGGCTGCTGCAGACCATCGCGGAGCACGTCGGCCTGGCGGTGGAGAACGCGCGCCTGTTTTCCTCCGAGCGCGAGCGGAGAATCCTGGCGGCGACCTTGCAAGAGGTGGCGCGCACGATCAACTCCACCCTCGTCCCTGAGCGCGTCTTCCCGCTGGTTTTGGAACAGCTTGCGGGGGTGATCCGCTACGATTCGGCGGCCATGTTCCTGGTGGAAGGGGAGGCGCTTCAGGCCGTGGCTGCGAGTGGGTTTTCAGAGCGGGAACGCCTGCTCTCGACACCGCTCGCATACAACGCCCAGAGCCCGCTGTTCCGAGCGTTGCAGCAGCGCCGGCCCATTGTGCTCGAAGATCTGCAGGCCTCGGCGGCCGGGGGGCGGATCGAGGGGTTGCCTGAGATGGCCAAGATCCGCGGCTGGATCGGCGCGCCGCTGGTAGCGCATGATCAGCCGGTCGGGCTGCTGACCGTGCACAGCTTGCGGGTGGGCGAATACAGCGAGCCTGACGCGCAGGTGGTGGTGGCCTTTGCCGACCATGCGACCACCGCTGTGGTGAACGCCGGGCTGTATGCGGAGAGCCAGCAGCAGACGCGGGTGATGGCCGCTTTGGCGGGGACCACCCGGGTGGTGGCGTCCAGCCTCGATTTGGATGAAGTCCTGCAGCACCTCCTCGCGCGGACCACGACCCTGCTGGGCGTGGAGGCGGGGGCGATTGCCCTGGTGGACGATGCGACCGGCGATTTCGTCTTTCACCAGGCCACCGGCCCGCTCAGCCACCTGCCCGCGGGATCCCGGGTGCGGCCGGGCGAGGGGGTGGTGGGATGGGTGGGTCAAAGTGGACGGCCCTTGGTTGTGCCCGAGGTCCGGCTCGATGCGCGGGCCAGTCGGGAGGTGGAGGGCCCGGCGGGCTTCAATTTCCGGTCGATTGCCTGTGCGCCCATCCAGGTGCGTGGAAAAGTCTTGGGCGTGATCGAGGTGATCAACCCGCGCAAGGGGCGCTTCACGTCCCAAACACTGCAGGTGTTGGAATACCTGACGGGGCTGGCGGCCACCGCGATCTCCAATGCCCAGATGTACACGGCGGCCCATGCGGCCGAAGAGCGGTACCTGACACTCTTTCAGGACAGCATTGACCCGATCTTGCTCACGGACCTGGACGGGCGGATCACCGATGCCAACCAGCGCGCCCTCGATTTCACCGGGTACAGCCGGGAAGAACTGGTCAAATTGCGGATCCAGACCCTGCACGCGATCCAGACCGGGCGCCTGGGGGAGCGCTTTGGCGACATGTTGCCCGGGGAGGTGCGCAGCTACGAAACGCGCATACGAACGCACGGCGGGAAGCTCTTGCCGGTGGAACTGCATGTGAAGCGCATCCCTCACGGTGAGGAGGAGTGGGTGCAGTGGATCGTGAGGGACATCAAGGAACGAGCGGCGCTGGACGAGCTGCGGACCGATCTGACCTCGATGCTCTTTCACGATATGCGCTCCCCGCTGGGGAGCATACTCTCCAGCCTGCACCTCTTGAACGAGAGCCTGCCCCCCGACGAGACCGAACGCTCGGTTCTGGCGATTGCGCTGCGCTCCGCCCGGCGCCTGTCCCGCATGATTGACTCGCTCTTGGATCTGCACCGACTCGAGGAAGGCCGCGCCGTGATTCGCAAGGAAAAGGTCTCCCTGGCGGCGGTCGCCGCGGCGGCCGCGGAAGAGGTGCAATCCACCGCCGAGGGCAAGAGCATTTCGGTCCACCTCGATCTGCCCTTGCGCTTGCCGGCCGTGGAGGCCGACGCGGACATGATCTCGAGGGTGATCATCAACCTTCTGGAAAACGCGCTCAAGTACACCCCCCCGGGCGGCAGCATCCGCCTGCTGGCCCAGGTCCAGGAGGGCGCTGTGCAGTTCACGGTAGCCGACAGCGGCCCGGGGATTCCCAAAGAAGACATGCACCTGATCTTTGAGAAGTACGGTCGGGTGGAAAGGGTCGGAGCCCCCAAGGGCTTGGGGCTGGGCTTGGCTTTTTGCCGGATGGCCGTCAAGGCTCACGGCGGGACCATCTGGGTTGAGTCCCCGGCCGAGGGAGGGGCGATCTTTCACTTCACGCTGCCTCTGGCCGCCTCCGCCAGCGAGCCTGCCTCGCAGCCCGCCTCGGAGACGTCGACCGCCTGACCCGGGAGGATCCAATCCTCGCTCCGCCCTTTGAGGCCTGAAACCAGGAATGGCAAAGCTGCCCACCCACGTCCTTTTGGAAACTGGCTACCGCGGCCACTCGGTGGCGGCGGTGACGGGCCCGCTCGGCGCGCTCTGCATCGATGCTCCGGTATACCCCTCCGAGACCGACGACTGGCTGAATCGGCTCCAGGAGCGCGGAGCCCATGCCATCCCCTACGCCGTGCAGATGGATTCCTCCCCGGATCGATCTCTGGGGATGGCCCACTTGTCCGTGGTCGCCTTTTCTTCTCCCCTGGCGGTGATCGCCTCGCAGCCGACCGCCGAGTCGCTGCGGGCGTCGCTCAGCGGGTTGCGCGAAAGTCCCTCCCTGCCGGCTTGGGAGGCGCAAGCCTTTGCCTCCGAGCTCAATACCGTCCAGTGGATTCGGCCTCAGGTGACATTCAGCCAGGAGCTGAGCCTGCACTGGGGAGAGACAACCGTCCACATCCTGCGCGTTCCCTCGGTGACCACGGGATCTTGCTGGATTCACCTGGTCAAGGACCGGTTCCTGTTCGTGGGCGACTCGGTTGCAAGCCGAGTCCCGCCCTACCTGGGAGAGGCGAATTTCGAGGCCTGGTTAGAGGCCCTCTCCCGTCTGCGCCGGCCCCCCTTTCGTGAATGCCGTCTTTTTTGCTCGCGATCGGGTTGGGTGAGCCCTCAGGATCTGGCCCGTTTCACCGCCTTCATCAGGGGTGCCCAGCGGCGGTACCTCGCCCTGGCCGCGAAGAAGAAGGCGGATGTGGCCAAGGAATTGAGCCGGGCGGCAGTGAGCCTGGTCGCGGCTTTCGGGGTTTCAGCGGACCGGCGCGCTTTCGCGCAAGCCCGGACGCGACTCGGCCTTCTGGCCCTGTGGGAACGCGAGCACGGTCCCCTGGCTGACAAGCCTCAGACATTCTGACCCTCTCCGCGACCGGCGGCCCAGAGCCCAACTCAGGCAGGCGCCTGCGCGCCTGCCCTGCATCCCCCGGCTTGGCGATCTTGATCCGATACGAGGCGGCTATCCCATGTATGTTCCGATGGTGGAACTGACCCGCGGCCGGGTGGTCGAATCGCTCCACTTTGGAGCCATTGCCGTCGTGGATGCGTCCGGGAAGCGGCTGGCTGCCGCAGGGGACCCGGGCCTGGTCACGTTTCTGCGATCCTCGGCCAAGCCTTTCCAGGCCATGCCGACGGTCGAGTCAGGCGCGGCGGAAGATCTGGCCCTCTCGGACCGCGAGGTGGCCATCATGTGCGCCTCCCACCTGGGCCGCGATGCGCAGGTGGAGGCCGTGACCGCGCTGCTGCAAAAGGCGGGGGCCAGGGAAACGGACCTGCTCTGCGGCACTCATCCCGTCGGAGACCCGCAGGTCGCCGAACGCCTCCTTCGCCAGAGGAAGGAGCCCACCCCGCTGCGCCACAACTGTTCCGGGAAGCACGCCGGAATGCTCGCCTATTCGAGGTTCCACTGGGGAAAGACGACCTCGCCCGCCGGGCATTCCTATGTGGATCCCCACAACCCGCTCCAGGAGGAGATCCGCCAGACCGTGGCCCAAATGTGCGGACTGAGCGACCAGGCCGTCGAAATGGGAATCGACGGGTGTTCAGCGCCGAATTTCGCGGTACCGCTGGAGGCGGCCGCCCTCGGCATGGCGAGATTGATGGACCCGCGAGAGTTGCCGCCGCGTCGCGCCGAAGCGTGCGCCCGGATAACTCGGGCGATGACATCCTACCCAGAGATGATCCGGGGCGCAGGGCACTTTGACACCGAGTTCATGCGCGCCGGGGGCGGAGGCTGGGTGGCCAAATCGGGTGCCGAGGGCTACCTGCTGATCGGGGTGCGAGCCGGGCGGAGGGGGGACCCCCCGGGGGTCGGAATTGCCATCAAGATCTCGGACGGGGACCAGGCGGAGCGCAAGTCGGCGCTCGGCGAGGCTGAGTCACGAGCGCGGCCGATGGTTGCCTTGGAGGCGATGCGGCAACTCGGCCTGATCACCGCCGCCGAACGGGAGGGGCTGGCGGCCTTCGGCCCTCGGCCGATCCGCAACTGGCGGGATATTGAGGTGGGCGAGATTCGGCCGGCCTTTCGGCTCGGCTGAGGCTCTTTTCCCCCGTTGTCATCGCCCCGCGAAACTCAGAGGATCCTTGTCCTCCTGGCCCAAGGCCTGGGGCGCAGCCTGCTTCATCTCATGCAGTTGAATAGAAAGCCTCCTCGCGGCCTGAGATTCCATCGTGAGGAGGCCTTCCCAGCATCCCTCCCGGATTGATCCTCTTAGGGAGTCAGGACGGGAGCGGTCGCCTTGTCCGTTTCCATGCGCTGATCAATCAGGGCGGCCGAGTCCCTATCTCCGTTCTCCGGATCTAGCCAATAGGTTGCGTAGGCGTATTTGTGGCACGGACTTTCATTGGGACGCCTATGAGCCCAGTCGTGGACGTCGCGCCTGGCGCCGGAGGAGGCGCCGGCATCTGGCACAGGCCCTGGAGGGACGGGTCCGGGGTGAAGCCGTAGGCCAGACGGCAGGTATCGTCGATCCCCCACAGCGCACTGAGCGGATAGTACGGCTTCAACTCGACCAGGGGTGAGCCCGCCTGGGCCAGGGTAAAGTGGTCGTTGTAATCAAACCAGTCGGGGCGGCGGATGCCGGCGTCCGCCCAGGCCCACCAGAGGAATGAGCCGGACCCTGCGATGGTGTCGCGCAGGAAGGCGATCTGCACGGTTCCTGGGTCGGTGGGGGAGATGCGCCCCCAGGCTGCGTCCGGATCGGGACCTTGACCCTGGTTAAAGACCAACGTCTCGTAGCCATCGCCCGGCTGATTGTCGGAGACCAGGGGCGTGGCCCCACCCACGTCGTGGTTCTGGTCCTGGAATACGCGGACGCCGTCCGTGGTCCAGTCCCGGGTCTTGGGAACGGAAATGAGAATCAGGTAATCCCCCCGGCCGTCGTGGTTCACGTCGATTTCTGCGCCGTAGTCCGCAGGCCGGTCCGGGGCCGTGAGCGGGGAGGCCTGGAGCTTGATGGAAATGTAGAACCAGGTGCCATCCCAGGCGATTTCCGCGCGGGTGATATCCAGCGAGGGCAGGTACGTCATGTCCTGGGAGGTGAAGGGGCGCTCGTAGCGGTCGAGGTTGTAATCCTCACCGCCCGGAGCGCGATGATCCCCGGAGGTGCCAATGGAAGCGGTGTCGGTGAGAAACTGGGCGGAGGTTCCGGGGTTTCCAGGGTGGCGGACATGGGTCACCACCGGGGTCACCCCCCCAGCCGTTGGGGTGCCAGTCGCCGGTGCCTGAGGGATCGGGGTCAGGGTGGGTGCCGGAGGGGGAGATACCTGGGGCTGAGAAAATGGGAGGTTGCAGGAGAGCAGAGCCAAGGCAACCGCCAAGGCCAGTGCCAGGGAACGCGTCATTCCAGGGTATCGCGGACGCATAGCAGTCTCCTCCTGGGGAAAGCTGATTCTGCGCGGGAAGGTCGATCCGATTATATACTCGCCCCGCCAGAGGCAACGATACCCGTTTCGGTAACATTTATCCATGAGGCAACGCGCGGGCGAGGGCTGAAGCACTGATCGCGCGAGGCAGGCTCAGCATTCGTCCGCTCGACCGAGGACCCGTAGGCCTGCCCCTGCGCCGTCCGAGGATCCCTGGCCGGGATCCCCCGGGAGAAACCGTTGCGCCGGGGGATGGAGCCGGGTTGCCGGTCGGCGCTCCGGAAACGGTAGAGATCGTGTCCCTGCTCAGGTTGCGCCTGGGTGAGCCTGGTAGAGCTCGTCCTTTCTTTCAAGGAGCCATCTAAGGAGGAAGCAGTTCATGTCAAAGCCCCGCATTTGGATTGACACCATTCTGCCCAGTGGGTCCAGTGGGCTGATCGTGCTGGGTCTGCTGGCTGCCAATTTGGCCTTCAACGTGATGGCCAACGCCAGCTTCAAGATCTCCGCATTGAGCGCCAACTTGCGCGGATTCCTGTTCTGGCAAGTGGTCGGCAACCTTACGGGCTTCATTACGGCACTGACCCTGACCTGGCTCCTGCGCTATGACGCGCTCCATGTGGTCTTCCCACTGACGACCGGCCTGGCCGTGGTGGGCGTACAAGTGCTGGCGGCGGCCTTGTTCTTCCACGAGACGATCACCCCCGCGCAGTGGCTGGGGACGATCTTGATCGTGCTGGGCATCGTCCTCATCGGCGGACGTTAGCGATGCGACGACTGATCCGAGCCTTCGATCGCTGGCTCAGCGATGTGGAAGGGGTCTTCCTGTTCAGCAAGGATCCACAAGGGCTGATTCGCCTGCGCTGGGCGCAAGCCGATCGGGACGTCCCCCTGGAGGACGGGCGGGTGCCCCGCGGGGCACGCATCCTGGAGCTTCATCTTTGGAACGACCACCTCCCGCCCATGCCGGAACTAGGCCCGGATCTTGCCTGGGCGAGGAAGGTCGAGAGGGGATTCGTGCGCTCCCTGCGGAGTTTGGCGCTCGAGCTGCGGACTAACCGGGCCTATGAGCAGGCCGTGGCGGTCCGGGGCACGACGGTTCTCTTGAACCCGGCCGATCCCTCCGGAGGAGAGAGCCTGATGGCGCGCTTGGGGTTTGCGACGCTTCCTTCACCCCGCTCGCTCGGAGGCTTCGGCGATTTCTGGGAGAACTTCTATGCCTGGTGGCTGATGTGGGCCTACAACCAGGCCAGCCTCCGCCATCGGCGCCTGCTTCGCCTGCGCCGGATGGAAATCTGGATCAGCCGGCAGCAGTTGCTCGCCAAGTATGGGCGCGAACGATCGGCCACCCAGCCCCCGGGCCGGAAGGAGCTGGCGCGCTAGCCCCAAGATCGGCCCGCCCATGAGGCCGGCCTCAGCTGCGCCGGCGAAGCGGCCGGCGGGGGGCCCTGCGTTTCCCGCCCGGTGCCCGGTAGTGTGCCCGCAGGTAGGTGAGGGCCGGGGGATCAATGGTTGCCTCGTCCAGAAACACGCGGTCCTCCAGGTTCTCCTTCCCCGCCAGAAGGCGCAGGGCCTGGCGTGTCTCCTCGTCATAGATCCCGTGCAGCGCGCCTTGGTAGAGGCCGAGGCGCTTCATGATTCTCTGCAGCTGGATCAGGAGTTTTCCCTCCAGGGCCAGGCGCTCGGAGGGCTCGCTCTTCCCGAAGTAGAGATGATGAAGCTCCAGCAGATGGGCCAGGGCCGTGACGGGTTCGCGGTCGTCGTCGACGCGAAGGTCGAGGTAGCGGTCGTTGAATCCTCCATAGCCGGCGGCGGGCTTGGCCACCAGAAGCGCGGCCGATTGCTTGCCGCGGCGGTCGCCCCCCACTTCTTCCCCTGCCAGGAGGGCCGCCAGGAGACGGTCCGCAAGTTCCCCCTCCGAGGTCTCAAAGGCCAGGGCCATCTGCTCGACCACTTGCGGTCCGGCCAGAATGTTGCCCTGGCAGGCGTAGCTGGTTCCGGTCCGGCCCCCGGCCCAGGCCATGCACTCGCGACCGGTGAAGGTCGCGGTCCGGCCGACCGCATCGACCACGCCCACCTGGCGGTGCTCACGCTCCGGATCCCGCTCGAGCAACCGGGTGAGAGCCTCTTCGGCCGAGGCCCCCTGTTCGAGATGCCCCAATCCTTGCGGCCCGAAGGTTGTGTTGGCGAAGGCCTGGGTGGCGACCGCCCCGACCTCGGCGCGCGCGTAGGGCACAACGGCGCCGACGGCCAGGAAGCGAGAGGCGACCGCCACCCCCCACTCCCGGCGGTCAAGATCGCAAGCAACAATGGAGAATGTGCTCGGTGCCATCGCATACCTCCTTGGCGTGGCTGCGCGTTCCCGGGAACCCAGGGGCGAGCATATTCCCATTCGGCCAACTGGGTCAATGGACCGGCTCCGTGGACGGGCTGCGCACTGGGCGGACCTCGGCGGGGGGGGCAGATCACCCGAAACGCATCACTCTCTGGAAATGGGGGTTTTCCTTCTGGAGGCCATGAGGCCGGGGTGGATTGGCCGGGCTGGGTCTCGTGGGACGAGGATGGGGCAGATGCTGGATCGGGCGCGGATCAGCGCGGTGCTCTTTGACCTGGATGGGACCCTGGCGGACACCGATGATGCCTACCTCGACGTCCTAGCAGGCTTCCTGCGCCCGGCTAGGTTCCTCTTTCCCTCGGGGGAGCCCCGCCCCACCTTGCGGCGCTGGCTGATGGCCTCGGAGGGCTTCTTCAACTTCCTTTTCACCCTGCCGGACCGGGTTGGGCTCGAGTCGCCCCTTTCGGGGCTCAGCGAACTGCTCGCGCGAGTCCGCGGGGTCGGGAGACCCGGCGCTTTTCGCATCATCCCCGGGGTGCACGAGATGCTCCAGGGGCTTTCCGCCCACTACCCTCTGGCCGTCGTCAGTTCGAGGGACCGGCGCAGCACGGAGGCCTTTCTGGATCAGTTCGGATTGCGGCCGCTTTTCCGGGTCGTGGTTTCCTCGCTTTCCGCCAAACGCATCAAGCCCCATCCGGATCCGGTTCTTCTGGCGGCCGAACGGTTGGGCTCAGCACCCACGGATTGCCTGATGGTGGGGGACACTCGGGTCGACATCCAGGCGGGGAAAACGGCCGGCGCGCAAACGGTCGGGGTCCTGTGTGGATTTGGGTTGAGGCAGGATCTCGAGGAAGAGGGAGCCGACGTGATCTTGCAGACCACCCCGGATCTTTCCAGTCTCTTGCTGTGCTAAAGAAGCCCGTCGGCCTGGGCCCCAGCCGCGGCGGGCCTTTCACGGCTCCGGGGGCGGGTCCGCTTCGGAGCCGCCCAGTTTGGCCTGCAGGGCGCCGAGGGCCCTTTGGGTGTCTTCCAGGCGCAGGCTGAGGGTCAGGTCGCCCCGGGTTCGCTCCGTCACCCCGCGGACCATGTCGGTCGTGCGCCGCAGGTTTCCGGTGAGCGCATCGGGGTAGTCCAGGGTGACGAGCAGCGCGAAGATTTCATCCATCAGGCCCAGCAGGCGTTCGGCTTCTGGCGCGTTCCCCAGGCGAATGACGTCCAGGCACCTCCGGCGCAGTTCTCCGGCGGCTTCCCCCAACCCGTTCAGGTAGGGGGCCGGCTCGACGCCGATCTCCTCGGGGGCGGGCAGGTGCTCGCCCGCGACCAGGGCAGAGACGATGCTGGCCTCGGCGAACTCCTTCAACGAGTCCTGGCAGTATCCGGCGAAGTAAAGGTCCGGGTAGGCGCCCAATTCCTCCCGCAAGGCCTGCGCGTGCGTCCTGGCCTCGCCCAGCTGAGCCAGGGCGAGCGGGCGTTCCCCGCGGTGAACAGCGCGAATCGCCAGAGCACAATGGCGCACCAGGGCCCGCGAGCGCTCGAGGGCTCGCTCGCGCGCCAAGTTCTTGGCATCGAGAAGTTCGCGAATCCGATCGGAGAGACCGTGGATCTCGTTCATGAATTGGGATCGCCGGGAGCTGGGTCGGGGCCGGGGTGCTCGCCACCGGGACGGCCAAAGAGCTGATCGGCCAGGGAGGCCCCTTCGGGAACACGGATCTCCCCGAACTGCGCCTCGTATTTCGAGAGGTTCTCTTGCAGAGCCCGCAGGAGAAGCTTAGCGCTCAAGGGTGCCATGACCACGCGGGAACAAACGCGTGCCTTGGGCAGGCCCGGCAGGACCCGGGCAAAGTCGATCACCACCTCGGTGGCGGAGTGCGTGATCAAGGCCAAGTTGGCATAGCTCGGCTCCAGGCCGGAGGGCAACTCCAGCGGCAGCGGCCGCTTGGCAGAGGGGGGGGCAGGCGGCTCATTCATCTGGGTCCACCGGGTCAGGCTGGGGACGGAGGCGGAAGCATCCCGGCCGCCGTCCTAGAAGGGGATCTCGTCTTCGCTCGTTGGCGCCGGTGCGGCGGCGGTGTCTGCAGGCTCCGGGCCCTCGCCTCGCGCGCCCAGGAAGCGGACGGTCTCGGCGACCACCTCGTAGGACGAGCCCACCGACCCATCCTGGCGCGTGAAGGTCCGCGGGTTGCCGGTGGCGCGGTCGGGGCTGAGGCGTCCTTCCACCAGCACCTGGCGCCCTTTGGATAGGTATTGCTTGCACAACTCGGCCTGCTTGCCCCAAGCCGAGACGCGAAACCAAATGGTCTCCTCGACCGGCTGCCCGCTCGAATCGTTGTAGCGGCGGTTGACCGCAACCGGGAAGGAGGTGACCGCCTGGCCGTTGGGGGTGTAGCGCATCTCCGGGTCACGGCCCAGGTTGCCCACGACAAAGATCTTGTGAAACATGTTCCCTCCAGCCCTGCCGCAAAGAGAAGCGCGGGTGAAATTGGAAAAGGACCCAGCCCAAACGCGCCCGGCGGCGGAAAAGCCTCTTCCTTTCCTCTCCTCCGCGCCATGGACCGCGCTGGATTGTACACCCGAGCCGGAGCGGAACTCAGTCGCCCTTTTGGATCGCCTCGCGCAGGCGGGCGATCACCTCCTCCACCTTGAGAGGGCCGAGATCCTCCCCGCTGCGCAGGCGCACGGCGACCGAGTCGGCCTGCACCTCGCGGTCGCCGGCAATGAGCATGAAGGGGACCTTCTGCAACTGGGCGTCGCGGATTTTGGCATTCATCCGCTCGGCGCGCGGATCGACCTCCACCCGCAGGCCCGCTTGCTTCATGCGCTCTTCCACCCGGCGGCTGAATTCAAGGTGCCGGTCGGCAATCGGGATGAGGACCGCCTGCACGGGGGCCAGCCAAACCGGCAGGGCTCCCGCGAAATGCTCAAGGATCATCGCCAGGAAGCGCTCGGTCGATCCGGTAACCGCGCGGTGGATGACCACCGGCGTGTGCACCTGCCCGTCTTCGCCGACATATTCCAGGCCCAGGCGCGCCGGCTGGATGAAATCTACCTGGATGGTGGAGAGCTGCCACTGCCGCCGGAGGACATCGCGGAACATGAAATCCGCCTTCGGGCCGTAGAAGGCGGCCTCGCCCTCCACGGGCTCATAATCCATCCCGCTCGCCTCCAGGGCGGAGCGCAGCGCGGCGGTGGCCTGGTTCCACTTCTGGTCATCGGCCACAAACTTGCCTTGTTTGCCTCGCAAGCTCAATCGGACCCAATAGTCGCTGAGCCGGTAGCGGCCGAGCACCTCCTGGATCAGGCGCAGCGCCAATGCAAATTCCGACCCGATCTGGTCGGGGGTGCAAAAGATGTGGCAATCGTCCTGCGTGAGCGCGCGCACCCGGGCCAGTCCCGTGAGTTCGCCGGCCTTTTCGTACCGGTAGAGCGTGGCAAACTCGGCGAAGCGCAGAGGCAGTTCCCGGTAGGAATGCGTCCCCATCTCCCGGTAGAGGGTCATGTGACTGGGGCAGTTCATCGGCTTGAGACGGTAAGCCACTCCTTCGTCCACCAGAGGGGGGAACATGGATTCCTTGTAGTTGTCGTAGTGTCCCGAGCGCCGGTAGAGATCCTCCTTGACCAGGTGTCCGGTCCAAACGTGCTGGTAGCCGTAGCGCGTCTGGACTTCCCGCACGTAGGACTCCATCAGATGCCGCAGCGCCTCGCCGCGCGGGGAAAAGAGTGGCAGACCGGGCCCGATATCCTCGGAAAAATAGAAGAGACCCAGATCCTTCCCCAACCTGCGATGGTCGCGCTTCTTGGCTTCCTCCAGCCGCCACAGGTACTCCTCCAGTTCCTGGGAGGTCTTCCAAGCGGTGCCGTAAATGCGTTGGAGCATGGGCCGCTTTTCGTCGCCGCGCCAATAGGCGCCCGAGACCTGCATGAGCCTCACGGCCTCGGGATTGATCTGCCCGGTGTGCTCGACGTGCGGGCCGCGGCAAAGGTCCGTGAACTGATCGTGGCTGTAGGTGGTAATGATGGGGGGCTCGCTGAGCGGGTTGCCGTGCTCGTCTTCCCGGCCCTGCTCCAGCCCGGCGATCAGCTCCAGCTTGTAAGGCTGGTCCGCAAAGAGACGCTTGGCTTCCCCCGCGTCGACTTCGCGGCGCACAAAGGAATAGTTCCCGCGGATGATCTCGCGCATGCGCTTCTCGATGGCCTGGAGATCCTCCGGGGTTAGAGAGCGGGGCAGGTCAAAGTCGTAGTAGAAGCCTTCCTCGATGGGCGGGCCGATGGCGATCTTAGCCTCCCCCGGGAACATATCCATCACGGCCTGCGCCATCACGTGCGCGGCGGAATGGCGAATCCGGTAAAGTTCCGATTCTTCATAGCGCGCCACTTGTCGTTCGGGCATCTTGGTCTCTCCTCTCCTGCCGGCGGCTCCGGGCTGAGCGGCCCCGGAAAGCAAAAACCTCCCGCCCGTCCTGGGGCGAGAGGCATCCTCACGCGGTTCCACCCGTTTTGGCCGGGCGGACCGGCCGCCCTGGCCATCTCTGGGCCGCTAACGGGGCCGGGCCGTTCCCCATACTGGGCGGCCAACGCGGCCGCTGTTCCGGTTCAAGCCGCCAGGTGGTTTTCGCACTCTCCGCACCGCAAGGCTCCCACCGCTCCCTTGCTCGCTGCTGCGCTCGGAACTGCTACTCGTCCTGGCGATCGCATGACTGGGCGAAAGACTCGCCCTGGGTTGTGTGGGCGGTATAGGACTTGAACCTACGGCCTCCGCGATGTCAACGCGGCGCTCTAACCAACTGAGCTAACCGCCCCGTAAGTTGGAATTATACCTTCCCTGCCAGGGAAATTCAACACGCACGCATGCACTGGGTGATTTGCGCCGCGAACCTGACGGGGCCTCCTCTGGGCGCAATGGTCGCCTGAACCACGCATGAGCGTCAAAGCCATGGCCCAAGTATGGGAGGCTGATCTTCTCCGGGATGAGAAGTTCATCCTTCTCGCGCTTGCTGATCACGCCGGTCATGAAGGCAAGAACATTTCCCCCTCACTCAGACAGGTCGCCTGGAGGACGGGATCCTCGCCTATCATCAAGTAGGGCGGATAGTCCGGCATCTCACGGAGCGCAGCGATGGGATCGCAGCAGGGGATACCGGCAGCCGTCTGACCCGATTTCGCATCGGTTATTTCGCCCTGTCCAAGTCACTTCGCTATGCAGGGAGGACTGGCCTACGAAGTTCCACGACGCCCGGCGACTTCGGCCGACGCCCACTCGCGGCACCACGAGAAGCTGATCCTTTGTCAGAGTTTGGTGGAGGCAAAACGCCCTGTCATCTAACTGTTCCAGCGCTGATAGGGTGTCACTAGCACACCAGGGGGTGCATGACGACAGCATGTGACCTCTTGCCACACGTGATAACACGGTGTCACCGTCGGAGACATCGGGTCGGACCGCAGACGCCCGTCAACACCTCCCCGTTGGCTATTGGTATATAATCGTTGCATCCACGGAGATTTGTTTACACTATGTCGAAAAGGGCATCCACAACTGCAACGGCGCAACTCCTAGAGCAAGGCGAGTTGTTTGCGTTTGACAGCCGGTCGCTCTCAAGCTTGCTTGGCGTGAGCAAGGTGCAGACCTCGCATTTGTTGCGGCGCATGGAACGGGAAGGGCTTGTGGCGCGAGTGGAGGCGGGCAAGTACTTGTTGCTGGGCCTCTCTCCGGAGCGGGTGCTATCGAACCCTCTCTTCGTGGGCTGCCATTTGGTCGATCCCGCCTATGTCTCCTTTTGGTCGGCGCTGCACTACTACGGCTTCACCGAGGAGGTGCCGGCCATGGTCTTTCTGGCGGTCACGCGCAGGAAGCCTGCGCTTGCTTTCCGGCAGATGCGCTTCCGCTTCGTGTTGCTCAAGCCCGGCCTGTTTTGGGGGTACCGCCGGGAACGATCGGCTGAACTGCCCGTCCTGATCGCGGATGAGGCCAAAGCGATTGTGGACAGCCTGCTCTTTCCTCAGTATGCCGGCGGTCTCGGTGAGGTGGCCAAGGCGTTGCGAAACGCGCTGGACAGCTTGGATGTATCCGCCCTGATCGCCTGCGCCAACCGCGTGAGCAGTCCGAGCATGAGTTCGAGGTTGGGGTATCTGCTGGATGCCTTAGGGGTCCGCGCGGAAGGATTGGACATCGCCAGGGGGCCGGTCAATCTGGATCCCCAACGACCGCGCTCCGGGGAATACGTGAGGCGCTGGCGAGTGTACGTCAACTTGCCTCCCGAAACGCTGTTTCCCGAAGGGATCGCGTGATGCTGACGCGCGCTCAGATCCAGCGTATTGCCCAACGCCATGGCATCGGTGCTCAGGCTCAGGAGCGCGACTATCTTCAGCATCTGCTGCTCCATCTGCTTTACAGCCGTTCTCAGGTCCTGATCTTCAAAGGGGGCACGGCCTTGCGCATGGTCTATCACGGAAACCGCTACTCGGAAGACCTGGATTTCAACGGGCCGGCTGATCTCTCCGCAGTTCAGAGATTATGGCAGCGGGTCTCGGATGACCTCGAGCGGTACGGCATTGTCGCGGAAGTGCGCAATGCCCGGCAATCCGAAGCGGGCTACAGCTTCGATGTGAGTTACCAGGGCCCTCTCTACGATGGCCGCGATCGCTCCAAGGGCAAAGTGCGCGTGGACATCAGCCTGCGCCAGGAGACCGTCGAGGCGCGCCGAGAGCTGATCGTGCCGGAGTACGACGACGTGCGGCCCTTCGTGGCCAGGGTGCTGACCGCCGAACAGCTCATGGCTGAGAAAGTGCGCGCCCTGATCATGCGCAAGAATCCCCGCGACGTTTACGATCTTTGGTTGTTGTCCCGGCAAGGCGTGGGCATGAGGCCCGAACTGGTGAGCGCCAAGCTGGCCGTGTACAATCTTGAACCTGCGAAGGATCTCCTGGCTGCGGCCCTGACGCAGGCCCAAATGGATTGGGAGAGGGATCTTCGTTCCCTCTTGCCTGAATTTGTGTCCTGGGAGGAGCTCTACCCCGTGGTGTCAACCCTTCTGGATGAGCTGTATTTAGAAGCAGGGCCATTCGTCACACAGATGACCCCATCTTCCTGCGGCCGCAGGACGCATAGAGCAAGGGAACCGAAGCGGGGCAGTCGCAGGTTGCCCGCTTCAGAGTAGCATCTGGCCATCCTGGTGCGGATGGCCAGGGTGTGCGTCATGCCCTATTCTCAACACGCTGCCCGCCAACAGGCGGGCAGGCTCCACCTCCTGGGGAGTGATTGTCCTTACCACCCAGTCTGCCCGGTGGGGCAGCGCTTTGATAGAACCAATCTCATTTGACCTGACCTGCCTCGGGAATAGGCCCTGGGGAAACTCGACCCGGATTCTCCCCCTCCCGTCCCTTTTTCCCGGCAGGCGCCCGCCCCTACTCCGATGCGCCGGGCGTCCCCGAGCGCGCGGCCGGGAGAGGAACGGGGGCGCGGGGACCGGGGCAATATATAATGGAACCCGCCCTCCAGGAGCAGGAGGGGTTTCTTGTGTGGACCGGAGAGAGGCCGATGTTTGAGAGGTTGGCTGGGATCGAGGCGCGCTACCAGGAGCTGACGCGCCTGATGGCCGAGCATGCCGCTGAGTACGCCCGGGTCGCGGAATACGCCCGCGAGCGGGCTGAGATCGAGCCGGTGGTCGCGAAGTTCCATGCCTACCAGGATCTCACGGGCGCCCTCGAGCAGGCGCGCGGCATGCGAGCCGACCCCGATCCGGAACTGCGCCAACTCGCGGAGAGCGAGGTGGTGGGGCTCGAGGTTCGCCGGGCGGATTTGGAAAAGGACCTGAAAGCCATGCTCCTCCCCAGGGACCCGCGGGATGCAAAGAATGTGATCCTGGAGATCCGCGCCGGCACCGGGGGAGAGGAGGCGGCTCTGTTTGCCGCCGACCTGTTCCGCCTGTACAGCCGCTACGCCGAACGGAACGGCTGGAAGATCGAGATCCTGTCCCAAAACGCGACCGGCATCGGCGGGTTCAAAGAGATCATCTTCCAGGTGAAGGGGCAGGGCGCTTTCTCGCGTCTGAAGTTTGAGTCCGGGGTCCATCGGGTGCAACGCATCCCCGCGACTGAATCCCAGGGTCGGATTCATACCTCGACCGCGACCGTCGCCGTCCTGGCCGAGGCGGATGAGGTCGAGATCCAGGTGCCCGAGAAGGACATCAAGCTGGAGGTCTATCGGTCTTCCGGTGCGGGCGGCCAGAACGTCCAGAAGAACTCCACGGCGGTTCGGATCACTCACCTTCCCACCGGGATGGTGGTTCAGTGTCAGGATGAGCGCTCCCAGCTGCAGAATCGAACGCGGGCCCTGGCCATCCTGCGCGCCCGGCTGTACGAAATCGAATCCCAGAAGCAGCGCGCGGAGATTGAGCAGTCGCGCCGGGCCCAGGTGGGAACCGGCGAGCGCTCCGAGAAGATCCGCACCTATAACTTCCCACAGTCGCGGGTGACGGACCACCGCATTGGGGTCTCGCTGCACAATTTGGAGGCCGTGCTCGACGGTGAAATCGATCCCCTCATCGACGAGCTCGCGCTTCAGGAGCAGAGCCTGCGTCTTCGAGAGGCCGGGATCTCCCCCTAGGGGGCACTCCCTTGAACCAGGTTGCGCTCGGGACGGTAGGGCAGGCCCTGGAGTGGGCGCGGGACGAGCTTCGCTCCAGCGCGGCAGGCAGCCTGGAGGCCCAGGTCATCCTCTCCCATCTCCTGGGTCAATCCCGGCCCTGGGTCCTGGCGCACCCGGAAGTCGAACTAGCCGCCTCCCTGGCCGATACCTATCGCCGTCAAATCCGGAGCTGTGCCGCCGGGCTTCCCCTCGCCTATTTGACGGGCCACCAGGAATTCTTTGGGCTCGAGTTTGAGGTCAGCCCCGCCGTCCTCATCCCCCGGCCGGAAACCGAACTGCTGGTCGAACGGGCCCAGGCCTGGATCGAGGGGGAAGTGCGCGCGCAGCGCAGGTCGCCCAGCCAACTCCAGGTGGTGGATGTGGGCACCGGCTCGGGTTGCATTGCGGTCAGCTTGGCGGCCGGGCGGAAAACGCTGAAGGTCGTGGCGGGCGACCTCTCCCGGGAGGCCTTGCAGGTGGCCGGTCGCAATGTTCTCCGCCACCATGTCGCGGACCGCGTCGCGCTCGTCCAGATGGATCTCCTGACTTGCCTGCGCGGACCCCTCGACCTGGTCTGCGCCAATCTCCCCTATATCCCTTCGGGGGAGCTCGCGGCCTGGCCGGCCTTGCAGTTTGAGCCGCGCCTGGCCCTGGACGGGGGTGAGGATGGACTGCGGCCAACCACCCGCCTTCTCGGGCAGGCTCTCACGCGCTTGGGACCGGGTTCGCTGGCACTCCTGGAGATTGAGGCCTCCCAGGGTCGGGCCGTCGAGAGCTTGGCCCGCTCCCTGTTTCCTTCCGCGCGAATTAAGATTCTCCCGGATCTGGCGGGCCACGCGCGCCTGCTGGAGATTGGGGCCTGAGCGCGCGCCGGCGAGGAGAGGTCAGCCGCCGCCCGACCCCCGCCGGTGGCGCGAGCCCGGAATCTGAATACAATCCTCTCCATGCAACGGGATCAGCTTCAGCTCTTTGTTCTGGTCGCGCGCTATCGTCATCTCAGCCGGGCGGCGGTGGAGCTCGGCATCGCTCAACCGACCGCCTCGGATCGACTGCGCGCCTTGGAAGGCGAGGTCGGCGCCCCTCTGGTGCACCGACAAGGGCGAGGGCTCGCGCTCACCCGCGCCGGAGAGGCTTTCCTGCCTTACGCCGAAAGGGCGCTGGAGATCCTGCGCGAGGGCGAGCAGGCCGTCTGGGATGAACGCAGTGGAAGCACAGGCCGGGTCATCGTTGCGGTGACCGTGACCGCCGGGGCCTATTTGTTCGCGCCGGCGCTGGTCGCGTTTGAGCGCGCGAACCCCCAGATCGAGGTTCAGGTGCGTTCCGCTCATTCCTGGGATTCCCCCGGGCTCCTCCTGGACGAAGTGGTTCACTTGGCGCTGCTCTCGGGGCCGGTGACTCATCCCATGATTGAGACCTTGCAAGAATTCCGCGCGCCGCTGGCCCTGATCGCCGCTCCCGGCCACCCCCTGGCATCGCGCGGATCCATGCGGCGGGACGAGCTGGCCCGCCAGCGGCTGTTGCTCTCCTATTGGGGGGCCGCCTATCAGTCCTTTCTCGCGGACTTGCGCAAGGTGGCGGGGGGCGAGAGCCTGTCGTGGCTGGAAGCCAGCCCGGTCGAACTCGTCAAGGGGATGGTCGCGGCCGGAGCCGGAGTCAGCTTGGTCCCTGCGATCGCCATCCGCCGCGAAATTGAGGCTGGGGAGCTCGTTCGCCTCAACCTGGAAGATGCGGCCATGCCGGATTGGCAGATCGCTCTGGTCCGGAAGAAACGCCGGAGTGGAAGCCCCTCTGCGGAAAAGTTGGCCGCGACCCTGGCCCAGGTCCTTCCGGAGCTGTTGCGCGAGAAGGTCCCTGCCTAGTCCCCCTGGGCAGGCTTTCCGCATGCTCTCCTCGCAAAAGTGAACGACGAGGCACGGCTGCTGTGCGATGGATGCCGGCGGAGGCCCTGAGCCGGGTGCGTCTAGCCTCGCCGGGCGAGCCAGCGGCGCAGTCCGCGCGGGGGACCGCCCCGGTCCGCCACGCGCAGGGCGAGAGCGGTCACATTGTCCGTGCCTCCCCGGGCCAGTGCCGCTTGGATGAGGTGCGCGAGGCCGGCTTCGAGGTCCGGCGCTCCCAGCAGGGCCCCGATCTCCGCGGCCGGGACCAGGTCGCTGAGGCCGTCGGTACACAGGAGAACCGTGTCCCCCGCTCGCAGCCTCAGCCCCTGATTTCTCTTGGCCTGGGCATCGTTGTCCCGGGGGCCCAGGCGCAGGCGCAGATCGGGCTCGGGATCGGCGCCGCCGCCCAGATGTTGCTTGAGCACGTGTCCGTAGGGATGGTTGCGGGCCTCAGCGGCCGCGAGCGCGCCTCGCTCCACGGCTTCTTGAACGAACGTGTGGTCAATGCTCAGCTGACGCAGGCGGCGCGCGCGCAAGAGGTAGATGCGGCTGTCCCCCACGCTGGTGATGTACAACCGCTGGCCGAGGACCCAGGCCAGTGCGACCGTCGCTCCCATGCCCGCCAGGCCTGGCTCGAACTGGCCCCGAGCGGCCACGGCCCGCCCCGCCGCAACCACGCATTGCCGCAGATCGTCCAGGGGACGCAATCCCGGGGAGTGCTCGAGGCATTGGCAGACCTGATCGACCACGATCTGGGCCGCGACTTCCCCGGCCACGTTTCCGCCAATTCCGTCCGAAACCACGGCTAGCGTTGCGGCCGTTCCCTCAGGCCCGGGAAGGTGCCAGCGGATGACCCGGAACCGGTCCTCGTTGATGGGGCGGGATAGGCCCGAGTGGGTCCCGGAGGCAATCTCGATCCGAGGGTCGACCGAGGGAGTCATGGGCGGACCCCCGGGCAGAGCGGGGGCTGATCCGGACCGCAGGCGACGATCCGCGCGGCAACGGTGGGGCGACCAGGCCCCGGATACTCGCCGCCGGCTGGAAGGGGATCGGACATGGCAGGGATTCTAGCACGGGGAGGTTCGGGTTCGGGCTAACGGTTGTCGTCCTGGTGGGGATGGTAGACAACCTCGATCGGCGAGGGAGGTGGAGCCCGCCGGCGAGCCGTGCCTCCCAGCAAGAAGAGCAGCACCAATCCGGAGAGGAACCCACCCACATGGGCCCACCAAGCCACAGCCGCGACCTGCCCGGCCGCCTGAAGGGAGGCTACGCCGCTCAGGAACTGAAGCAGGAACCAAAAGCCGAGGAAGATCACCGCGGGGAGGTCCACAATCCAGGGCAGGAAGAAGACGGGGATGAGGGTCAGGACCTTGCCGCCCGGATAGAGAATGAAGTAGGCGCCCAAAACCCCGGCGATGGCGCCGCTGGCCCCGATGATGGGCACGGTGGAGGCCGGGGTCACCGCAATCGTCAGGGCCGCGGCCGCCAGACCGCTCAAGAGGTAGAAGAGGATGTAGCGGAAGTGGCCGAGGCGGTCCTCGATGTTGTCACCAAAGATGAACAGGGCCCACATGTTCCCGATCAGATGGAGCCAGCCAGCGTGCAGGAACATGGAGGTCAGGATCGGTTCCCAGGTATTTGGATCCAGCCAGTGGACCCGCGCCGGGATGAGCCCGAAGCGCAGGATCATGCGGTTGAGCCCCGCGGTGCTCAGGGAGATTTCAAAGAGGAAGGCGAGGATATTGGCGAGGAGGATGAGCCCGTTGGCCCAAGGGAACGATCGCGTTCGTATGTTATCCCGCAGGGGGATCACGCCACCCTCCGCTGGGGGACCACGTCCCGAGGAACGCGATCGGGCCGACGGTGAAGCCGGCCCGATCGACGGTAACGACGAGGATGAGCGGGGTGCAAGGGAGGCCCGGCGCGGCTACTTGACGCTCACCTTGATGGTCTTGGACCGGGCTGAAGCCGCCTTGGGAACCCGCAGCGTGAGGACACCGGCCTCCAGCGTGGCCTCCGCCTTCTCCGCATCCAGGGACACGGGCAGGCGCAGCGTTCGGCCGAGCTTACCCGCGTATCGTTCGTGCATCAGGAACTCGGTCTCATTCGCCTCGCTCGCGTGCGGTTCCGCGCGCAGCGAGATCGTATCATCCTCAATGTGAATGCTGATCTCCTCCGGCTTGACCCCGGCCATTGCAGCGGTGAGGACGAAATCCTCCGCCCCGTCGCGAAGGTCCACCGGGATGGGCATGTAGGCCACACCCTCATCGTCGGTCCAGCGCCAACCCCGGCGTCCCAGCGCCCAGCGCGGACCATATTCCAAAGCAACCATGGTATTCACGGTACCTCCTTACGTTGGATCACGGATATTTACCTGAGATCATCGTAGCTCGCGGGCGTCTGAAGGCCGTAGGAGCCGTATTAGATTCTCCTTTGAGAGGCGGCTTGGGCCCGGCCCCGCATCCTGGGCTCGATCCGGGCCGGGGCAGGGTGGCAGGGCGCGGGGGTGAAGTCGGGCCGCGGGGGAGGGGAAGGGGAGCTAGGTCTCCTGCTTTTCTTCGGGCTCTTCGCCGGGAAGCGGGGTAAGCATGCCGGTGCCGAGCCGGTAACCCGATCCGCGCACCGCCAGCACCCGCTGCGGGTTGGAAGGGTCTGCCTCGATCTTCTGTCGCAAGAGCCAGATGTAGCGGCGCAGGGCCGACGCGTCGATCAGGCGCTCGCGTCCCCAAACCTCCTCGCGCAGTTCCTCTTCCGTAACCACGGCCCCCTTGCGCTGGATGAGGGAGACCAGCAGCCGGAACTCGGTGGGGGTGAGAGGGACGATCTCATTCCTCAGGCGGACCTGGCGCTTGGCGAGGTCGACCTTCAGATCGTACCAGTTGAAACTCTGTTCGGGTTGCTGCCGAGCCCGGGAACTGCGGGCCAGCACCGCCCGCACCCGGGCCACCAGTTCGGCCAGGCTGAAGGGCTTGGGGATGTAATCGTCTACCCCCAGGCGGAACCCCCGCAGCTTGTCGGTCTGGGCCGTGCGCGCGCTCAGCAGCAGGATGGGTACATCCGAAAGCTCCCGCAGCCGGGCACACACCTCCCAGCCGTCCATTCCCGGCAGCATCAGGTCGAGGATGACCACATCTGGCCGGTCCTCGTAGAAGCGGCGCAGGGCCTCGTTTCCGTTGGCGGCGGTCGAGACCGTGAAGCCCTCGCGCTGGAAGTACTGGTTGAGCATCGTGCGCAGCGATTCATCGTCGTCGACGACGAGAGCACGCGGGCTCATCTCTCCTCCTTCATCACGGGCAAGCGGATCGAAACGGTCAGCCCCTGGCCGGGAGAGGACGTGGCCTGGATCTCGCCGCCCATGGCTTCCACAAACCTCTTGGACATGTATAGGCCCAGTCCGTAGCCACGGACGCGGGGAGCGTCCGGGCTTTCCAACCGGGAGAACATCTGGAACAAGAGCTTGATCTCCTCCGGGGAGAGGCCGGCCCCCTGGTCGGACACCGAGATCTCGACCCTCTCGCCCTGGAGCGCCGCCGCCAGGCTAATCGAGCCCGTGGGGGCGTATTTGAAGGCGTTGTCGATCAGGTGGAACAAGGCGCTCTTCAGCATCTGCTCGTCCGCCACGACCTCGGGCAGGCCGGATTCAACCCGAAGCTGCAAGCGGTTTTCCGGGGAGCCGCCCGGACCGGCCGGCACCAGGGATGAAACCAGGGATCGCAGGAATTCGGCGACATCCAGGGGGGCGGACTGCACCGGCAGGCGCCCCGCCTCCAAGGCCGAGAGATTGAGAATGCCCTCCACGAAACGCGAGAGACGCAGGCTTTCCTTGCGCACCAGATCCAGGGTGGTCCGCACGCGGGCCGGAATGCGCCGCGAGTCGGCCAGGCTCAACTCCAGACCGGCCTGGATCGTGGCCAGGGGACTGCGCAGCTCATGCGAGGTCAGGGCCACGAATTCCGACTTGAGTTGGTCGAGCGAGCGCAGTTCCTGGTTCTGATCCTCGAGCTGGGTGAGCGCGTGAGACAGATCGCTGGTCTGCTCCAGGACCCGTTTCTCCAGCTCGTCCTTCAGCCGGAGCAGCTGTTGGCGAGCCTCTTCGGCTTCACGGTAGGCCGCCTCCAGAACCTTTTCCTGCTGTCGCTGGGGGCTCAGGTCGTGCAGCAGGCCCGCCAGACGCGCCCTGCCCCCCGCGTCCTCGCTGAGCGGTCGCAGAATCAGCCAGGCCGGAAAGCATGACAGCGAGGAGGAAATCGCGGCGGACGGCGGAAAGGCGGGCCACAGCTTGCGGGCCCCACGCCCATCGCGGGCTGGATCCCTGCCTACAGTCACCTCCCCTTGCCACCCACCCTCGCGCGCCTGACGCAGAATATCCTCTACCCTCGCGGCGCCTCCGGGTGCCCCATCCGGGAGCGAGATGAATTCCTGTAGGCGCTGGGCGCCCGCAGACCCCAAGGCCTGCTCGAGGGTGGGGTTGCGCAGTAACAGCTTCCCGTCCGGATTGCAGATAAAGGAGGGATCGCCCAGATTGTGAACCAGGGTGGCATAGCCGGTGAGCTCGGCCTGGCCGGCCAGAACCCCTTCCCGCAGGATCAACAACATGAAGATCGTCACCGCCCCCCACAGGCCAAGAGGTTGAATCTCCCCGGACTGCCTCCAGCTGGCCAACACATAGACCAGGAGCGCCAACCCCGAAGCCAGAGGTAACCAGCGGTTCTCCGCCCGTTGCCAGCGGCGCTTGAACCGAGCCGGCCGCGTGCGGCTGGGACCCTCGGGCGCGGAAGCGGCAGCCCGGGGGGCCGCCGTCGCGGCCACCGTGCTGGCCGCGATCAGCCCGTATCCGCCCAACCAGAAGAGGTCCACCCAGGAGCCGATCGAGTTGTATCCCTGGGCCAGGAGCCAGCCGCTCACCAGGCTGTAGACGGCAAAGAGCAGGATCGCGGGCGCCAACAGCCAAAGTTCGCGCAGCGCGCGCTCGGCCTGTCCCTGCCACCAGACCACGAGCATCAGCAGCACCAGGTAAAGCGTGGGAAAGAGAGCAACCCAAAGAAGGCTTCCGGGTCCCGCCACGGCCTGTTGCAGAAAAGGGAAGACCAAGAGGGCCCAAAGCAGGAGACCCCAGGCCACGGCGTAGATCAGCAGGTCGATCCCGAACAGCAAGCGCTGAAAACCGGCACGCGGGATGCCGGGCAGATAGAAGATGGCCAGCAGGGCCAGAGGATAAAACAGCAGGTGGAATCCGTAAGACCCGATCAGCAGAGAAGCCTCGAGAGCCGTTCCCACGTTGACTGCCCACCAGCGCAGAAGGTCTCCCAGGAGCAACGCGCCCACGGCTCCCGAGAGGAATCCCCAGGCAGGCTCCTTTCCCGCTGCGGAGAAGAAAGCGCGAACCAGACAAAGAATCAGGGCGACGACGCCGGGCACCCAGAGAAGCGCTTCGCCCAGAATGGCACCGGCCAGGCTGAAACGCGGCAGGAATAGAAGCGCCACCCCATAGAGGAGGATCCAGGCGCTCCAGCCCAGGAGTAGCCAAACAGGCGTCAGTCTTGGCTTGAGGGGGCGCAGGGTCGCAGTTTGCATCGGGCGGCGCAGGCTACTTTCTATCTATCTGGGTAAGAAAAGGATTGCCAAGAAAAAAGTGGGCGTATTCTACACCGGCCGAGCCGGCCCGACCGGGCGGGGGCCAGCGAGCCGCGCAGGACGAGGGGCCACCCCCGGTGCAGCGGACGGTCGGACCTTTCGAACCCATGGCCCCGGCTTCGCGTGACTCCCTCCTATCGCCTCCGGCTTTTTCTGGACCAGGGCTCCCCTATCCTGGCGCGATGTCGCCAAATGCCGGTCCTCAGCGAGGCGAGCCAGGCCCAGAAAAGAGAGAGCTTGCCACAACATGATTGTAGTCGACCAAATTGTGACAGAATGGTGACAAATTGGTTGCAATTCGAGGACAATTTGACAGGCCCCGATCATGAAACCGTCGCCCCGCTTCAGAGCTTCATCCGGTTGCGCGCGAATGTCCCCGGGTCTTGGCCGGTCATCCTGCGACGATGGTCAGGATCCACTCGCGCTCTGCGGCTGACGTGCGCGCCCAGCAGGCCACGCGCAAAGTCTGCTCCTTGGAACGCGCCCTTCCGGATCGTTGACCCACTAGTCGAAGTAGTAGGTGGGAGTCGGGGTGGAAGTTGGGGTCGGTGTCGGCGTTCGGGTCGGTGTGTTGACCGGTGTCGGCGTGTTGGTCTTCGTCGGTGTCGGCGTCTTGGTCGGTGTCAGCGTATTGGTCGAGGTCGGTGGCAGCGGGGTGTTGGTCGCTGTCGCCGTGGGTGTGCGGGTCGGTGTATTCGAGGGCGTGGGCGTGCGGGTCGGCGTATTCGAGGGCGTGTACGTGTAGGTCGGCGTGGGAGTCTTCGACGGCGTGTAGGTGATGGTCGGCGTGGATGTCTTGCTGGGCGTGTAGGTGATGGTCGGCGTGTTGGTCTTGGTCGCCGTATTCGTAGGCGTCTTCGTCGGCGTGCGGGTCGGGGTGTTCGAGGGCAGCGGCGTGCTCGTGGGCGGCGTCGGAGGGGTCGGCGTCCTCGAAGGAGTCGGGGTGGGGGTTTTCGACGGCGTATAGGTGATGGTCGGCGTGTTGGTCTTGGTCGGCGTATTAGTTATCGTCGGCGTGTTGGTCTTGGTCGGCGTGTTGGTCTTGGTCGGCGTGTTCGTGGGAGTATTCGTCTTGGTCGCGGTGTTGGTCGCCGTCGAGGTCCACGTTGCGGTCGGCGTATTGGTCGGGGTCGCCGTCTTGGTCGCGGTGGGCGTGTTGGTAGGGGTGCTGGTCGCCGTCGCGGTGTCCGTGGCGGTCGGCGTATCGGTAAAGGTCGGTGTCGGCGTCGGGGTCGCCGTGTCCGTGGGCGTCGGGGTGTCGCTGGCCGTGGGCGTGTTCGAGGGCGTGGGCGTGTTGCTGGGTGTCGGTGTGTTGGTCGGGGTGTCGGTCGGGACTGGGATGGCAGGGGGCAGGCCGAGCACGCGGGCCGTGCGGAACCGCTCGAGGATCCCGGTGCGCTCCGAGTGCAGGGTGAGAAATGGAGCGATGCTGCCCAGAATCGGCATGATGACCGGCTCGTTGAAGGTCACGGCGACAATCACCCGGGTCGTCCCCAGTTCGGGGTTGCCGGCGTCATCGAAGGGCTGGCAGAGGCTGTCGTGGCCGGGAGAGGCGCCGACGGGGCGGAGCAACTCGAAGAAGACGTTCCCTGTATTTGAACTGCACACGGTCGTGTGGAAATAGCCCGGCTGTGCCCAAAGGGCGGTTGAGTTGCGCAGGATCCCGGCCGCTGTGTTTCTTGCGACGTCATCGATGGTCAGGAGCCGGGCCTGGTCGATCATATTGTTGTCGGTTCCGCCGCCGCAGGGCGGGCCCATGCCGTAGTCCGGGCAATGGGTGGGGTCGTACTCTCCGGTGAGGGCGTAACGCAAGGCCATGCGCGAGGAGTTGTCGACCACCAGCCAGGCCTCGAAGGCACGCGCCGCCTCGATCAGCACGAAGAGCAGCATCAGCAAGCCGGGCAGGACCAAAGCGAATTCCACCAGGCCCTGGCCTCGGCCTGGACCGCGCTGGCGATCGCCAGGCGCACGCTCCCTGCTCCTTGGGTGCGCCCCGGTCTGCGGTTGGATTGGGGATGCCTCGTGTGTTTTGCCCATTTCGGCTTGGCCTTCGGCCCCCGGTGCGCCGATGGCAGTTCACCTCGAGCCGCCAGGGCGCCGATTTGGCGCTCCGGGAACTCAAGGGTCTCTCGCCTACATTCTATGGGAAGGGGCACTGGGGTCAGGTTGCAGTTCTCTTGCTGAATCATTGGCGTCGCGCACGGGCTGGGGCCGCAGGTCGTGTGACCGCAAAGTGAAGGGCCGGTGACAAAACAGGATGCCGGCGCCGGAAGCCGGCCCCGCGGAGGTTGAGGGGGACGGCGGGCTGGGGCGCATTGGTCCAGGGGCACTTTCCACAGAGACCAGCGGGTCGAAAGCGGGTCGCGAGCCAGTCGAGACGTGCGCTCGTCTCTCTACTAATCGAAATAGTACGTGGGAGTGGAGGTCGGGAGCGGCGAGGGGGTCGGAGAAGGCGTCCAGGTCGCCGGAGGCGTCGCCGTGGGAGTGCGGCTCGGCGTCGGGGTGTTCGAGGGCGTCGGCGTGTTCGAGGGCGTCGGCGTATCGCTCGGCGTCGGGGTCATGGACGGCGTCCAGGTCATGGTCGGGGTGTTCGAGGGCGTGGGCGTGTTGGTCATGGTCGGCGTGTTGCTCGGGGTGGGCGTGTTGCTCGGCACCAGGGTGGCCGACGGAATCACAATGGGCGTAACCGACGGGGTCGGTGTGGGCGTGGGGGTGTTCGTCTGGGTCGGCGTGTTGAAGATCACAAAGGTCCTCAGGACCATGGCCGACAAGCGCCCCGAGGTCGCCCGGGCCCGGGCGAAGATGTAGTAGGTTCCGTTGTACAGAGCGTCGAACTGCCCGCCGGGCATGCGGTTGCAGGTCACGGTTCCATTGAAGGCGCAGTAGCGCACACTGAATTGGCTCTGGAATCTGAGCAAACTGAAATCCGGGTAATACACCCAGAAGTCGACCTCGGCGATCCCGTCGCCGTTGGTGGTCCCCACGGTCGGATCCCAGGCCACGGCCTCGAATTCCGTCTGGTCGACATCATTGATCACCGTGCCGTCCACGGCCGGGACCACAATGTCGATGTAGATCGGCGGCAGGGTGGCGGTGGCCGTCGGCGTGGTGGTCGGGGTGTCCGAGGGCGTAGGCGTGTCGCTCGGCGTCGGGGTGTTGGTCCGGGTTGGGGTTGAAGTCGGCGTGGGCGTCGCGGTCGCGGTGGGCGACTCCGTCGGTGTTGGTGTGTCGCTGGGAATTGGGGTGGGGGCCGGCGTGTCGGTCGGCACGGAGATCACGGGCGGCAGCCCCAGGACGCGGGCCGTGCGGAAGCGCTCGAGAATCCCGGTTCGGTCGGCGTAGAGCGTGAGCGAGGGGGCGATGCTGCTGAGGATCGGCATCAGGACCGGATGCTGGAAGGTCACCGCCACGATGACCCGCGTAATCCCTTGGTCGGGGTCGCCGGCATCGTCGTTAGGGGTGCACTGGCTGTCATGGCCGGGACCGCCGCCGGGGCGCTGCATTGGATTAAATACAAAGCCCGGATCTGAACTGCACACCGTGACGTGGAAGTAGCCGGGCTGGCCCCACAGGGCGGTGGGGTCGCGCAGGATCCCGGTCGCAACACCGTTGGTCACATCGTAGATCGATTGCAGCCTCGCCTGGTCGATCATAGCGGTGTTGGTTCCACCGCCGCATGCGTTGGCGGGCGCGGTGGGGACGTAGTCGGGGCAATAGACCGGGTTGTACTCACCGGTCATGGCGTAGCGCATTCCCATGCGGCTTGCATTTTCAACCGTGAGCCAGGCCTGGAAAACGCGGGCCGCTTCAATCAGCAGGAACAGGGTCACCAGCAGCGCGGGCAGGATCAAGGCGAACTCGACCAGCCCCTGCGCGCGCCGGGAGGCGCGAGGCGAATTCACGAGTTGGGACACGCGTCCATGTCGGAAGAGGAAGGACATCCCCTACCCCACTGACATACAGTGTAATGGCAGAAGACACGAGGGCCCAAGCAACCCAGGGGACACTGTAACCCGGTTTTCACTATCCATTCACTTTTGGGGAACCAAGGTCTTTCTGGAATTCCCCACCATTTCTTGCAGAGAATCGGGATCAAACGCAAACCATTAGTGTATTTCGGCTCGGACGAATCGACCGGGAGGAACCGTCCAAATCTAGGGCTGTGTGGGCCCATGAGGCCACAGGCGGGAGTGAGATCGGCGGGATCAAACCGGTTGACCTGCATGCCAACCAATTCCCACCGGCGGTCCCTGCCCCGGTTTCACCCCTCGAAACGTCTTTGCCTCTGGGTTGAAGACCATTACGCAACAAGGGATTGCAGGTCGACGGTCGGGCAAGGGCCGCCGGCCCACCCGCGAGGTCGCTTTCCCCGGGCCCGATTTCTCCTGGCCCTGGGCAGGCGGACGAAAGGGGGCACCCGGTACTAGTGGGTCAGGCGGGTGAAGATGCGTCCGGCGATCACGTTGAAAATGGCTTGGAGCTCGGAACCGGTGGGCGCGTAGAAGTAGTTCCCGCAGCTGGTGGTGAAGTTGCTCACGCCCACACACGGATCGTCGGGGTCGTTGGGGATCCCCTCGTACCCCACATCGGCAACATAGCGCAGGAGGGACCCGCCAAAAGGGCGCCCATTCGAATCGGTGGGAGTGAGGACCTTGTTCCCCAGACCGATGGTGAAAATGATGGCTCCCTGTCCCGGCTGGCTGCAGCTTGGGACGGGATTGACCGGAGCGCAGGCCACGTAATCCGCCATATCATGGGCATAGTCCTCCGCATCGTAGTGCGCGTCGGTGGTCAGGTGGCGGGTGGTCACGTCATTGTCATGGCAGAAGGGCGGCAACCAGTCTGTGCTGGGACAGTACCCGTAGGGAAAGCTTGGTTGGTGGTCGGAGGCGTCGGCTGCCCCATCAGTGAGCAAGACGACGACCCATACGGCGTCCTTGCGGGGTTGCAGGTTGAACGTGTCGCCCGCCAGGCGCAAAGCGCCTCCGGTGTTGGTCGTCGTGCAAGAGGAAACATCGCCGGTCACGCGGAACACGGGGCACTCGAAACTGTTTTTATAGGTGCCCAACGGATACCCGCAAAACAACGGATCCGATATGGGACAGTTGGTTGTTCCATCGGCCTCTTTGCCGACAGGCGGAGGACAAGCGCCAGTGTAGGGTCGGCACGGGCCCTCGGATGGGTCGGGTGGGGCCCCGAGGCTCAAGCAGCAGGGCGGATCATATACGCTCAGGCCGTCGATGCTTGAATCGGCGGTTGATGGATCAGTGGTCCAGCCTACGGTTTGCAAGTCGGTACCCTTGAATCCGCTGCTCTCCGTCCATCCGTGTGCGAAGTAGACCACGGCCACACGATTGGATGGGCTCAGCAGGATTTGGTCGGCGAAACTCTTCGCGGCCGCCTTCACCTTCGCAAACGGCTGGCACGAGTTCGTCGGGTTGCAATACCACGGGTCCCGGTTGGGGTCGCCGTTGGGAGCGTCGTTGGTCATGGACTCGGAAATATCGATGGCCAGAACCACGTCCAGGGAGGCGGCCTCGCCGACGGAGTTCGCGGAGACGGTGATGCTGGGGATCCCGATGATGGTCAGGAAGGACATCTGCACCGTGGACTGGGCCGTGACCCGCACCAACTGGCGCAGGATCGTCGTTCCCGTGAAGACCCTGCACAGGTCGGGGTCACCCGGGTTGGTCGCACAGGTCTGGACGGTGACGCCGGTCGGGTTGATCCCGTTCAGGCTGATCGCCTGCGTTGCGGAGTCGGTAAGTTGCGGGATCGTAACGCCCGGGGTGTTGCGGATCTGATTGGCGGCATCGAGGGCGGCCGAATCCGTGGCGCGCCGCAGATTGTCCACCCCGATAAATAGCTGACCGCCGTCCACCGCCAGACCGACAATCGCCAGAAGGCCGATGAAGCTCAGGGCGATCAGGACCAGCGCCTGCCCCCTCTGAGCAGAACGGGACGTCTTCCCGGGTTCGGTCCTCATGGGGTCGGGGTCGGCTGGACCGAGGCGAGGGGCATCACCGTGTAGATGTGCAGAAGCACCGGGTCGGGGACAAAGGGGGTGATCCATGGAAGCCTCAAGATCTGGTGGTAGGTATAGAAGACCTCAACCAGCACGTAACCGTCATTGTTGGCCGAGGGATCCAACTTGCTCTCCAGGGCGGCGTCGCTGATGGTGGAGTTGTGGTTGCCGTAGTAGGACCATCCGTTGGCGGAAGGAAAGCGAGCGGAGACCGTGCCCCCGGAGGTGGCGGCAAACGCCGAAATCACAACGTCGTCCGTCGTCGTGTTCAGGGTGATGTTCGGCTGCTCCTGATTGAGTTCCTGCAGGACCAGGCAAGCCGTCTGGCGATAGAAGTCGCGGGTCGTGCTGCAGTTCGGATCCGCATCGGTGTGGTCGTAGGAACCATCCACCGCGAAACGAGCCGCGTTGCGTTCTGCATCCAGCACGGTCATGTACTGGTTGAGCATGAAGCCGAACTCGATCAGGCCCGAGAGCAGGATCAGCAGGATCGGGAGCAGAAACGCCGTCTCGACGAGAGACTGCCCTCGCGTGCGCGCGCGCTGTGATTTGAGCATGGGATGCCTACCTAGCCCTGCCTCATTCTTACCACCCCCGGCCGAGGATTTCAATACCCAGCCTGCGGCTTGTCACCGAAAGTTCACCTTTGGGTCACGGGCGGAGGACGTGCCGCTCCGAAGATGAGAGGCGGCCCCGCCAGGGCTGGCAGTGCGGGCAATAGTGAGTGGAGCGCTGGCCCACCTGGATCCGCCGGATCGAAGTGCCGCAGGCCGGGCAGGGCTGCCCGGCGCGCCCATAGACCCGGAAGTGGTTCTGGAAATCGCCGCCGCGATAGACCCAATCGATGCTCGCCCCGTTGTGGCGCAGGCCGGCGCGCAGGGCCGCCCGGATCCCGCGCCAGAGGCGATGAACTTCCTCGGGGTGCAGCGAGTCGCTCCGCCGCAGAGGATGCAGCTTGGCCCGATGCAGGGCTTCATCCGCATAGATGTTGCCGAGGCCGGCCAGAAAGGTCTGATCAAGCATCAAAGGCTTGAGAAGGCGGTGACGTTCACGCAGCCGCCGGGCCAAGGCCTCGGCGCTGAAACCCTTCTCCAGCGGCTCGGGGCCCAGCCTGGCTAGGATTTCGTGCGGATCCTTCACCAGCCAAACCCGGCCGAAGCGGCGGGTATCGTGAAAGCGCAGATCCACGCCTCCCGAAAGGTGGAAGACGGTGAGGTCGTGCTTGGCCAGGGGGGCTTCCGAGGCGAGCAGGCGCAGGTCGCCGCTCATGCGCAGGTGCAGCAGGAGCCACAGCCCCTCCAGCCGCAGGACGAGAAACTTGCCGCGTCGGCCAACGGCCTCGATCCGCAGGCCGCGCACCTCCTGGGCAAAGGCCTGGGGCGAGGGCACAGCGACGTGGCGCGGCCAGCGCAGGGTCACCGATTGAATCGTCCGTCCGAGGATCCCGGGCTGATCCGGACGGGGCTCACGCAGCGAGCGAGCAATGGTTTCGACTTCAGGGAGTTCCGGCATTCGGATTCCTCCTGATTATACCGACCGCGACGCGAGGGGCTCGAGTATAATCTTCGCGTGCAGGACCTGCGGGTTGTTGCCCCGATTGACTATCTGGTCATCGGCCACCTGACCCGGGATCGCCTCGCGCAGGGCATGCGCCTGGGAGGAACGGTTGCCTACTCCGGCCTCACGGCGGCGGCCTTTGGGTTTCGCACCGCGGCGGTGACGGCCTGTTCCTGCGACGAGGAGCTGGCGGAGCTGCGGGGTATCCAGGCCGTGCGCCTCGCCTCGGAGCGCACCACCGTGTTTGAGAACCTTTACCAAGGCGGAGTCCGCCGCCAGCGGGTGGAATCCGTGGCGGCCCGCCTCCCGGAAGCGGCGATCCCCGCGACCTGGCGGCGGCCGCGGCTGGTACACCTCGCGCCCGTCGCGGGCGAGGTGGATCCGAGTCTGCTCGACCTGTTCCCTGATTCTTTTCGCGGCGTCACGCCGCAGGGCTGGATGAGGACCTGGGACGCGGGCGGCCAGGTCTCGCCCCAGCGGACCCCCCAGGCAGAGACCGCCGCGGGCAAGGCCTCGGCCCAGGTCTTTTCGCTCGAGGACACGGGCGGGGACGAAGGATGGATCGCGCATCTGGTAGAGCTTTGTGCCATTACCGCGGTGACCGAAGGCAGGGCGGGATGCCGCGTGTACTGGAACGGACACATCCGTCACCTGGCGGCCCCCGCCGTGGAGGAGATCGATTCGACCGGGGCCGGTGACATTTTCGCCGCGGCCTTCTTCATTCGCCTGCTGGAGACCCGCGATCCGTGGGACGCGGGCCGCCTGGCCAACCAGGTCGCCGCCGCTTCGGTGGGGCGTCCTGGCTTGCGCGGGGTGCCGACTCCCCAGGAGGTGGCCGCCAGCAAGAGGGTGGTGGCAGCGCGATGACACGCATCTATGCCTTTGTCAACCAAAAAGGCGGTGTGGGAAAAACCACCACGGCCATCAACCTGGGGGCCTGCTTCGCCCTTCGTGGACAAAGGGTCCTGATCGTGGACCTGGATCCTCAGGCCAATGCGACTTCCTGCTTGGGGGTAGACAAGCGCCTGGTGGAACGGGGGTCGTACGAGGTCCTCATCGGCCAGATCCCTCCGGCGGCCGCCATGCTCCAGAACGAAAAGCTCAAGCTCACCCTGTTGCCTTCTTCCCCCGAGCTGGTGGGGGCGGAGGTCGAGCTGGTGGCGGAAATCGGGCGCGAGTCCCGCCTCAAGGGGGCCCTGGCCGAGCTGGCACCCTCCTTCGATTATGTTCTGGTCGACTCGCCTCCCTCCCTCGGCCTGCTGACCTTGAACTGCCTGGTCGCCGCAAGCTCCGGAGTGATCATCCCGGTTCAATGCGAGTATCTCGCCCTGGAGGGGCTGAGCCAGCTGACCCAGACCATTGCCCGCGTGCGGAGCGCCTATCATCCGGAACTCGTCGTACGCGGAGTGGTGATGACCATGTTCGACGGTCGGGCGAACCTTGCCAATCAGGTTGTGGCTGAGGTGCGCAAGTACTTCCCCGACCGCGTGTTCGAGACCATTATCCCTCGCAGCGTGCGCCTGGCGGAGGCGCCCTCTCACGGGTTGCCGATCTCCGCCTATGCCCCTTCCTCCTCCGGGGGCGTGGCTTATCGCGGACTGGCCGAGGAGGTGCTGCGCGGGGACGGCCTGCCTGTGCCCGCGGCAACGGCCGACACCCTGTCCGCCGCTATCGAGAGGACTTGAGAGAGTGCCGCCCAAGAAACTTGGCCTGGGCCGGGGTTTGGAAGCCTTGCTGCCTGCAGAGCAGGCCGGGGAGGGGATTCTCCAGGTCCGCCCCTCGAACGTGCATCGGAATCCTCGCCAGCCGCGCACGGCGATGAAATCAGCGGAGCTGGAGGAACTGACCGCCTCCGTCCGGCTGCATGGCGTGTTGCAGCCGCTCGTCGTCTCGCCCGGGCCGCTGCCTGGGGAGTACACCCTGGTGGCCGGGGAGCGGCGCCTGGAGGCCGCCCGCCGAGCCGGGCTGGTCACGGTCCCGGTAGTCGTCCGCGAGGTGTCGGACCGAGAGCATCTGGAGCTGGCCCTGATCGAGAACGCCCAACGGGAGGACTTGGCTCCGCTGGAAATGGCGGAGGCCTATCGTCAGCTGAGCGAGGAGTTCGGTCTTTCCCATGAGGAGATTGCCTCACGGGTGAGCAAGAGTCGCGTCTCGGTGACCAACACGCTGCGGCTCCTCAAGCTTCCGGCTTCGGTGCGCCAGGCGCTGAGCGATGGGTTGCTCAGCGAAGGCCACGGTCGGGCTCTGCTCTCCCTGGCCTCCGCTCACGCGCAGGCAGCCGCGGCCGACAGCGTGATCCGCAAGGGGCTCAATGTCCGCCAGACCGAGGAGCTGGTGCGCAGGCTGCTCGGCATGCGAGCCGTTCGACCGCCTCCCAAGCGGCTGGCCCCGGACCTGCGGGCTCTGGTGAAGCGCCTGCAGGAGACGCTGGGGACGAGAGTCACCCTCCGGCACAGCAAGAGAGGAGGGACCCTGGTCCTGCATTACTACTCCGATGAGGAATTGGACGGGCTGACCCGCCGCCTCCTCGGCAAAGAGTGATGGGCCCCCAGAACCTCCCACTCCCCGCCAGTTCCTCCTGAGCGGTCCGCCGTGCCGGCCTCGATCCTCCTACTCCACGGCAAGATTCATACTCTGGACCCCCGCCAGCCGCTCGTTTCCGCCCTGGCGATACTGGGCGAGCGCGTTGTGGCGATGGGGGCCGACGGCGAAGTAGCCAACCGGGCAGGCCCGGCGACAGAAAGGATTGACCTGGAAGGGCGGACCGTGATCCCCGGCCTGGTGGACGCGCATCTTCACCTGGAATGGCTGGCCCGCTCCTGGGCGGGGGTCGAGGCCGAGGCCCCCACGCTGGAGGAATGCTTGCGGCGAGTCGCCGCTCGAGCCCGCGAGACCCCGCCCGGCATCTGGATCACGGGCCACGGATGGAATCAGAATGATTGGGAGGGAAGGTTCGGCACCGCGGCCGAGCTGGACCAGGCCGCGCCGCTCCATCCGGTCTATCTGACGGCGAAGTCCGGGCATGCGGCCTGGGCCAATCACCTTGCGCTCGAACGCGCCGGCATTCGCGCCGCGACGCCCGACCCGCAAGGGGGGCGGATTGGACGCGACGAGCGAGGGGAGCCCAGCGGCCTTCTCTTCGAGAAGGCCATGCAGCAGGTCGAATCCGCGCTGCCGGAGATGGGCGCGGGATCTCTGGCCGAAAACCTCGAGCGGGCCCAGGAACGGCTGCTCCGGCAGGGCCTGACCGGCGTGCACGACTTCGATGGCCCGTCCTGCCTCGAGGCGCTGCAAATCCTGCGTGGGGAGGGCCGCCTCAAGCTGCGTGTGGTCAAGAACCTGCCGATTGATTTTCTGGAATCTGCGCTGGGGATGGGATGGCATTCAGGATTCGGCGACCCTTGGTTGCGCATCGGCAACCTGAAAATGTTCGCCGACGGGGCCCTGGGGCCGCAGACGGCCGCCATGCTCGAGCCTTATGAGGGGAGCCCAGGGAACCTGGGGCTGGTGGTGACGGACAAGGCGGAGCTCCTCGAGAAGGGACGGCGGGCGACGGCGCATGGACTGAGCCTGGCCGTGCATGCCATCGGCGACCGCGCCAACCGCGAGGTCCTGGATGGGTTCGAGGCCTTGCGGGCCGAGGAGACCCGACTCGGAATCCCGGCCTCAGCGCGGCGGCACCGCATGGAACACCTGCAGCTTCTAAGCCCCGCGGACCGGCCTCGTCCCGCTCGACTGGGCCTAGTGGCATCCATGCAGCCGATTCACGCCACCTCCGATATGCGCACCGCAGAGCGTCATTGGGGAACCCGCTGCTCGGGCGCCTACGCCGTCCGGACCCAGCGCGAGTTTGGGGCCGTGCTGGCGTTTGGATCGGACGCCCCGGTGGAGAGTCCCGATCCTTTCCTCGGACTCCACGCGGCCGTCACCCGCCGCCGGCCGGACGGCGCTCCCGGGCCGCTGGGCTGGTATCCCCACGAGCGCCTATCCCTGCTTGAAGCCCTGCTTGGCTACGTCGAGGGACCGGCCTACGCGGCGGGCCTGGAGAAGGACCTGGGAAGCCTCGCCCCGGGCAAGCTGGCGGATCTGCTGGTCCTGGACCGCGACCTTTTCTCGCTGGAGGCGATGCTGATTCCCGCAACCCGGCCGGTGGGCACCATGGTTGGCGGAGCGTGGAGGTGGCGTGACTTCTGAGGTCCGAGTCTTGTGCGGCTAAGGTGTGGAAGGGTTCCGCAGGCGGCGCTCATCCCCGACCCGCACCGTGATCCCGATGGCATCCAGGTGCTCGAGATAAGCCAGGGCATACTTGCGCGAGGTGCCGAAGTGATCGCGCACTTCGGCCACGGTGGTCGTGCCCTTTCTGGTGAGCATCTGGCGAATCTCCGCCTCCATTTTCTCGTCGGTTTCCCGCAGGAAAACCACCTCGGCGGACACCTGCCGCAGCCTGTCTTGCTCCAAGAGTGCCGCAAACACCTCCTCCCCCAATGCCTCCTGGCAGGCTTTCACGGAAGGAGGATTGAATGGTTCTCGGGAGAATAGAGCCAGGCATTCCTTGATCCCCTCCTGTTGTGCCGGGCTGAAGTGCACCTGGAACTCGGGAAGCCGGATTCCGCGAGGGCCCTCCAAAACGCGATTCTCCAGGACGGCCTGGGCGAGTACCGGAGCCAGTAACTTCTGCCCAAGGCCGAGTCGGCTTCTCGCTTCCTCGCGGGGCATTCCGGAGCGCAGGGGATGGGCTTGGTGATACTCAGAGAGAAGGCGGGCCAGGTCCTGCATGAGCCCTTCCCAGCGCGGCCGGGCAATGAGAGATCCTGTCCGATCCGGACCGGCGGCTCCCCCCAGGGCGACCAGCCTCCCATCCGCAAGCAACTCGCCCAGAGCGGGGCGGGCCTGGCTCTCATCCAAGCACGCCCGCTCGACCAGTTCGGAGGCGCTGGTAATTCCCAGCGCCAGGGCGGATTGCCAAAGAAGGTCGGCCGGATTGCCGCGGCCAAGCGCCTCGAGCCGATCCCGAACGGACGGATCGGAGCGCCGATAGCGGCGGGGTGAATGCGGTTCCACCACGGTCCCGCCGCCCAGCGTCAACCCCGGGGAGGCCCGACGCAGGATAAAGTGGTCCCCGCGAGCCGCGACCGCCGGACGGCTGAGCTCGAGCTGGACCCATCCCTCTTCCCCGGGTCCAACCTGGTCCTTTCCAAGGATCCTTGCCCGGGCGAGGATTTCGCTCGTTCCCAGGAAAAGCTTGACCCGCTGGTTGTGCTCGAGGGGCAGGCCGGCCTCCGCGAGCTGGCGGACCCGGAGATCCAGTCTCTGGGTGGGAAGATAGTCGCCTGGATGCGCGATCAGATGGCCGCGGCGCACCTCGTCAACCTCGACTCCGGTGAGGTTCATGGCCACGCGGCTCCCCGGGACCGCCCTTTCGATTTTCTGATGATGCGACTCGAGTCCCCGAACGCGAGCTCGCCTGCCTTCGGGGAGCACCTCGACCTCTTCGCCCACCTGGAAGGTTCCATCCAGCAGGGTTCCCGTGACCACGGTGCCAAACCCCAGGAGGGTGAAAGCACGGTCGACGGGCAGACGGGGGCGCCCCAGGTCTGGCCTTGGCGGCTGGCCGGCGAGCACCTGGGAGAGGGCGCGGGTCAGAGGCTCAAGGCCTTGGCGTGTGCGCGCAGAAACTGGCAGGATCGGCGATTGCGCGAGCCCGGTCGGAGCGAGCAGCCGCTCCACCTCCCCCCGCACCAGGTCCAGCCACTCGCGGTCTTCGACCAGGTCCGCTTTGGTGAGGGCGACCACGCCGGAATGGATCCCCAGCAAGTCGAGGATGGCCAGGTGTTCTCGGGTCTGAGGCATCACGCCCTCATCGGCGGCGATCACCACGAGAGCCGCGTCCACTCCGCCGACCCCGGCGAGCATGTTCTCGATGAAATCGCGGTGACCCGGCACGTCGACGATCGCCACCGGTTCGCCCCCGGGCAGCTGGAAGTAGGCGAACCCGAGGTCGATGGTCATCTCGCGTTCTTTTTCTTCGATCAGGCGATCGGGATGAGTGCCGGTGAGGGCTTCAACCAGCGCGGATTTCCCGTGATCCACGTGGCCGGCGGTGGCGATCACACGCATCGCTGGGCACTCGGGAGGAAATGCTAGAACGGCTGCTCAACGCGGGCGAGCCATTCGCGCAGGAGGTTGGCCACGGCCTCCAGGCGGGCGCGATCGCTCTCCTGCAGCGCGCGCAGGAACTCCAGCGATTCCGTCACTTGCTCGTCCAATTGGGTGAGGCGTTCGAGGCTCTTCTTGTTCTGACGGTCGTGTTCCTGCCACTCGTCCCGGCGGGTAAGGTCCTGGGCCGTCCAGCGTTTCTGGTCGTCGGCGAGAAAGGTGGACCACTCCTGATGGACACGATCGGAGTTGAGACGGACGATCTCCTCGATCTCGTGCAGACGCTGGTCCATGCGCTCCTTTTGACCGCGAAGATCCTCGAGGGCCTGGCGCATGAGGCGGTGGGTCTCGGCGTAGGCCTCCATGTGCTCGGCGAGTTCTTTCATCTGCGTCGCCGCCGCCGAGAGAACCCTTTCCCATTCTCGCCATTGCCGATCCCGCTCGGAGAAGGTCGCGCTCTGCTGCTCCTGCCAGACGGAGAGGGAAGTGCGCCGCTCCAGGTCGGCAGCGCCCAGTTCCGTGAGCCTGGCCTCGATCCGGCGGGAAGCCGACTCGAGAGCTTCAAGGCGGGCATCGCTCTCGCTGTTTTTTTGCCGCACGGCTTGGCTTTCGCCTTGGATCTCCCCCATGCGGCGGACGTCCTGGCGGCGAGCCTCCTCCATGGCCGCGATCGTCCGGGAACGGTCCTCCTCATGGCGTTCCGAGCGCTCGACGACCTTTTGCATGTCTTGAACCGCCGCCGAGAGTCTCCCGGCCTCCTCCCGGCGCAACTCGAGGGCGCGCTCGATCTCGGCCACCAGGCTCAGCTGCCGATAGATATCGGCCACGGTTTTATCCAGGCCCTCGCGCTCCGTCGCCCGCGCCCGGCTGGCCTGCTCCTCCGCTTCGAGGCGATGCTTCTCGATGGCCTCGATGGCGCGAGACGTTTCCTGGCGGTGGCGGGCCAAGAGCTCTTCCATTTGCCCGGGCTTGATCTTGCCGCCGGCCTTGGCGTATTGATTGCCGAGCTCCCCAAGCAGCTTGGCCTGGGCCGCGAGCTGGGCCTCCACGCCCGCCAGTTTTTCTTCCAGCCGGGCGCGATCCGCCTTCTCCTTGCGGCGCTCTTCGTCCAACCATTGAACCTGGCGGGTCACGTCTTCGGCGGGCATGGCTTTTTCGTTTCTCCTTAGGTCCAGAGGCGATTATACACGCACGAAGGTCGGTGCGAGCCGGCCACGGCCCGGGACGGGGAAGGCCGGCCGGGCCCGCGGACCTCGCAGGTATAATCCAGGAGGACCTGAGCCTGAGGAGAGGTCGCTCCGGGCCGCCCCTCGTAAGGAGCCTGCGATGCATCGTCCCGTGCTGACCACAGCCGCCGTCCTTCTATCCCTGGTCCTTTCGGCCTGCAATCTGCCCCTGGGAACCGCGGGAGCGCCCACGATCCCGCCCGAGCAGGCGGCGGGTGCGACGGTCGCCGCGCTGCTCCAGACTCAACAGGTGTCTCAGCCCACCGCCGTTCCGCCCCCGGCCACGGATACTCCTGCGCCCCCCACCCCGCTGCCGACCGTGACCTCCGCCCCGCCCAGCCCCGCCCCCACCGCAGGCTGCACCGACATGGCTCAGTTTGTCTCGGACGTGACCATTCCGGATGGGGCCCTCCTGGGCCCCGGCGCCTCCTTCACCAAGACGTGGCGGTTGAAGAATGCCGGCTCCTGCACCTGGACCAGCAGTTACGCCTTGGTCTTCTTCAGCGGGGATCAGATGAGCGCGCCCGCAGCGATTGCGTTGGCCGCGGACGTTCCACCGGGCACGACCGTGGACGTCTCGGCGAATATGGCGGCACCCGGCAGCAACGGGTCCTACCAGGGGAATTGGAAGTTGCGCAACAGCGGCGGGGTATTGTTCGGGATTGGCTCGGGCGGAACCGGCTTCTTCTGGGTGAAGATCAGCGTGGGACCGACACCGACCGCGACCCTCCTGAGCTTGCATCCGATATTCCCGCTGGCCTCCCTGGTCTTTGTCATGCCCGTGACGACCACCCTTGCGGCAGCCTCGGGAACGGGGGGAGTCTTCTCGCCCCCCGCAACGATCTACGCCTACCCGAATGCCGGCGACGATGGGTCGAATCGCAGCTATCAGGGCTTCGTGACCTTCGATCTCTCCGCCATTCCGTCTGGTTCGTCGGTCACGGCCGTGAAGCTGGACCTGAGCGATCACGATGTTCTCGGCAGTCCCTTCAGCCTCGGCTGCCTGCGGGCTTACGTCCAGGACTATGGCGCCCTGCAGGCGAGTGACTTCTTCAGCGGCGTGGCCACAGGCGCCTTGTGGAGATTCTGTTCCGAGGCCGATCTGGCTAATGCCTCCCTTCAGGACGGGGGCTCGGCCGGGGTGGCGGCTGTGCAGTCGCATCTGGCTTCGGGAAAGTTTCAGATCCGCCTGCAATTCAGCGATACCGCGAGCAACGGAAACAGCAGCGCGGATGCCCTGCGGCCCACCCCGAAACTCGTGGTCACCTATACGCCATAAACCTCGATCGGTCCCCCTCACGCTGGCGAGCTCCCCGGGTAAGGTCCCCGGGGAGGGCGCGAATGGGAAAACGCCAAGGTTGGTATAATCGCGCCGTCCGCAATGAAATGCTCGCGGACGGCTTGAACCGTCGCAAGGCGGATGAAATCGGCCTCGTGCAGGGAGCTCCAGGAGGATCGGGGGCATTGCCGCTAGAGGATGCCCGGCACAGGGCCTGTCAGGAGGATCTATGCGCCGCAAATTCCTGCTGGGAGCGGGCCCGCTGCTTGCCCTGCTGCTTTGTGCCTGCGGTCGGGCGGCTCCGGCCGCAGCGACCCCTACCCTCACCCAGTCCTCCGACCAGATGGCGACGGCTTTCTTTGAGACCCTCAATGCGCCGACCCCCACCAGCACCCTTTCGCCGACCTCCTCCGCGCCGACGGATACTCCGGTTCCCAGCGGTACCCCAACCAGCGCCGCCACGTCGGCACCCACCCTTCCATCCCTGCCAGAGCCGCCCAAGGGGGTCAGCGGGTGCACGCTGGCAGCCTCCTTTGTGAAGGACGTGACCGTCCCGGATGGCACGGTGATGACTCCCGGGCAGAGATTCAACAAGACCTGGCAGCTGAAGAATGTCGGAACCTGCACCTGGACCAAGGACTACAAGGTCGTCTTCTACGTCGGTTCGTCGATGGAAGCCAATACCAGCCAGGCGCTGAGCACCACGGCGGCGCCCGGGGCCACGATCAGCATTTCCATTAAGTTGACCGCACCCACTACGGCGGGATCGTATAAGGGTGACTGGCTTCTCAGCGACCCTCAGGGGGTCACGTTCGGGACCGAGCTGAGCGCAAAGGTCCCGTTCTGGGTGCAAATCGTGGTGGGATCCAGCGCACCACCCACCGACACCCCCACCCCGTGAGTATGGGCTGAGCGAGCCGCTGGCCGGAGCGAGTTCGGGTGGCATGAGGCCTGCATCCCCCCTACCAGTGGGGCTGGCCAGGACTTGAGCTCGAGCAGGATCGGAGCGAACGATGCTGGATGACCTTCGCGAGAGCGCTGGATTTGGGGAGCCGGGAGAGGAACAACCTCCGGAGGAAACGAGCCGTCCCTTCCGCCCCCCACTCACGCCGGCGCAAAGCCTGCTCCTGGCGGTCTTCTTTTTCCTGGACGTCTGCGTGCTGGGAGCCCTCTGCCTGGTGGTTACCCAGCGGGTCTTTCTTCCGTTCTGAAAAGCCCAAGAAGGTTGTGGAGTCAAAATCGAAGGGCGCGAGGCGCCCTTCGATTTTTTTCGCCGGCCGCGAGAATCTCCGCGGCCTACGGGGTCAGGGTCAGGTGCTGCGGGCTGGAGGAGAGCACGCGCTCTTGGCTCCACAGCATCGGGTAGTACTGGATCGTGCGCCACAGGTTGGCCAAATCGATGTAGTGGGCATTGTAGGCATGGCCGGATTGGCCCGTGGTGAACACGGTCAGGGAGTTGTCCAGATTGGAAAGGTCGACCAGCATCCTCATCGAGGGAAGCTGGGTTACCTGATATCCCTGCGTGGCGTCCCAGAGCGTGGCGTTGACCACCGAGCCGCTGCCCGAGACGGCGAAGGGGCCGCGATTGAAGAGCGCCTCAATCGGCCCGACCCCGGATTCGCCCAGGGATTGGTTCTGGAAGGTGGCCGTGTGCAACTTGCCCCACTGCCAAGTGCCCATGTTCGCACCCAGCCGCGCCTCGAGATGCGCCAGGCCGTCATCCAGGGCGCGCCGCAGGATGTCGTCCCGCCCCTCGACCTGCGGGGTCGCCTGGTCATCCCACCAGGGACTGTTCGGCTGGGAGAGGAGCTGGCCGACGATATAGATGTAGGTGTCATCCCCCTTCGGCCAGTAGTTCTTGGGCAGCTGGTCGCGGAAGGTGTCCGCCAGCAAGGCATTATAGAAGGCGTTGTAGATCGCGGCGGGGGTCGAATCCATTCGATCTTGGAAATCCCAGCCCTTCAGGAGCTGGACGGCCTGCTGCTCCTCGGGCTTCTGCCAGGAGAGCGCGGCCAGATACGGGATGGTCTCCGCCGCCGAGGCATCGTAGTCGTCACCCTGGATGGCCTTCATGTCGTCCAGCGAGAGCTTCGCCTTGGCCTGGATCAGCTGGGTGATACGCGCGGCCCGGTAGCCTTTGTCCCATTCGAGCTGGATCAGGTACGGGTAGTCGCTGCCGACGACCTCATTGTTGGCGGTGACGACGAAGCCCTGCGGGGGGTTGTAGGAATAGGGCAGCTGGTCGAAGGGAATGTAGCCGGTCCACTCGTAGTCATCGGTCCAGCCGGGCACCGGCAGCAGGCCGTTCCCGTGGGCCCGGATCGGGACGAGGCCCGGGACCTGGTAGCCGATATTCCCCTGGACGTCGGCATAGACCATGTTCTGAGAGGGGACGGCGAAGTCGCGCAGCGCATCCCGGAACTGCTGGAAATTCGTGGCGCTGTCCAGCTTGAGGATCGCGCGCCAGGTCATGGTGGGCTCCAGGGCCGTCCAGCGCAGGGCCAGGGCGAATTGCGGGGGCAGCTGGATCCCGGCCTTGTCCCCAAACCCCTGCAAGGGCTGGTAGGTGTCGGAAACGATGGGCCCATGGCGCGTGTAGCGCACCGTCAGCGGCTGGTCCTGCCCGCCGGCCACGTGGATCGTCTCTTTCACCAGGGTCATATCGACCCATTGACCGTTGACCTCATATTGGTTGGGGTTGTCGGGGTTGATCTTTTCGATGTAAAGATCTTGCACATCCGGATTGACGTTGGTGAAACCCCAGGCAATCTGGTCGTTGTGGCCGATGATGACCCCCGGGGCGCCCGCGAACGAAAATCCCACGACGTCCATCGGGCAGGCGGCGTTCTTGGGGGCACAGTGCAGTCCGATCTGGTACCAGATGGATGGCATCTGAATAGCCAGGTGAGGATCATTGGCCAGGATCGGCATGCCGGTGGCCGTGCGCGATCCGCTCACGGTCCAGTCATTGGAACCCAGGCCGCGCCCGCCCCCTCCGGTAAGCCCATCCAAGGAGGCGATCTGGGAACTGAGCTCGATCAGGCTCGAGGACAACCCAGAGTCGCTTGCCAGGAGCCCCGCAACCGATGAGGCAGCCGGGGGCGGACCCCCCGGACCGAAGGGGGGGTTCGGCAGGGTCAGGGGGTGATCGGAGGGGTATGTGCTGGGCACGATCTGGCTAGTCATATCCGGGCCGAGCGTTTTGAGCAGGATGGACCGCTCGATCTCGTTGTCCATGTTGCCCCCCAGGTCCCAGGCCATGACCTTGGCCCAGGTCAAGGTGTTGAGGGGTTCCCAGGGCTGGGGCTGGTAGCCTGGGTTGAGGAGCGTGAGGACGGCGTACTCGAGGCTGAGCGCGCTGCCCTTATGGTCCGCCAGGTAGGCATTCACCCCGTCCGCGTAGTCCTCGAGGAGGGCCAGGGTGGCCGGGTCCATCTGGGCGATCTCCTCCTGACTCACCCGGGCCCAGCCGAGGGTGCGCAGGAAGAGATCGGTCTTGAGCTCACCTTGCCCGAACATCTCGGAAAGGGTTCCACTGCCGATGTGTCGCCAGAAGTCCATTTGCCAGAAACGGTCTTGGGCGTGGACGAAGCCTTGCGCGAAGAAGAGATCGTGCTCGTCCTGGGCATAGATCTGGGGAATGCCCTGTGCGTCGCGATAGATCTCGACCGGACCATGAAGCCCGGCAACCTTAAGGGTGCCGGAGGTCTGGGGAAAGGAACGCCGGGCCGTGAAGATCCCGAAGGCGCTCACGAGGATGGCGAGAACGATGATGACGATCAGGGCACGGACGAGGCCGCGCAGGGCTCGATTGGCCATGCTGTCTCCCCTCCCATGGAATAGGCGCGAATGGAGAGGTTTGTAGCACGGGAGGATCGGCGAGTCAATCGAGATGGGGGCGCTCTGGATGTGCGCTGGATGGAACCAGGGGACGGCGGGGCATGCGAAGGGGGGAGCCTGGGGAGGCCAAGGTTCGACGCTGCCGCCCTTCAATAGCCGGTCCATGTTGCAGCATGGGCCATTGCCGCAAGGAAGACAATGGCAACTGGTACTGAACCGGCCGCGGGGAGAGCAGGGTCCCTCCTGGATCATGGCTGAGATTCCCGGCATTTTCCGCCTCTACGGTATAATCCCTTAACATGGCTGACCCCAAAGGGAACGGCGGTTTGGACATCGGCACGGTCCAACTCGTGGATATCGACCAGCAGATGCGCAGCGCCTACCTCGACTACGCCATGAGTGTGATCGTGGCCCGCGCCCTGCCCGATGCCCGCGACGGCCTCAAACCGGTGCACCGGCGCATCCTGTACGCCATGTACGACATGGGGATACGGGCGGCGGGCGGCCACAAGAAATCGGCCCGCATCGTGGGGGAAGTGCTGGGCAAATACCACCCTCACGGCGACATGGCGGTTTACGACGCGATGGCGCGCCTGGCGCAGGATTTCTCCTTGCGCTACCCGCTGATCGACGGTCAGGGCAACTTCGGCTCGGTGGACGGAGATGCTCCCGCGGCCATGCGTTACACCGAGGCGCGTCTGGCGCGTCTGGCGGAGGAGATGCTCCTGGACATCGACAAGGAGACCGTCGACTTCGCCGACAACTTTGACGGCACCCTGCGTGAGCCGGTCGTCCTGCCCTCGCGCCTCCCCAATCTCCTCTTGAACGGCTCGTCCGGCATTGCGGTGGGCATGGCCACCAACGTCCCGCCCCACAACCTGCGCGAACTGGCCTCGGCCATCGGTTACCTGATCGACCGCTACGACGAGATGGATGACGTCACGGTCGAGGACCTCATGCAGCACCTGCACGGGCCCGACTTCCCCACGGGCGGGGTGATCGTGGGGACCGAGGGCATTCTCTCGGCCTATGCCACCGGCCGCGGGCGAATCGTGGTGCGTGGGGTGGCGCGGATCGAGGAGATGAGCGGCGGCCGCTTCCGCATCGTGATTTCCGAGATCCCATATCAGATCGGCAAGAGCGCTCTGATCGAGCGCATCGCGGAGCTCTCGCGGGAGGGCCGGATCGATTCCATTGCCGACCTGCGCGATGAGTCCGACCGGCGCGGGATGAGCATCGTCTTGGAGCTGAAGCGGACCGCCGCGCCGCGCCAGGTCCTGAACCAGCTCTACAAGTACACCATGCTGCAGAGCACCTTCGGGGTCCAGGTGCTGGCCCTGGTGGAGGGCGAGCCGCGTCTCTTGAACCTCAAGCGCGCCCTGCAGATCTACCTCCAGCACCGCCAGGGCGTCCTCACCCGCCGCTCTCAATTCGACCTGGCCCGGGCGCGGGCTCGGGCGCACGTCCTGGACGGGCTGCTGATCGCGCTCTCGAATCTGGACGCGGTCATCAAGACCATCCGCGAGTCCAAGGACGCCGAGATCGCCAAGGACCACCTGATGCAGCGCTTCAAGCTTTCCGAGATCCAGGCTCAAGCCATCCTGGACATGCAGTTGAAACGGCTGGCGGCGCTCGAGCGGCAAAAGATCGAGGACGAGCATAAGGAAGTCCTGAAAACCATCGCCCATCTTGAGGACCTGCTGGCCCACCCGAAGAAGATCCTGGCCCTCATCAAGAAGGACCTGGAGGAATTGAGCGAAAAGTACGGGGATAATCGTCGCACCCGCGTTGCGGTCGACGCCACCGAAGAGCTGCGCGAGGAGGATCTGGTTCGGGACGAGGCGGTGGTGATTTCCATCACCCAGCGCGGATACATCAAGCGCGTGCCGGCCCGGCTTTACCGGACCCAAGGGCGGGGCGGCAAAGGCGCTATGGGCCACGAGCTCCGCGAGGAAGACGAGGTGACCTCTCTCTTCCCGGCCCGGTCGCTGGACTCGGTGCTTTTCTTCTCGGACCGGGGTAAGGTCTACTCGGAGAAGGCCCACCGCATTCCGGAGGCCGAACGGGCGGACCGAGGCAGTCCCATTGTGAATGTGCTCGCGGTCTCGGGAGGGGAAACGATCACGGCGGCGGTTGCCGTGCGGACCTTCCAGGCCAAGGGCTACTGCATTATGGTCACGCGCAAAGGACGGATCAAGCGCGTCGCCCTTTCGGAGTTTGAGTCGGTGCGGCCCTCCGGCTTGGTGGCCGTCTCCTTGGAGGAGGGCGACACCCTGGGCTGGGTGCGGGTGACCGATGGAACCCAGGAGATCATCCTGGTGACGGAAAAAGGGCGCGCCCTGCGCTACGGGGAGAAGCTGGTCCGGGCCATGGGCCGGCAGGCGGCCGGTGTGAATGCCATTCGACTGGGGGCCGGCGACTTCGTCACCTCAATGGATGTGGTCGATCCGCGCGCCGATCTGCTCGTGGTGACCACCGGCGGATATGGCAAGCGCACCCCCCTCAAAGAGTATGCGCCCAAGGGGCGCGCCACCGGCGGGGTCGCCACCTTGGCCCAAAGAACTATCGGGGTCACGGGCCCCGTCGCCGCGGCGCGGGTGGTTCACGAAGACGACGAGGTCATGGCGATCACCTCGGGCGGGGTCGCCTTGCGGGTCCGGGTCAAGCAGATCCGCCGCGCCGGACGCGCCACCATGGGGACCCGGCTGATGCAACTGAAAGAGGGAGATTCCGTCGCCTCCCTGGCCCGTATCGTGGCAGAAGACCTGCGCGATGGAAACGGGAATGGAGGCGGCGAGGACCTGCAGGACACGGTTCCCGAAGCGCCCTCGCAGCCCCCGGGCGGCGAAACCGAAAACTGAAAAGCCCGGGCGGGAAGGGATCACGGGCCTTGGGGAACTCGGCCATGGTCAGCGGAGTTGCAGGGAACCCCCAACCCATCCGGCCACCCCGACCTTTGCCACCTCCCCCAGCAATCTCCTCAGCGCCGCCTCGAGCTTGCCTGGATCTCCGCTCGTAAGGTAGCTTGACCTCCCCAGGGATCCGGAGGGCGCCGCCTTGTCCTGCCGGGCGAGGACCCGTGCCACCTGGCGGGCGACGGCCGGGGCCGGATCGATGATCGGGATTTGTGGCCCAAGGACGGCCTGGATCGCCTTGGTCACAAACGGGTAGTGGGTGCATCCCAAAACCAGGGCTTCGATTCCCTCCTGCTGCAGGGGCCCCAGACGCCTTCGCAAAAGCGAGCGCAGCTCCGGGCCGTCCAGGTCGCCGCGTTCGATCATCTCAACCAACCCGGGGCAGGTCTGAGTGAGCACGCGCACGCCCTGCGCAAAGCGCTCCACCACGCTTGCAAAGAGCTCCCCTTGAAAGGTGGCTTCGGTCGCGATGACGCCGATGATCCGATTCGGACTGGCCGCCGCCGCTGGCTTGACAGCGGGTTCCATTCCAACGAATGGGGTGTCCGGGAAGGTGGCGCGCAGGGGTTTGAGCGCGGCGGCCGAGGCCGTGTTGCAGGCGACCACGATCATCTTCGATCCCTGGCCGATCAGGAAACGCGTGATTTCCTGCGAGAAGGTCCGCACCTCGCTGAGGGCTCGCGGCCCGTAGGGCACGTGGGCCTGGTCCGCAAAGTAGAGCAGGTCCTCGGCGGGGAGGATCGCCCGGATCTCGCGCAGGACGGATAGCCCCCCTACGCCGGAGTCGAAGATCCCGATCGGATCGCGCAGCATAGTCTGATTATATTCGGCTGGTCTAACCAGATGGGGAGGAAGCTAAGGCGCCCCCAGGCCAGTGCTCTCAGGACCGGTTCCGGCCGGCCGCTTGCACCAGGCCCGCGAACAGGCGGCGCATCGACGCAAGGTGCAGGAGCTCTTCGGGATGCCACTGCACCCCCAGTCCGTAGGGATGCCCGGGGATCTCCAGGGCCTCGATCACGCCATCCGCGGCACGCGCAACGACCCGCAGGTCGGGCGCGGGCGCAAGGACGGCTTGATGGTGAAAGCTGTTGACTTGCAGGTGCTGCTCGCCCAGGGCGGTGGCCAGGTGGGAGGATGGATCGACCTCGATCCAGTGGACCAGCTGGTCGCGAGGGGTGGCTTCCGGCGAATCATGAGGCAGCGCCTCGGGAACTTCGCTTTCAATGTCCAGGATAAGGCTGCCGCCCAGGGCCGCGTTGAGCACCTGAACTCCGCGGCAAATGCCAAGGAAAGGCTTGCCCTCCCGCGCAGCCCAGCGGACCAGGGCGTACTCGAGCGCGTCGCGCGGCTCGCTCGGGTTTTCGATCGGAGCACCCGGCGGGATTCCCAGGCGCAAGTGGGAAATATCTCCGCCGCCGGGGAACAGGAGAGCATCCAGTCTCTCAAACAGGTCGCGCAGGGCAGTCTCGGAGAGCCCCACGGGAATAATGACCGGCGCGGCCCCCGCCTCAGCCAGGGCCTGCAGATAGGAGCGCGAAACCCCGTTCAAGTGAGAGGATCCGTTGGTCAGTCTGGAGGTGACGCCGATCAGGGGAGAGGTCATGGAATAACAAAGGGCGCGGCCGTGCAGCCCCGCCCTGGATCCGCCCGGCCAAAGGCGCCCTTCTCAAGCCAGTTCCGCGGAAGCATTACTCTTGAGAGGTCTCGGACTTGCTGCGCAGGCGCGCCCGTTTGCCGCGCAAGCCGCGCAAGAAGTAGAGCTGGGCGCGCCGCACCCGGGCGCGTCTCTGGACCACGATGCGCTCAATGTTCGGCGAGCGCAGCGCGAAGGTGCGCTCCACCCCGATTCCGTGAGCCGCCACCCGCCGCACGGTGAAAGAGGCTTGGTTTCCGCCCTTGCGCGTGCGGATGATCGTGCCCCGGAATTCCTGGATGCGCTCTTTGTCGCCCTCTTTGATGCGGACGTGCACGTTGACCGTGTCGCCCGCTCGCAGTTCAGGGACCTCGGGATTGGCAGGGGCTTCCATCGCCCTCATTAGATCGGTCATCGCATACCCCACATTCAGCAATTCGCCGCCCACCGGTTTCTTGGGCGGCCAGGAAATTATACCATGACGGCTGAGGGTTGCTTGCTGGCTGTGCAAGTTCCTGACACAGCCGATGCGCCCCTGTGCGATCAGAGCGATCCAACCCCGGACCGCCCCGCGCGCCTCAGCCTGCCCAATTGCCGGAAGGATGCAGGCGGCGGGCGGGTCCGGGTGGAGGCAGGGATCGGACGGAAGACAGTCTCGCCCCGGCCTCCCCAGCCTCCTCGGAGATTTGATTCCCATGTCCGCTGCCTGCGCGAACCCTCGGGCGAACGCCGCCCGGGTTCGTTTCGCCGGGGCTGGAAATTGGACCCGACTGGACGCTCAGCCGCGACGACCACGCCTCCCGCTCGCGGGGCGCGCTTTCGCTCGGGCCTGTGCTTTGCGAGGTATTAGTGGGGAATGCCCATCGCCTTTGGGCCAATGGGCGCCGGTAATCGCTTGGCGACAACACGATAGCCGACGGTAGAATCCTCTACTTTGACGCGTTCCTCCAATGCCGAGTAGACCACAGCCGGAATGTTCCTTAGCGTCAGTGCGAGCAGGTACCTAAGAGGCCGATACCAAGGGGCCTGAAGCGCCTGTTCGATGTATGAGAAGGCCCTGCCATTCATTTCCACCAGATGGCCAAACAGTCCTCCATTGGGTTCGATGGTATCGGCCTCAAAACCGAACTCCGGGAGGGTCTTCTCACAAAAATGCCTTGTGTACCCTCCCGAGAAGGGGTATGGAGTTTGGTGGGCGCTACCCAGGGGGGGAGTAAGGATGAGCCCTCCTCCAAGCTGCGTAACGCGGGCGATCTCACCTAGAACCTGGCGTGGTCTGGACAGATGCTCAACGACCTCCGTCAGAAATACAACCTCAAATGATTTCCCGGAAAAGGGAAGGGCAGACGGATCGCCCACCACACTGATGCTTGCTTCACCGTGTTCGGGACTTGCCGAAATGTCCATCGAGGTGTAGCGGCAATGCGAAAAACTGCCGCGATAGTAACCGGGCCCAGCCCCAACGTCCAAGACCCTGGTTCCTTCCGGCAGGAATGCAATCTGCTCTTGCGTCCAAAGGACCCTCTTCTTCCACATGCGCTCGGCCAAACTTGCGCACAACTCATTGTCGAACACTGCCCGCAGGTGTCTCAGGGCTCGAGCCAGCCGCCTGCGTTGCCTTGCCGCAAGTCCTGTGCTGGGCCGAGTCTGCTTGTGGTTTCTCTTTGCCCCGAGACCTCCCTCATAAAGGTTGCTGAACCGGGGCTTCGGCAGGCATAGGTAGGATGACTTGTCCTGGCCTGGATCCCAGCGGTCGTAGAAGAGTCGGAGATGGTCGTCAACAAGGCGGTCCCATCGTGCGGCCCGTGCGCTGTCATATTTCGCAATGGTGGCTCTTTCATTGACCGCGTCGAGAGGATAGTAGAATACGGGGTACCCCCTCGCTCGTAGACGCATGCACAAGTCCATGTCGTCCATGTAATACGGTGCGAACGACCGCTCATCCAGGTACCCGAAAGCCTCCAACAGGCGCTTGCGGAGGACGATGGGGCCGCGCATGACCGCATCGACTTCGTATAGGTTGTCCGGATCGGCGCCGCCAGGACCGGTCTCGATCCTTCGACTGCTTTCGAATTGATGCGCCGAAGTGGCTGGCCCATCCTGCTCCGTTATCGCGGGATAGTAGAAAACCCCGGCCAACCCACCCACGGCGCCTACCGCCGGGTTGGTTTCCATGAAATGGACGATTTTCTCAAGCCAATGGGATTCGTAGACATAGACGTCGTCCTGCAGAAGGATGCAGTACTTACCGCCAGCGGCCCGAAGTCCAATATTGTTCGCGCGGGTTTCAAAGACATTGGGCGTATCGTAGTACTTCACGTCCATGCCGAGCGTTGAGAGGTAGCTCTTCGCTCTCTCTCGAGAGCGATCGATGCAGCCATCAAAGATCAGATGCAAATCATAATTCTCATAGGATCGAACCGACTGATGTAGCTGGCGCAGAAGCCGGATGACCTGGGCCTCTTTGTTGAAGACCGAAAGCACCAGGCTGACCCTCGGACGCACAAGTCCTTCGAAGTCCCCTTCGACCACATGCTCGACCACTTCTCTTATGCGCGCCTTGAAGGACGCCCATGAATGGAACGTGTCCACGTAGTGTCTGGATTGTCTCGATAGTATTCGCAGCTGGTCTTCTGAAAGGGAGAGCGCTTGACTGAGGAGCGCGGTGTCCGATTGCGCAAGCGAGAGGGACCCCAGAGGCGAGTAGGAGACCCCCCCAAGTTCCGGGGTTGTGATGGGCACCAACCCTGAGCTCAGCGCTTCCAGAAGGGTGCCCTGCTCTTCCTCCTCCAACGAAGTGGATATATAGAAGTGGTGCTGTCTAAGAAGTTCGAAGTATTCGGGCGTGCCCGCTTCGACCCAACCGACGTATCGAATTCTGGAATCTTGCCGGGTCGCCCGTTCCACCACCTGAGCGTAGTCCGGCCCGGCGATCCTTCCGGCGAGGGTGAGTTGGTAGTCGCCTTCCAGCCCCCTGAACACTTCAATCGCTCGCAGAATTCCCTTGCCAAGACCTCGCTCTGTGGCCAGAACCAGGAAGCGATAAGGCTTCGCGAACACGCGCTCATTCTCGAACGGCACGTCGTCGACGCCATAGTGAATGTTCAGAATGCGGGACCTCTCGACTCCGGCCCTGGTCAATGCTCGCAGCCCCCCGTCGCCCCCTCCTTGGAGGATGAGGTCCGCGCAGCTTAAGGTTCCGGCCCACTCCCCCGAGGTCGTCGCGGAGGCTGGCACATCCCGTTCTCTTGCCTCCGGCTTCACCACCCCGTTGCGATTCTCCGGATGGGTCGTCGCCATGAACAAGATGGATCTTCGCGGGCGCAGGCGGCGGCAAATGGTTTCGAAAGAGTCGATCTGCCCAATCAGCAGATCGAAGCGCTTGTCCTCTACGAGGGAGGCCTCGCCTGGATCCATATAGGTGACATCGCCTAGCTCCCGGCAAGCTTCATAGATCCCCCTCGCAATCCAGGATACGCTGCACGTCAAGTTTGTCCGTGCTTGCGGATCAAAGTGGTCGCGGCTACAGCTGAAAAGTATTCTCATGGTCCGGGGTCACTGGGTTGAGGTTCTTCTATGGGTCGAGTCTCTCGTGGATTCGGTATCCCGATCCTTCCCACACGACCCGATACTGGGTGTCCATGAACTGGTGCAATTCAGGGAACTGGCGGGTGGTGTTCGGGCCCGATGGCCAGGCTTTGTCTTCCCCATATACCTCGATAATGAAGCGAGGTCTGGCCTTCTGCAGGTCTGCCATGAAACGCTGGCGCAGCAACTGAATATAGCTGCTATTGACGCTATGATAGAAGTAGTAATCGCCGAGATAGCGAGTGGCGATGCGTGCTTGGGTGATGAGCATCGCATGGATCGATCCGCCAGTCCAATCCAGAGGTTGCACGGTGTCTCCGGGTTTCAGGTTGGCCCGGAGGAAGCTGGCGATCTCATCAACCCGGCCCTCATACGGGTTATTGGGGGCGGGAAGCTCATGGCGCTGGTATAAGAGCCTGAGGTTATCCAACGTGTCGGGCCGGATCAGCCCGATGACGGCGACCCCCAGAACTGCAATGGGCAGCAGAGAGGATGCGGCCTGCCACTTTCCCCTTGGGACCACCAGGCAAAGGAAGGCCAGTTGCATCAGGAAGTAGAGAAACGGGAGCCAATGCTGTGGCCAGAACTGCCCCGAGAAGACGGGGTAGATTGCGTAGCAAGCCGTCAGGGAAGAAAGCAGGCCAACGTGGTCCTTCTGCTGTGGGGATAGGCCCGAGCCATATAGCGCCATGTACGTGCCCACCGCTGCCGGACCGAGCCAGATCCCGTATCCTCCCAATTTGGCAAAGGTCAATACCAGATATTGAATACGGTGCCAGCCGGTGACCACCTCGTGGTCGCCATTCATGGAGGCATACAACGGCAAGTATCGGGTGACGATCTCAAGGAGCGGACCCAGAGCGCCGTGAGCCGCCAGGTACGAAAGGAGCGCCAGCATGGGAACCAGGGCTCCAATCCCCGCGGCGACGAGCATCTGCAGGGCCCGCCTCCGAGCGGCGGCGGGGCTCTCATCGGGATCTCGCTTCTGGAGGACTGTGGCGATGTCCCAGGCGATCACCGCCAGGAGCCCGATGGCAGCTTGAGGCTTCATGGTCGCCGCGATTCCGAAACCAGCGCCGGTCAGAACATATTTCCAATTGAGGTGCCTGGAACCAATGCGCTGGTGAGCGACCAGTCCGCAAAGGATGGGGATCATCATCAGGTATTCTCTTTGCAGGGTCATGGTCGGCCCCACAGCGAGGTAGGTAAGGGCCCACGCGATGGCTGCGGACCCGGCCATCCACCCATCCACCTTCCTCATCCACAGCCAGCTAAGAACCAGGATGGATCCCAGCAGGCCGAAGTCAGCCAGGCGCACCCCCAGGACAGTGTAGGCAGTAACCTTCCCAATGATCAGGTAGGCGAAGTAGGTGCCCGCGAAGTTTATGTCGTAGATGTCCCGGTAGGGCACCAGATGGTACTTGTCGATCAAGAGGGAGATGTAGAACAAGATCGGCGAGTCGGCGTAATACCGCCAGCGGGACGCGAAAAGCGCCGTCAATATGAGAAGGATGCCAAGGAGAGGGAGAAGGATGTAACGAAGGCCTCGTCCAAGAGAATTGCAGTTTTGCACAACAGGTTGCTCGGGGGACGTAGCGAGATTCATTTCTCCTCCAGCACTTTGCCCCTCACAACAAGCCCAGCCCTAGGGCAGGCGCGATCATTCCGCTCTAGGCGCCCCGGGACACCAACTCATAGACCCCGCCGCGCAGGTCGAGCAAATACAGTTCTCCCCCCGCGTCCTCTCCGAAGGAGCTGACGTTCAGCCCGGTCTCCATCAGGAGGACCGCCTGGCGATTCCCCTCGGGGGTCCGATAGAGGGCCCAGAGCTTGCCTGAACAGTAGTCGCTGAAGAGATAGTCCCCCACCAGCCCCGGGAGGTCCCGGCCGCGATAGACGTACCCGCCCACAATAGCGCAGCCCTGGCTATGATCATATTCCGATACGGGCAGGGTCAAACCCTCTCGATACCCTCCCGCGTAGGGATGGAGGCCTTCCATGAGACTCCAGCCATAGTTGAGGCCTCCCAGGCCCGGGGGCTGCAAGTCGACTTCCTCAAAGCGATCTTGTCCGACATCGGCGATCCACAGCTCGCTGGTTGGAGGGTCGAAGGAAAAACGCCAGGGATTGCGCAGGCCGTAGGCCCAAATTTCCGGGCGCACCCCCGCCTGTCCAACGAATGGGTTCCCCCGTGGAACAGCATAGGGGGTGGCCGCATCGACGTCAAGGCGCAGGATTTTGCCCAGCAGGGTGTCGAGTTTCTGGCCGTTGCCCAACGGATCGCCTTCCGACCCCCCGTCCCCGACCCCGATATACAGAAAACCATCGGGACCAAACTGGAGCTGTCCCCCGTTGTGATTGGGAAACTGGCGGTGGTCGATTCGCAGGACAACCTGGTCGCTGCCTGGATCCGCGCGGTCGGCGTCCTGGCTCACCGCAAAGCGTGCCACAACCACGTCGCCCGTGGAGTCCGTGTAGTCCACGTACAAGTAGGGCGGGTGAGGATAGCCGGGATGAAATGCCATGCTCAACAGGCCTTGCTCGCTGCCGCTCGAGCGCACCCGATCGCGAAGGTCGAGGAAAGGTTCGGCCGCGAGCGCGGTTCCCTTGAGGAAGAGGATCCGGCCCGACTTTTCAACTACAAACAACCTTCCGGAACCATCCCGGGGGTCGGCCAGGTAGGTTGGGCTCGACACCGCGTTGGTCAGCTGTTTGAGAGAGTAAATCCCAAGCGGAGGAGCTCCGGGCGCGGTTGGCTCGGGCGTCGAGGGCGAAAGGGTTGCCTGCGGATTGGGGAGGGTCGGCTCGAAGGTTGGGGTCGGAAGAGTTGTCGGGAGATTGACGGGGAACGTCGGGCTCGCGGCCGGGAGGAGCGCAAACCCCCGGCTGCAGGAGGTAAGCGCCAGGACCAGGGCCGTCGTCGTCATGCCAACAACCGCAAGCATAGGAGGCCTGGAACGAGCCATGCCTAATTGTAACGTGACACCGTCACTCCCCCATGGGGTTTCCGCGCGGGCTCAGTTGCCCCTGCCTCGCTGCGGAAGATGAGGCGCTTCCCGTGGCTGGCCGTGCTAGCCAAATTCACAGGTCGGGTTGACCTCGAAGGCTTCTCGTCGGTGAGAAGGGTCCGCCCATGTGTTCTTGCGAGATGGAACGCGCCCGTCACGCGCCATGGCCCATCGGCTCTACGTCTCAGGAGTGGCCCCGGAAGGCGGCTGGCGGAGGGGCGGTAACCGAGGTCAGCTTGGGGGAACGCGGGGGGGCCTTCGCTTCGAGGAGGCTCTCCGGCGGATTCTGGTCCGGCGCAGGATCCCTCCAGCCAGCGCCTGAAGGCTGGGTTTGCCTATGGACCAATAGGCCGCGGCCCGGGCCCTGAGCCCTCTGGGCCGGATTGAGGCCCCGCTTTCCTCGAAGATAGACTCCATCCGCCAAAGGAAATCTGCCTCGCCCAAGTCGTGAGGGTGGCAGCGCGGGAGCCAGAAAGGGTCCGCCCCAAGCATCACGCAGTTGCGTACGACGCCGCAGGCTGCCTCGAATCCAGACTCGCACGCAAGGCGCAGCGTATCCTGCGTGACCGAATCCGGTCCGCCGTACGGGTAGGCCATGTAGCGCACGGGTGCGTGCAGGATTTCTTCGAGCGTCGCCCGACTGACTACCATCTCGTGTTTCTGCGCCTGCACCGAGAGGTTTGCCAGCCAGGGATGTTGGACTGTATGGGCCCCGATCTCAACCAGCCCGTCCGCGGCCAACGCCGCGCATTCCCCTGCTGTCATGGGGCGCAGTGAGGATCGCACCTTTGGTTCCACACGGGCCAGCTCTGAGAGCTCTGCTAGGTGGGGCTCAATCGTCTCAGGATCCGTGCGCAGCAAGGCCTCCCGCAGATCGCGAAGGATCACTTCCCGCGGGGCGCCCTTCGGCCAGGCGAGCGCAATTCCCGCCCATCTCAGCGACCATTGTGACGGATCGCCTGCCGCATCGAATACGATCCGCTCCAGCGCGTCCCACCAGTACTCCCTCTTGCCGTCGAGATAGCCGGTGGTGACAAACACCGTCGCCGGGACCGAGTACCGTTTGAGCAACGGAAGCGCGTGGGTGAGATTGTCGACGTACCCATCGTCGAAGGTGAGCACGACGGAGCGATCCCGCAGCGCTCCGCGGGCTAATCCTTCTAGGAGCTCCTGAAGGCGGATGGGAACGAAGGCCCTGCGCAGCACGCGCAACTGTTCCTCGAAATGCTCCGCGCTGACCGCCAGATGGGAGGGAGGCGAGCCGACGGCGGCCACACGATGATAGAGAAGGATCACCGCGCGGGCCGCAGCCGCCGTGGCAAGCGGCGAGTTCTGCATGGTTCTGGCTCCGCGAATGCGGGGGCAGCGCTTGAAGGGAGTGCCGACACCCCGAAGAGGGAGGAAAGACCCGGGCCAACTCAGGTCGGGCGCACTAGCCTGTGTTCTGGAGGTCCGCGACCTCGCACTGGCCCTCTCGACCCTGCGTTTGCGTTGCGACAGAGATTCCCGCCCAGGGAGGTACGGCAGGGTCCCCGAGGCAGCCGGGCCGTCCCAGGCCACTACCTGGCGGCACGCAGGATCTGCCGCAGGACCGTCTGGAGGATCCCGCCGTTGCGGTAGTAGTCCAGGTCGACAGGCGTATCCAGGCGCGCCACGCCCGTGAAGTTTACTATGCTTCCATCCTCGCGCCTGGCCTCCACGCGGAGCTCCGCACCCGGCCGAAGGGAATCCGTGATTCCTAGGATTGAGATCTGCTCTCCCCCGCTCAGGCCGAGGCGGCTGGCGCTTTCGCCTTCCGGGAGCTGAAGGGGCAGCACACCCATCCCCACCAAGTTGGCCCGGTGGATCCGTTCAAAAGACTGGGCGATCACCGCGCGGACCCCCAGGAGAGCGGTCCCCTTAGCCGCCCAGTCCCGCGAGGAGCCGGTCCCATATTCCTTGCCCGCCAGGATCACCAACGGCACCCCCTCGGCCTCGTATTCCATGGCCGCATCGTAGATGGACAGCAGCCTGCCATCCGGGAGGTGCAGGGTGTACCCGCCCACTTTGCCCGCAACCATCTGGTTCTGGATGCGGATATTGGCGAAGGTTCCCCGCATCATCACCTCGTGGTTGCCGCGGCGGGAGCCGAACGAGTTGAAGTCTGGCTTCGCAATTCCCCGCGCGCGCAGGAAGGCGCCTGCGGGCCCATCCTCGGGGATGTCTCCCGCCGGAGAAATGTGGTCCGTGGTCACGGAATCCCCGAAGACTGCGAGGATGCGAGCGTTGCGGATCGGTTCCAGCCGGCCAGGCTCCGCCTCCATCTTTCCAAAGAAGGGAGGCTCCTGGATATAGGAGGAGGCCGGATCCCAGGCACAGAGATCCCCGCCCGCTCCCGCAATCCGGTTCCAGGCCTCGTTTCCTTCGAAGACCTTTGCATAGGTCCGGCGAAACATCTCCGGGTCGATCACCTGCAAAGCCGCCAGTATCTCTTTCCCGGTCGGCCAGATCTCGCGCAGCAAGACGGGCTTTCCTTGGCGGTCATTTCCCAGAGGATCCCTTTCCAGATCCAGCGCTACGGTGCCGGCCAGCGCAAAGGCAACGACGAGAGGCGGCGAGGCCAGGTAGTTGGCCCGGGTGAGAGGGTGAATCCGGCCTTCAAAATTGCGGTTCCCTGAGAGCACCGCGGTAGCGATCAGATCCTGCTCGCGGATCGCGTTCGCCACCTTTTCCGCCAGAGGTCCGGAGTTGCCAATGCAGGTCGTGCAGCCATACCCGACCACGTTGAACCCCAGCTGGTCGAGGAAACCCTGCAGTCCGGCGGCCAGCAGGTATTCGCTGACGACCTTCGACCCCGGAGCTAGGCTGGTCTTCACATAGCCAGGAATACGCAGGCCCCGCTCGACCGCCTTCTTGGCCAGGAGGCCCGCGGCCAGCATCACGGAGGGGTTCGAGGTGTTGGTGCAGGAGGTAATGGCAGCAATCACCACGTCACCATCGCGGGTTGGAACATCTCCGACTCCCCCTCCGGCATGGTCCGCAATACTCGGTTGCCCTTCCTTGCCATATACCTCGCGCAGCGCGACCTGAAAGGCCTTCTTCATCTCGCGCAGAGGAACCCGATCCTGCGGGCGGCGCGGACCGGCCAGCGAAGGCTCGACGCTCCCCAGGTCCAGCTCCAGCGTGTCGGAGAACTCGGGATCCGGGGAGCCGTCCGTGCGGAAGAGGTTCTGCTCCTTGCAGTACCTTTCGACTCTCTCGACCTGTTCTTCGCTTCGCCCCGTGCGGCGCAGATAGGAAAGGGTCTCGTCATCCACCGGGAAGAAGGCGCAGGTCGCCCCGTACTCGGGGGCCATGTTCCCAATCGTGGCCCGGTCCGGGAGAGCGATCTTCGATAAGCCTGGGCCATAGAACTCGACGAACTTGTCGACCACGCCTTTGCGACGCAGAATCTGAGCCACCGTGAGGACAAGATCGGTTGCGGTGACGCCCTCGGGCTGCTCGCCGTGCAGCTTGAATCCGACGACCTGGGGGGCAAGGAAATAGAGAGGCTGGCCGAGCATGACCGCCTCGGCTTCGATGCCACCCACCCCCCAGCCGAGCACGCCCAGTCCATTAATCATGGTCGTGTGGGAATCCGTCCCTACCAGGGTGTCGGGCATGGCCAGGGGCAAGTTCAGCCCGGGAAGGCGACGGGACAGGATGACCCCGGCCAGGTACTCCAGGTTCACCTGGTGCACAATCCCGGTGGCCGGAGGCACCACGCGGAAATCCCGGAAGGCCTGCTGGCCCCAGCGCAGGAACTGGTAGCGTTCGCGATTGCGCTCAAACTCCTTTTGGGCGTTGCGAAAGAGGGCTGAGGCTGTGCCGAACTCGTCGACCTGCACCGAGTGGTCGATCACCAGATCCACCGGCACGAGCGGGTTGATTAGCCTGGGATCTCCTCCCATCCGCTGCATTGCGGAACGCATCGCCGCGAGATCCACCACGGCGGGGACACCGGTGAAGTCCTGCATGAGCACCCGAGTCGGCTTGAAGGGCACTTCGTGCGGGGCGGGCGTCTTTGGAGCCCATCCGGCCAGGCGCTCGACGTCTGCCTCGGTAACCTGAGCCCCATCCACATTGCGGAGGACCGACTCAAGCAGGATGCGAATCGAAAAGGGCATCCGGTTGAGACTCCCCCCGATGCCCGCCTTCTCGAGAGCCTCAAGGCGGAAGAGATGCTCCCGGCCGGAGCCGGAGTCGAAGGTGGAAAAGGCCAAGGCCAGTCCGGAGGCTGGTTCCGTCATTTTCGTTCGGCTCCTTCCCTCCCCGCCTCGAGACCGTTCCGGCGGGACCTTGCTGGCATTATAGCCTTGGGGTCTGAGCGATCAATGGCCCTCGGCCGATGAATGCATCGGCGAATGCGAGGGATGGGCCCGGCGCGGGCGCCTGGAGGCGGCCGGAAGCTTGCGGCCAGAACCCTTGCCGGGCCCAGTGGAGTAGCTTTCTGGCGCCTCGCACATCATGAGGTGGAAGACAACGGATTCCCACTCCGTCGGTTCGCGGAGCAAGTGGTCGTCTCGATCGAGTTCTTCCCGGATCTGCTGGTAAACGATGTCGCGCGCTTGATCGAGCCATCCGTAGAGGGTTGATCGGTCGCGGTCGAGATCCTGCGCGGAGACCCGCAGTTCCGGGGCCTCTGGATCCGCAATTCCCAGATCCCTGAGCGCTGAGGCAAGCCGGCCCGGGGCGGTCAGCCAGGACAGGCAGGAGGATAGGCTGCGATGCCCGGGAAGAGGAAGGAGCCGGCCGATCCAAACTTCGTAGGGCGGCCAGACATCCCGCGCCAGGAACAGCATCGCCCCAAGGCGTAGGTATCGTTTGTATCCGAAACGGACCTGCTCCAGGAGCAGGCGCGTGTGGTAGGCAGCCAGGAGGACAAAGCCCGCCCGCTGGTCGGATCCTGGGTTCCTGCCTCGAGCCCAACCTCGGGTGAGAAACTCCGCCAGGGCTGGATGCTGCGACCAATCCGGATCCTCCAAGAGCTGCGGATCCGGGGAATCCCGGGCGAGTTCTTCCAACAGTCGGGTAAATCCTTTAGAGCTGCTCATGCATTCTGAGAACCTCATGGCCATCCCCCTTTTTCTCCTTGAATAATCTACGAAAACTAGAACCTTCGGTAGACCAAAGCGAGCAAAACGAATAGGCTGGAAGCATGCGTGATCCCCGGAATGGATGGAGGCATGGTGACCAAGCTTTCGAAGAAGGGCGGGCGATTCCTCACTGGGTTGCGGAACTTGCCTGTCCTTCCGGCCCCGCTCGCGGGGTCGAGGGCGCGGCTCTCCCAGGCCTCGTCTCGTTTCGTGGATCGCTGCGAACGTTAGCGGCGTTGTCCCATTGGACAAATTGGACCGGCGGAGCCCACCAACGTTGGGTGGCAAGACACATACGCGGGCTCCCCATCGTCCCCTTGCAGGAGGGGGAAAGGAGGTGGATCGGCTCGGAAAATGCGTTCCGGTAGTGGCACGTCCCCCAGAGGGTCATTGCGCCCGGCCCCTGGGCAGCAAGGACGGGAAACCTGCCGCCTTCCCGCACCTTGGGCCTCAACCTCAGCGGCTTCCGCTCGCTGTGAGCGGAACTCTGCGGACAGCAGAGGGCAGCCCAGGCTGTCCAAATGAGGTCTGGCGCCGCAATCATCGGCCGATCATTGAGTCGGCGACCATCATTCCAGGGTAAGTGATCTTGTAGGAGGGAGTTGCCGTGTCTCGTCGTGGAAGTCTCGGATACCAGATGATGAAGGCCCTGCAGGGGATCTTTCGCCCAGGGCACAGCCGGCATGAGGACAAGAAGCACGGACGCGTCGATGTGATCCGCGGGATCTCGACCATGCGCGTGATGTGCGAAGACGCACACCGCTTTGGGCGCTTCGTGCGAGGCGGATGGCCCGAGGTCCGCGAGGTGGGCCAGATCACCCCCGCCATGGCCCAAGCCTACATCGCGGAACTCACCGCGCAAGGGCTGAGTCGTAGCTATCTCAAGCGAATAGCGAGCTCCTTGCGCAAGGTCGACCTGGCCTGCCGCAAGGCTCGGATCTGCCCGGCGGAGAGCCCGGAGCTGCTCCCGCTCAACCCACACCGGCCTCACCCCCGCACGGAATTGCCGCCCCACACGCGCGCCTACGAGCCCGCCCAGGTTGAACGGCTGCTCGAGGCCATCCGAGCCCAGGATTCGCGGGTGGCGGACCTGCTCAAGCTCATGGGGATTGCCGGCCTGCGGATCAGCGAAGCCAGCTACCTGAGGGGGGAGGACATTCACGCCGAGGAGGGCTGCATCTTGCTGGAGGCCAACGCAAATCACACCAAGGGAGGCAGACCCCGGAGAGTGAAAGTCGATCCAGAGCATACCGGCTTTCTGATGACCATGCGTCGGATGGGAGTTGAGCGGCCGGATGGGCACTTGTTCCCGAATCGACGCACCCTGGTTTATCGGGCGTGCAGGCGGGTCAAGGAGGCCTGTACCCAGCTGGGGATTGACTGCCTTGGCACCCACGGATTCCGCAAGGGCTTCGCCGCCGAGGAGTATCGTCGAGAGGTCGAGGCGGGCCGCAGCGACCGGCAGGCATTGCTTGCCGTCTCCCACCAGCTTGGTCACAACCGGCTGAGTGTAGCGGCGCGCAGCTACGTCCCACCTGAAGTTCGGATTCGGGCGGGAGAGGCGGTCCCGGGGAATGGTCCCATCGACCATCTCGCCGAAGGGCCCGGTGCGTACTAACGCGTTTCGACCTGCAGGAGTGAGCGAGGAAGTTCCCGGGCCGCAGCAGAAGAGGGCATCACGGATCACGACGGGCACGCGCATTCTCATCTCCCTATATTCGACCCGGCTCGATTCCCCGAACGCCCCGTAGAAAAAAAGAAAGCTGGCTCACCCCCCTGGGGGGTTGGTTCACCAGCTAACGTTGGGTAGTGCCTTCTGACGTGTAGGGCAGAGACCGTACACCCTGCCCCCATTATGTCGCTAGCCGTTCATTTCATCGGCTAGTCTCTTGTTATCATCATTATAAAGGAAGCAAGGCCGTTGTCAATAGGTTGGACGCTGAAGAAGTCCCTGGCCACCGGTGCCCATCCGCTCATTCGCAACTCGGTGCATGCGGGTCGCTGGTCCTCGTCCTGTGCAGGGGGGCTCGGGACCGAAATGTGGGTCGGCCCAGAACCCATTCCTCCCGCAGGATGGTGACACCCCGCGCCGAAGAGCGCCCGGCCGTCCCATGGTCACCTCTTTTTGGCCCGCGGCTTTCTCTTGATCGGTTCCTCCCTTGCCGCGCTCTGGGTGCCGACCTCTGTTGCATGACCATCGGTCAGCCGCCAAAAGCCCGCGCTGTATGGCCCGCTTGTTTGAGCGCGCGAATCGGTCAAGGATCCGTCGAGATGTACCGAGACCCTTGCAGATGGCCCCTGTCTACATGCCGCCGGTGGGGAAGGGACGGATCGCGCGGTGGCCTGCTCCAGCACCGCCACGAGCCCCAGAATCGACCGCGGTCGCCTCGCCTGGTGGCCCGGGTGCACAGGCCCTCGGGTTTCGCGCCCGCCCTCTAGCGAGCGCTCACCCCGGAGCACGAATTGCGGCTGCACATCGCCTCCCTTTTCGCGTTCAGTTGAAGCAGCAGCTCCGAAGGCCAACGCACGAGGCTGGCGATCGCCCGTTGATTGCGCTCCAGGTCAGATGCGGGGCCGCGGCGCTGAACATCCAGAAGCGATAACCATCCCGGGCGCTCGACTCACCATCGATGATCGCTCTAAGAATCCTCCATGGCAGACGAACGATCTGGTTTACCTCCGCCAGGGCGGGGACACCGGCTGAAGTGCGGGTTCGGGCGGGCGAGCCAGTCGCGGGGGATGAGCTGATGGGCGATCTCATGGAGGGATCCGGTCCGAGCTAGCGGGTCTGGTTCCGCCGGAGCGAAGGGCAGAGTTCCCGGGCCGCAGCAGTGGCCCGCAACACGTATCGCGACTGGCTCGCGCATCCTTTCCCCCTTTCTTAACGCTCCTTGTTCCCTGAGCGTCCCACAAAAAAAGCAAATAGCTGGCTTGCCCCCCATTTGGGGTAGGTTCGCCAGCTAAGGTGTACTTACAAGATTAGACGCCTAGGGCGGAATGATCCTGCCCCGCCCACGATGTGGTACTCGCCCGGCATCTCATGGGGCGAGCACATAATCATCATGGGAGGGGCAGGACGGTTGTCAATAGCAAGATTGCATTCGGATAGGTCAAGAAATAACCGGGGAGCAAGGAAGGTGGGCTCACCCAGAGCGGATTGTCCGAACGATCAAGGAGGGTGAGCCTGGTTGGCGACCGTAGAAGTCACGGTCAAGGTCAGAATACGTCAAGGGAACATGTCCTAAGAGTGATTCTGGGACGCAGTTAGCGAGAGTGCGGGGTAGGCCGGTGGGGTTCTTTTCAGCCGTGCCTGCCAAGTGCTAGAGGACGGGCTTCCGGAGAAGGTGCCCGCCTTGGAGGGGGGCGCAGAGCTAGCCCCTCTGCGACGCAGTAAACGGCGGTCCCTGGACCTACTCACCGGCTTCCGCTGGATCCAGCTGCCATGGTGGCAGATGCTGCGTGTCGACGGTCGCTAGCATCAGCCTTTGGATACCTTCCTGGGGCTGCCGCCGCGCCAGCACGTCAGCCCGTGGATTGCAACGCAAGAGGTAGCTCCCGGGCCTGGCCCGCCGGGGCAGTCTGTTGGCAGGCCGCTCAGCTACTCAGCACCTTCCCGGGCCAGTCACCAAGGCTGCGACCAGGGCGGCCATGTGGCATGCCAACGACTCGAGCTTGGGATTCGGGTTGGTGGCGTACTTGAGAAGCGGACACCAGCTTGGCAGGAGTATGCGCAGACTTGGGCCAAGGGCTCGTCCGCACTTGCAAGTTGGTTACTCAGGGAAGATGGGTCCCATTGTTCGGCCTGTCGGGGCCCAGCGGGGTACAATCGGGAAACTAGGGTGCCTGTCGTTGCCATGACCCTGCCGCCGAGGTGGGGCGACAATGTCCAGTTCTTCCCTATGGACCGACCAGAGATGATCTCGACCCCAACGCCCAGGGCTTCCGGCGAAGGCTGGCCGGAAGCTAAGAAGACCTCCCCCATCTGGGCGATGTGGCGATCCTACCTGACCTATGCATTTGTCTTGGTTCTATTCGTGTCATTGTCGATGGGGCAGTACGTTAGCAGCGGACCATGGACTGTTCAGGTTAGCGAACCATTTGCCGGGGTGACGATCGCTGGGATCTGGGCTCTCGGCTCGCCATCAACGGATGGAAGGACCCTTCGCGGAGGGGCTCGCCGCCTGCTGGCCCTGGGCTTCTGGGTCATGGCAGCATGGTGTGTGATCCTGTGGCTGATCGGAGAGAATTGGCAGGCGCGTTCAGGATTGGTTTGGCCATGGATCATCTGCGCATTGCTGGTGACCATCTTGCCTTCCAAACTGCAGGCGGACTGGAACTCTATTGCCTTCCTGTTCGTGCTTGGGGCAATCCCCCTCACGGCGATGGCATTTGCTCAGCACTTTGCTGGAGTGGGGTACGGTCATAAGAGCCTTTTGGGATGGGTGACGGGGACGTCTACGGTTCCTGTGACTGGCTTCATGGGCTTTCCAAATGATATGGCAGGCTACCTCTTGTGGCCCCTGGTTGTCTCCATTGGGCTCGTATTCTCGGGATCCAAACTGCGACGAACGATCTCGACGCTCTGCGTGGTTCTGTTGGGCGCAGCCCTCTTGTGGACCTACTCCCGCGGGGCTCTGCTATCCGTGCTGGTTGCCGTAGTATTGTTCACTGTCCTTCTTTTACTCAGGCATCGCAGGGACGCGCTCATCGCACTGCTGGTGGCGGGCCTGGTGGCAGGCATCGCCGCTGCCTTGGTGTTGGCCAGATACCCCATTGCGCAGCTGACCAGCGGTCGACCCCTGCTCTGGGCTAAGACGCTCGGCATAATAGGATCTGATCGCCTATGGCTCCTTTTCGGGTACCTGAGCGTGATCCCTCCGTATCTTCGAGTCTGGTGGTACCCTCACAACATCTACCTCCTGTCGTGGATGCAATTTGGCCTCCTTGGGTTCTTGTTTCTTGTTGCGATCGTCGGCTATCTCTTGAGGCTGGGGTGGCTGTCCTTTGACGCCCTGCGAAAGGGGAAGGCTGCCGCTGCGTTGTGGTCGGGGACCCTGGGCTTCTTCTTGATTGAAGGCATGGTTGCGAATGATCTTTTGGAGCCCTATTCGCTTCTGACGTTTGCCTGTGCTCTCATGATCCTGGCGGGGTTAATTGACCAGGCTCGCCCGGGGCCATGGCCGTCATGAGATGGCCCGAGGCCGACCCGTTTTGCTGTCTGACCTGCACCGATATGCTGGGCGGATGATTACTTGGATGAATCTCATTCTGGTTCTTTTCTTCGCGGCGACTACCTTCCAGGATTCCATCTTCCATGCTTCGCCGATGGATCTCTCTGTAGTTGAGATTGCCACCATGGGATGTCTGGTAGCCTGGGCAGTCCTCACTCCTCATCCGGGAAGGCAGGTGAGAGAGATCGCCAGGAGACCGGCGGCAATTCTGCTCCTGCTTTGGGCAGTGGTCGCTACGGTGCTGTGGGTCATCGCTCACGACTGGGGCTATGACCTCAATGAAATGAGATGGCTTTGGCTGACCTTGGGAGCGTTCATTCTCCTCACGACGGCTGTTGAGAGCGGATGGGGCAGGGCCGTCGTCCTGTTTGTAGGCATCACTGCGTTAGCTGCGCTGGTTGCGGATTACCAGGGATTGACTGGGGCATTCATCGCGCCTTTTGCTCGTATTGTACCCAAGGATATCTTGTTATCCTCCACCGGCATGATTTCCGTGACTCCTGCTGCCGGCTTTTTTCGTCACCCGAACGCATTTGGAGGCCAGGTCTTCTGGCCCTTGTTGATCTGTGTGGGTCTCGCGCTCAAGCGCCAATACCGTTGGCCGGCGCTGGCGGGTGCCGCGTTCTTTGCCTTCAGCCTGTATCTCTCGTATTACCGCACGCTGGTCGTCGGACTTGCCCTGGCGTGTGCAATCCTGGCAATGATAAAACTCGAGCTGCGCCCCAAACTGTTCGCATCTGTCACTATTGGGCTGAGCCTTTTGGGCATGATCGGCAGCGAGGTGCTCGTGGAACTCTCCCAGGGGGTTTTTCTGGGCAATTTGCAAACGCGAGGCGGCTACTGGGTTGACGCTGCGCACCTGATTCAATCTCAACCTTCCATTATCTTGTTCGGGTCCGGGTATGCGCCCAGTGTGGCGCTGGCAAGCTCCCAGGCTCGATCCGACCCGCACAACATGTACCTCTATCTCTTGATGCACTTTGGAGTGTCTGGCCTTGTTTGTTTCGCACTGTTGATTGCGCTCATCGTGGCCGTGGGCTGGCAAGCGTACCAAACGGGGATCCTGCGCCGGGAGCCGGTGTTGGGTGCCATGTGGGCCGGGTTCATTGCATGGTTTGTGACCGGCACTCTGGATTCGCGTCTTACCACGGCCGAGTGGTTGATGCTCTTTGTGACGATCCTTGCGCTATTTCTCGTCGGCTTGTCAGGGCAGAGGCATCGCGACCTGGAAGTTGCGCCAAATCGTTCATTTCCCTCGCCTGCGGAGGTCGAGATCAAGGCTAGAATCTCGGGCGACAGGGTGGAGGGAGCGGGGGTACCTAGCCAGGAAGCTGGACCTAAGAATTCGATTGGGACACAGAGGGCCAAGAAGGGCGTGGGGGATTTGCTGGGTCAGAGATTGGTAGAAGGAGGATGAGAGGACGCTCCCCCTGCTTGCGGATGCAATCGGGTTCTGTTCGGAGCGGCGCGCATCAGATTGGCCAAGGTTGATCTGGGCATCACTGGTGGGAGGGCCATAGCCCTATGCAGTTTGTGCGGCCTGCTATTGTCAAACTCCATTCGTGGCACCCGAAGACTTGGCGCGCGGCGTTTCCCTCGGTGGGAATGAACCCAACGACTTTCGTCAGAGATCGGACTTGCTGGATCAAGAGCCCTTTCGGACGGATCGACGCCGGTCGGCCCCAATCTGCACCGGCGCACGCACGCGACGTTCACAGAAATGGGAGGCCAAGCGGCCACCTTGAACTGGCAGGCTCTCCGGGAAATGCTTGGTCCGTTGTGGCCCTAGGGGCGCGAGCGGCCGAATGTCTTGCGGATCACCCATCCCGCCTGACAAGCTCTGCCCAAGGCCACCCAACTGACAAGAGGGCCAGAGTGTGCGGGCAAAGCGACTGCATGATGGAGATCGATACTAGGAATGTCTAAAGCAAGAGCTAATACGAGTCCGCCAGTGTTTCGGATAGAGTCCACGCGCAACTCGCTGGCGCTCAATCTGGGCGACCTGTGGCGCTACCGCGAGCTGCTCTTCTTCCTGACTTGGCGCGACATCAAGGTACGCTACAAGCAGACCCTGCTGGGCGTTGCTTGGGCTGTCCTGCAACCACTCCTTACCATGGTTGTGTTCAGCGTGATCTTCGGCCAACTGGCAAAGCTACCTTCGGAGGGCTTCCCCTACCCAATCTTCACCTATACGGCGCTGCTGCCTTGGCAGTTATTCGCCTTTGCACTGAACAATTCAAGCAACAGTCTGGTGGGCAGCCAGGGATTGGTCAGCAAGGTGTACTTCCCGCGCCTGGTCATCCCGATCGCCTCGGTGTTGCCCGGGCTGCTGGATTTTGCCATCTCGTTCGTGGTGCTGATAGGCATGATGGTCTATTACCACATCCCGCTGAGCGTACGAATGCTGGCGCTGCCACTGCTCCTGGTTCTGGCGGTGGCAACAGCCCTCGCGGTGGGCTTATGGCTTTCGGCTCTGAATGTGGAATACCGCGACGTACGTTACATGGTGCCCTTCCTGACCACCTTCTGGCAGTACGCCACGCCAGTGGCCTACTCGATCACCCTGATTCCAGGGAGATGGCGGTTGCTGTACGGGCTCAACCCAATGACCGGCGTGGTGGAGGGCTTCCGCTGGGCGCTGCTGGGCAGCGGAGATATTGGCGGGTTGATCTGGGTTTCGCTGGCCATCGTGTGCGTGCTCCTGTTCGGCGGGCTGGTGTACTTCAAACGGATGGAAGACACCTTCGCTGATGTGATCTAGACAAGCTTACTGCAGAGATACACAGCACGCTGAGATCTAGGGTTAGGTGCACAGAGATTCTCGAAGGTGATGCTCTACAAGGATAGAACGAAGGATGAGTGAAATAGCTGTTCGTGTGGAACACCTGGGTAAGCGCTATCGCATCGGCGCGCAGCAGGTTCCCTATAAAACCCTGCGCGAGAGCGTGATGGCGGCTACCGGGGCCCCCCTTCGCTGGTTGAGGGGAGAACGCAGCCCGGCAACGAATACGCTCTGGGCGCTGGACGACGTCTCGTTTGAGGTCAAGCACGGCGAGGCGGTCGGCATCATCGGGCGCAACGGGGCCGGGAAGAGCACCCTGCTCAAGATCCTTTCGCGCATTACGAAGCCAACAAGAGGGCAGGTGGAGCTCTATGGCCGAGTGGGTTCCCTCCTGGAGGTGGGCACCGGTTTTCACCCCGAACTGACCGGGCGCGAGAACATATATCTTAACGGGGCCATCCTGGGCATGAGGCGGGCTGAAATCGGACGCAAGTTCGATGAAATCGTGGCCTTTGCTGAGACTGAGAGGTTCTTGGATACACCGGTAAAGTACTATTCGAGCGGCATGTACGTGCGCTTGGCCTTTGCCGTGGCCGCACACCTCGAGCCGGAAATCCTGTTGGTGGATGAAGTGCTTGCTGTGGGAGATGCAGAATTCCAGAAGAAGTGCCTGGGGAAGATGAGTGATGTAGCCCACGAAGGGCGGACCGTGCTGTTTGTCAGCCATAACATGACTGCCATTGGAATCCTTTGTAACCATGCACTCCTCTTGGAAAAAGGCCTCCTTACCAACATCGGAAAAGCTCATGATGTCATTTCAAGATACCTCTCTCACAATGAGAGTCGGGCTAATCCATTTGTAAGTTGCGGTCGTCGAGGAAGTGGCCAGCTTCAAATCACGTCGCTTCACTTTGAAACAAACTCGGGAAAACGCATAGATGTTCTTCACAGTGGTCAACCGGTAGTATTTGTTATTGGATATCGAAACATCGCATGCAAAGCTCACGATAGGATTTCGTTTAGTTTCAGCGTGCATACGAGTGCTGAAATTGGGATTTTTCATCTGTATAGCCATTTCTCGGGTGTCTATTATTCTGACTTGCCTGAATCTGGGTATATTCGTTGCAGTGTTCCGGAGCTCCCGCTATCTCCTAACAATTATTCGGTTATGTGCAGAGTCGTTATGAATGGTGATCAAGACACTGGTGAAGAGGTTGATTGGCCCCAGGTATACGTACCCATGACCGTGACAGGTACAGATTTCTTTGGCACAGGAGGCTCGAATTTGTCTAGTTGGGGACCAGTGTTGATACGAGGAAACTGGTTGCCTGTGTCTGGCAACTGAATTCGGATATGAACGCTGTTGGTGTGGTCGTACATAACGGTTCAAACGCGACAATGCTCTTGGTTCTTGATTATCCTTCAACGGGACTACCCAAGCATGTTGAAGCAGCACTTCCCGAAAGGAAGAGTGTTTGCGTTTGAGCCGAACCTCCACTCCTTGCGGATTCTAAAGGAGCGCGTGGTACCTTCGGGTGTGGCGTGCGTCAACTTCGCTCTTGGCAGCCGAGGGGGGAATTTGCACGATGTTATGTATACCCTCACTCACTTGCGAGTGCGCACGCGAGCATGGACCGGCAAGTGCTCACTGACCTTCACGAGTCAGGCAGGGTGTCGGAAATAGGGATCACTGTGACCGCGCTCGATGATTTCTGCGCCGCGAATGGGATTCGGGATGTGGATTTCATCAAGGTTGACGTAGGGGGCCATGAGTTGGACGTACTCAAGGGCCGCAGGCCGCATGATTGCGCAGAGCAGAATGGCCATTGTGCAATGGGAGTTTAGCGCCATGAATGGGGCAGCCCGGGTCTTCCTGAAGGACTTCTATGAAATCTTGCGCAGTTATGACATATAAAGAATCGACTCGGCGAGGCTGATTCTGACGTGCCCCTGATGCAACACAGCGAACGAGATCTTCCTATTGCAGAATCTTATCGCGGTAAGGAAAGACTGTACACGCAATTCCAGAGGAACTGGGAGTTCAAGAATGCTGGCACGATGAGGAATCCGCAATCGATGGGAGATGTCTAGAACGTGTTCGGTCGAGGCGCGAGGTCTCGGCTGCCTTCAGGACCACAACTCTATTGCGGTACTACATGGGGAAACGCGAGTGTCATCCGGGTCTCCTTTCCCATCTGGGCGCCTTCTGCATCACCATTCTCACTGTTAGAGCAGAGGTCAAGTAGCCTACTTTGGCCGGTTGACGCCGAAACAAACTTGCCGGAGGCAAGTGGGCCATCACTGGACGTCTTTCGGAAGTTGAGAAACTGTGGTCCTCCCACACACGAACCATGGCTTCGGTTGAGGGGAGAGCCCAGACGGCTGGATCATCCTCCCCGACTTCTCCCTATCAGGCCATGCGCTTGGGGTACGGCGGTGGGAGTTGGCCAGGACTTGCCAGCGAGCCTTGCTTGTGAGGTGCTGGGTGTACGAACACACTCCTGTGGTTCTGGTTGCCTACAATAGACCCGAAACGACCGGAAAGGTGCTTGAGGCATTAAAGTGCCAATCGATCAGGCCTCCAAGGCTGATTGTCTTTGCCGATGGTGCGAAGACACGAAGGGACCGCAAGAATGTTGACGCGGTCCGTCGCCTCGCAAAGGAGGTGGACTGGACTCACGTCGACCTCGTCGAAAGGGAATTTAACCTGGGATGCGCGGGCAATATTACCGGCGCGTTGGACCAGGTTTTCGGCCTTTTCGGACAAGCCGTCATCATTGAGGACGATGTGCTACCCGCGAAGCAGCTATACGATGCTCTCTGTCGTCTTCTAGAGCACTATGGTCCGGACAATCAAGTATTTTCAGTCGGGGGTTACCCTAGCTTGTTGGCCGAGGCACTTCCTCATTACCCCTATGATGTTGTCCTTTCACCTCGCTTCAATGCCTGGGGATGGGGAACTTGGGCAGATCGCTGGCACAACGTTGCGGATGGAGTCCGAGATTTTCAAAGTCCTTTTCCGCGGCCAGAAGATGTCCCGAGATTCGCCGGTGAAGACATGGGTGCGGCGCTGCGTCACGTAATGGAGCGTCCGGGCTTCTACTGGGATTTGCCAATTGCCCTATTGACGCTGCACCGCCGTCAACTGCACGCTCTGACACGAAACTACCTAGTGAGGAACATCGGGATTGCATCTGGGACCCATGGGAACGCCGGGCCGGCCACCGTACGGTTCTATGAACGTCATAACAAGATCGTTGAGAACGTGCCATTGAACTACCCGCCAGCAGGACTTCGCGATGACGTCAGCAGTGCAGTACAGGAGTACATTGAGAACGCATATCGGACAGGCAAAGCAACTCAACCTGTCTGGAGAGAGCCACGCAACTTGTGGAGGAGTATTCGCCGTCCGAAAAGGTGATCGTCAGTGCCTTCTATAGTTCAGTCTCTAAGACGATTGGGAAGGTGGGCCTTATCCGGCCGGGGCTCCTTCAAGCCGGATGCGAAGGATTACTCGGCGATTCTTGGAAAAGGCTCGGTTGTTCCATGCCAGATTGAGGCCTACTTCCTGGCCCTGAACAAGTACGTGGATGAAGGTGCCACGGTGCTTGATGTTGGCTTCGGGCTGGGATATGGTCTCAACATTCTGGCGATCAAGGCCAGGGAAGTGACGGGGGTTGAAGTTGATGAGCAAGCTTTCGAATACTGTCAGAATACCGTTGCCGGCCGAAATCCTCGGCTGAAGCAATTGATTCTTTTCAACGGCTACGATCTTGACTTCGCCAATGATGAGTTCGACATCGTCACCTCTGTGGATGTGCTGGAACATGTTGAAGACTACCACAGACTTCTCGCAGGGATGCTGCGAGTCGCCAAGAAAGGCGTATTCATCAGCACCCCGAATAGACGAAGGGAGTATACGAACCCTGATGGCACCCCGAGAAACTACTGGCATAGGAGAGAATGGTCGTTCGCAGAGCTTGACGCCATTCTCAAGGCCCACGGACACGTGGAGTGGAATTTCCTGGACGGCCCATTCGATGGCCCTTTCACGATCTCGGATACCGCGGGGGAGGACTCGCTTACGCTCTCTCCGTTTCTTCACAAACTGCAAGTGAGCTAGTTCTTTGTTTAGACGGATCACGCGACTGTCCCGGAAGGCGCTGCTGGCTCTGATAAATGGGCATGACAGGACACGATATCCTATCATCCGACAACCTCGTTTGCGACCACAACGGGGGCGAGTTTTGCTCAGCTACTTGGAGGCCCCTCTCCTGTGGCGGGAGAGGTCGCCGCAATTCAAAGGACACAGCAACAAGAGGGCCAGTCGGGAGATTGCGGACGCATTCCTCGAATTGGGATATGAAGTGCACGCCGTAGACTGGGCCGACCTGAACTTTGTCCCGGACATGGACTACGAAGTGGTCTTTGACATCGCCTACAACCTCGCCCGATTTGCAGAAATGGTTGACTGCAAGACCATGAAGTTGCTGCACCGGACGGGGAGTGACCCCTACTACCAGAACGCAGCTGAGCGTCACCGGATTGAGGAAGTGAATCGAAGGCGAAGCGGCGAGTACGCTGTCAGGCGAGCCTCGGCGTATCCCGAATTGGAACGAGCCTCGCTTCAGGTTGCCGATTTCTGTTTGGTACTCGGCAATGAACACACACTTCGGACCTATCCCGAAGAAGAGCGAGGCAAGATCATGCTGGCGCCCGTCATCGCGTCTGAGCGGGGAAGGACTGTAAAGTCGCCGGTGGCTTTCGTGCCCGAGAAGCGCCAGTTCCTTTGGTTCTTTGGCGGAGGAGCCGTTCACAAAGGGCTGGACCTCGTTCTCGAGGCCTTCTCACGTAACCCGCAAGTCACAATTCATATCGTTGGCGATGCAGTCAAAGAGCCAGACTTTGTTCAGATGTATGAAAATGAGCTCTTCCGCTCCCCAAACATCCACTGCTATGGAAACCTCGATCCTTCGGGGAGCGAGTTCCGCGAGATACTCCGAGACGTTTTTTGCTTCGTGGCTCCGAGCTGCAGTGAGGGCATGTCACCGGCTGTGGCAACATGTCTCCAGATTGGGTTGTACCCGATTATCAGTCGCGATACTGGAGTCTCATTGCTTGAGGGCGCGGGCACTTATCTCGAAGCACTGACAGTGGAGGACGTTGAGAGGTCCGTGATGGAAGTCCGCGAGAAGACACACATGGAACTTTCATCAGAGATTGCGGCGTTGCAGACCTACGCATTGGAACAGTTTACGCGGCAGAGTTTCCGCAGGTCGGTAAGAGAGTTTCTTGCAAGGGCCTTATGTTGAAGGTCAACCGGGTTGTTCCTCGAACGGCCGGGCATGGTGATCCCGCTCGCAAGGCGTCTCGCCGAGTCATTCGAATGAATCTTCGTCTTGTAGTCGCGCGAATTCGGTGGCCGTTTGGGACTGACCCTATCCAGAACAAGAACAGGCACATACGTCGCAACATCAGGAGGTTCGTGCGGGCTCGGGGGAGCAGGGTACCGCCGCCCCGTGAGGCAAATGCAAGCCTCGAGATCCTGGTCCCGTGCTTTAATCAAGGTCAGTATCTTGCTGAGGCGCTTTCGTCCATCGGGGGCTGGGCTTGCGCCGTGACGGTTATCGATGACACCTCAACGGATGACACACCTGAATACGTTCGCTGTCTCAGTGGACGGTTTCATTTCAGCTCCATGCGGAACGAATCGAACCTGGGGCAAGGCGAGAGTCTTAACATAGCGATTTCTCGGTCGCCCAATGACCTCTTCATGGTCCTGAACGCAGACGACTTGCTCTTGCCATACACCTTGAGCGCCGTAACGCAGGTTTTCGCGGACTACCCACAGGTCCGGCTTGTGGGGGGGTCATCGATACACTTCGCGGATTCCACGACCAAACATCTTGATAGTGACCTCGCCCGAAAGCTCGGCTACCATCCGGTACCGAACATCTGGGGCCCGAAGGATGCTCTGCAATTTGCACGTCTCAATGACTTAAACATGACAATGTCGAGCTGTACGTTTTTCAAGTCAGCCTGGCGCGAGGTGGGAGGCTTCAGAAGGTTCGACGACCGGGTGTGTAGCTACGATGACCGAGATTTCCAGATGAGAGTCGCTGCGGTGTTTCCGGTCGCCGTGTTGGATGAGCCACTAGCCTTCTACAGGTTGGGGTCGTCGATCGGGAAAGGGCAAGAGTAATGCCTATCTGCAGTGCGAGCATGCCGACCTGCAAAAGCCGTTTGTCATGCCGATCGCTGGGCGGCTCTAGGAGGATGGGGTGCCAAGTGGGCAGATGAGAATCAAGGCGTATTGTTTGCGTTGGAATCTGGACCACAGCCTTGCATTGCGGCGCACTTTTGCTGAGCCCTTGAGACCATATATGTGCATCGACCTAACCCCGTGGGAGGAGGAAGAGCAGTCTGTTCTCTCTGAGACGTCCAGGAAGGCTGGACATCCGGTGGTCTTCTGCCAGGTAGTGCCTCCGCTTGAGCTTGTTGCTCAAGCGGACGTACACGCTGTGTGGATCCCCATGTGGGACCAGGCGTGGGCCTATCCGCAGGCATGGTGGGATCGTCTGCCCAAGTCGCTACGCATCATTGCCTTTTCGCAAGCGGTGGCAGATCGCTCCGAGAAGGCTGGATTACAGACTTTGAGCCTGCGCTATTACATGGACCCAAACAGAATCCCCCATGTCTCTTGGCCGTCTGCCCGCGTCCTAATGTACTGGAATCGCACTGGCTTGATTGGCCCCAAGTTCCTCGAGAGGCTTTGTTCCGAGCTGGAGGTCGACACGTTGTTGTTTCGGAGCCAGATCGATCCACTCATGCCACGAGAGGCAGCCTACAGCTTGCCGTCGCGCCTCGGGCGCACAACTGTGCAAGAAGCACCTGACCCCATGGACGCTGACCAGTATCTGGGGCTCCTGGCACAGGCTTCTGTCTTCATCGCCCCGCGCAAACGCGAAGGGGTCGGACTCACTTTTCTTGAGGCGATGGCCAGCGGTTGCGCTGTCCTGGCATGCGATGGCCCGACGATGAATGAGTACATCCGCCATCGCCACAACGGGTTCCTGTTCAGGGCGAGAGCTCACCACCGGTCCCGGAGAGACCTTCACCATGCTTTCCAGTACTGGCTGTCGCGCTTCGGCCTGGGTCGCCCGCCAGGATTTAGGTTCGCGCTATCTGAGGATCAGGCCTGGGACGAGATCAGGGCGTTGGATCTGCCCGCCCTCGGGCGGGCGGCACGGCATGACCACGAAGAGGGCTACCGTGAATGGCAGCGCCGGATCCCGGAGTACGCCAGGTTTATGTTGGATTGGTAGACAATGTGGGGGATCAACATCTTGGTATTGTTAAGGATTGAGGAGTTGTGAATCGAGTACGAGACTCGAGGATATTGGCGGGTCTTGGCTTAGCGCCTACGATTGCGTCTATGTGCTAGTACTGCCTTTCGATGAGCAAACCTTTATCAAGTTCGATTTGCATGCGCACGATTGGGATAGCAACTATTTGCTGTCTTGAGAACACGACACACCGAGTTGATGTGCAGCTAGTGTTCGATTCTGGAGACCAAATCCCCGGCTCGAAGAGAAATGAAATCTGACTGAACCCGGACTATTATTCCAACAAAGGACGAAATGGGCCGTACACGCGTCTCAGTTGTGCTTGGATCCTTCAACAGGCGTCACTTTATTGAGGCTGCGATAGATTCGGTGCGGGATAACGGGATTTCCGTTCCATATGAGATTATTGTTGTTGATGGGGGATCATCTGATGCCTCGCTCAAGTTCTTGACCGGTCAGAAGGATGTGATCACAATCGTGCAACATAACCGGGGTAACTGGCATGGCAAGCCGATACATCGGCAAAGCTGGGGCTACTTCATGAACCTTGGCTTCAAGTGTGCTCATGGCGACTTCGTTTGCATGATCAGCGACGACAGCCTACTCGTACCTGGTTCCATTATGGCTGGAATCGAGACCTACAACGCTGCAGTGGAGAAGGGACGTGGCGTGGGCGGTGTGGCATTTTACTGGCGCAACTGGCCAGAACAGAAGAACTACTGGGTCGGCTTGACTTTCGGCAACCGCATGTTCGTGAATCACGGTTTGTATTCGAAGGAAGCGCTGGAAGCTGTCGGTTACGCGGATGAAGACAACTACAACTTCTACCATGCCGACGGTGATCTATGCCTTCGCATGTGGGAGAAGGGGTATGTGTGCGTTGACTCCCCGGACTCGTTCGTCGAGCACTACGCTCATGCCAACGAGAAGGTCCGAGCTACGAATGCCGCCGCGCAGAGGCAGGATTGGGCAGTCTACTCGGCGAGATGGGGATCACTGTGCCTGCCTGAGAGGGACTGGATCGAACTAGAGCATGGGGACCCCACGAGAACTGCGGACAAGTACTGGAGGATGGGGCCGCTCAGAAGATGGATGGCTTGGCTGCATCGCAGGGTGCGGAAAAAGGTACCTCGGACGGCATAGAAACCGAATCCTGGACTCTCGACCAAATGTCGTACCGAGCAAGAGATGAAGAAGGTCGACGGCCAGCGTGGATACGACATCGACGACACTGTCATCTGGTCGCACGTCTCTCAAGAGCAGGCGACTCCAGGTGATCATCCCCTGCGGCTCATCCGCAAGATGGCCAGCGAGGTCCTCGACCGGCTCTCGCCGCCTTGCCAATAGTTCGGTTTTCAGAAAGGGTCATGCTGACACACTCGCCAATTCTCGGCGGTTCAACAACCTATGGGCCGACCGGATAGGACTTCGTGGAGACGATTTTATTCGCGCGTCGATTGTCGATTTGTGATTCGTCGGCCGCACCTCAGACAGTAACGTTGCAGATGGCCAGTGGGCGACCTCGAGGGCAAGGTCAATGCGACTAGTCTACCGATCTGGCGGTCTAGTTGTTGTCTGGTGAGCCCTTCTGCCCTGCGCGTGGCGACCGAGCCGCTGCGGAGGAAGCTGCTGGGGTGCCCGAGTCGCCCTCTGCCCTCCGTTCCAGAGGGCCCGCGTTTGCACGTAGGCGCAGGCCAGACGATGCTCGAGGCATACAAGAACCTTGACGGGTATGGTGAGTCACAACGACCCAGGTTCTTCCATTCCCGTGGAAGAATTCCCGAGGCCCGAGGTGGCTGACACGTTGCAGGCAGCACCCAGCGTAGCAGAAATCCGTTGCCGTCACCTGTGCAGCACATATGTATCCTTGATGTTGACGGCACGCTCCGATACGTGCACAAGATACTGAAGCCTGGAGGCTTGGTGTGGTAAGGAATACGAGGCTTCGTGGGATGTGCTCGTCGGGTTCTCCGCCTGCGGAGAGAAGAAGACAAGGGGCCCAATGATGTGTGGCGGGCTCGCGGAACGGCGCCATGCGTTAGAGTGACGATGAAAACTTCGCCGCTCCAATGTTCTCACCATCTGACAGCCCGGTTGGTGCCGTCGCCCCTCGCCGCTTCCGCTCTAGGACCTCCCTGCTCAGGGGGGGGCGCAAGGATGGGCGTTGCCCACTTACTCCTGACCTCTAGTGTTTGAGAGAACCCGAAGTAGCCGTGGAAGGGTCGTGACAAGACCGTGAACATACTCTATGTGGGAATGGAATACGACTACGGTATCCGTGAGCGCGGCCGCAGCTTCGAGCACTACAACTTCTACGACACGCTCGCCCGTATGGGGCACACTATCTACTACTTTGATTTCAAAGCTTTGGAGTCCTCCCTTGGCCCCGCAAGAATGAATCGGCGCCTTGGGGAGATCGTACGCTCGGACAAGCCCGATCTCATGTTCACGTTCTTGTATGAGGAGGAACTCGACAAGCGGACTGTGCGAAGCATTTCTGAGGACACAGGTACGGTCACTCTGAACTGGTTTGCAGATGACCATTGGCGTTTCAACGGTTACTCGCGCTACTGGGCACCGTGCTTTAATTGGGTCGTCACAACAGCTCAAAGTGCTGTTCCCAAGTACGCGGCCATCGGCTACCGAAACGTAATCAAGAGCCAGTGGGGCTTCAATCCTCATCTCTACCGACGGAATCCGGACCTAGCACTGAGGTATCATGTAACCTTTGTTGGCCAGCCCCATGGAAATCGTAGGATGGTGGTGGACAAGCTTGCCCAAGAGGGGATCCGAGTCAACACATGGGGTCACGGTTGGGAGGCGGGTCGGATCTCACAGGAGGACATGATCCGTGTGTTCAACCAGAGTCGGATCAACTTGAATCTTCCCAACGCCTCCTCGGCGGACTGGAGGAGGCCGCCGCCCGAGATAGTCTCAAGAGGGCGGAGAGCGCTCGGAGGACAACTGGAACGCTTTGCACTTGGCAGGACGGTCAAAGCCCTTAGAAGGCAGGTGATTGCCGCACGTTCGCCGCTTGCAACGCTGCCCGAGCAAATCAAGGCCAGGAATTTCGAGATTCCGGGATGCGGCGGGTTTCAGCTATCAGGCGAGGCGGAAGACCTAGACCAGTGTTTCGACCCTGGCAGAGAAATCGTACTGTTCGCCGACGTAAATGATCTTGTTGAGAAAATCCAGTATTACCTCGCGAGAGAAGATGAAAGGGCGGTTATCGCAACTGCGGGGCATGCACGGGCACTGCGAGATCACACGTACCAAGCCCGATTTCACGACATCTTCAGTAGAATCGGACTGAGCGGAACGTGACCACCCTTTGTGGCTTCGCATGTTCCGTTCGTGTCCCACCAGCCTGAACCAGGGGTGCCCGCGGTAGCTTGGCCAGAGTGACATCACTCAAGCTTCTGGGGAAACCCGAAGGTTGGAGCAAGTCGGAGGTTCGAGGAAGGTGCTTGCGCCAATAGCTCGATCCTTGTGGTCCTTTGAGCAGTTACCGTAGCCCACGATGACTCACATCACCGTTGTCATCCCCACATACAACCGCGCAGACTGTCTGCCCAAGACTCTCGATAGCGTCCTGGCACAGACGTATGGCGATTACGACGTCGTTGTTGTTGACGACGGCTCAACCGACGAGACTCAGCGCGTCTTGGGGGGCTACACAGGTCTTATCCAGGTGGTTCAGCAACCAAACCTGGGGGTTGGCCAAGCAAGAAACACTGGCATCAGAGCCGCCAAGGGACAGTACATTGCGTTTCTTGATTCTGATGACATCTGGATCCCGAAGAAGCTTGAGTTGCAGGTATTGGCCCTTGAGAGCGATCGCGACCTGAAGTGGGTCTACTCCGATGCATATGCCTTTGATGGCGAAACCGGGCAATGGCTGTTCCTGCTTAGCGACCTCGCGAGGCAGTACGAGGGCGAAATATCCAAGAGTCTCCTTCTTGAAGACTTCATACCTTCTCCTACGCCGGTTGTAGCCAGATCCGTCTTCGATGAAGTCGGCAGCTTCTCCGACATCCAGGTAGTTGAGGATTGGGAAATGTGGCTGCGAATTGCCGCCAGATATCCGATTCGCAGAGTGCCGCAGTCATTAGCCGGGTACCGAGTGCATCAACGCAGCGTCACCCGGGGTCAGCATCCTGTCTCCCATCTTCGACAACGTCTCAGGGCAATTGAGATGGCAGTCGCCTTTGACCCGTCAACATACCAGCCTCATATGAAGCTAGCCATGGCCAGGCAATTCTTCATCGCTGGCAAGGCTATGCGATCTGAGAACGAGACTGAGTCTTCTCGAGTCATGTTCAGGACTGCGATCACATATGCCCCGGGAATGTTGGCTTCATACCCGTATTGGGCATCCACATTCCTTGGAGCGAGGCTCAACAAAGTCTTCCGTCAAGCCCACGGCGGTCTTAAGGATTTCAGACTGTGGCTTGGTTCATTGCGCCGGAGAGATCGCGGTTGATCCGGCATCGTCTTCTTTCTGGTCCGTTCCCCACCTGGTTTGAGACGAAAGATCAACACCTGGAGGGATGCAGATCATCGTAATCCATCGACCGCCAAGTCTGGGTTGTTAATGATGAGAATCCTCTTCGTCGCCTTCCAGGACAGCATCCATACCGCTCGCTGGATCAGCCAGCTGGAGGGCCAGGGTTGGGACATCCACCTGTTCCCTTCTACACTCCAGGGCAGGCCGCATCCGCTACTGAGAAACCTGGGCATCAAGCGACACTACCCCGCCATCTTCCGGCTCCCGCTTCGTATGCTGCGGAGGGCATCGGAGATTGAGGAGAACCAGATCCTCAAGCGTTGGTTCTCGGGCGACCCTCCTCGGCTGACAGCCGCCTGGCTTGGCGGGGTGATCCGTCGGGTCCGGCCCGACATCATCCATAGCCTTGAGTTCCAGCATGCAGGCTACCTGATGCTGGAAGCCCGCGCACGCCTCCATGGCCCCCGGCCGCCCTGGATTGCCGGCAACTGGGGCAGCGACATCTACTTATTTGGCAAGCTTCCTTCGCACGCGGGCAGGGTCCGGGCCATCCTTGAGAGTTGCGACTACTATACCTGCGAATGTGAACGGGACGTACGCCTGGCCCTCGAGATGGGGCTGAAGGGCACGCCGCTTCCCGTACTTCCCAATGCAGGTGGTTTCGACCTAGAATTGGCATCGCACCTTCGCACTCCCGGTCCGACCTCCGAAAGGAAAACGGTTATCTTGAAGGGATACCAACACTGGGCTGGCCGTGCGCTCGTCGGACTCCAGGCCGCTGAACTGTGCGCTGCCGAGCTCCGTGGGTACCGCGTGGTGATACCCCTGGCCTCACCGGAGGTGCAGTTGGCGGCGGAGCTCGCCGCTCAGAGGACGGGCGTGAGCATAGAGGTGGTCCCAAGCTGCTCGTACGAAGAAATGCTTCGGCTCTACGGAAGGGCCCGCATCTATCTGGGGCTAAGCATCTCGGACGCCATCAGCCAGTCGATGCTGGAAGCGATCGTCATGGGGGCCTTCCCGATACAGTCCTGCACGGCCTGCGCCGATGAGTGGGTTGCGGATGGTCTGAACGGGATGATTGTGCCCCCCGAGGACCCACAGGCAGTAGCCGTGGCACTGCGCAGGGCGCTGACCGATGATGCCCTGGTGGACCAGGCAGCGGAGTACAACGCCCGACTTGCCCGCGATCGCCTCGACATCACGGTTATCCAGCCCAAGGCTGTAGCGCTCTACGATCGCGTGTACCGGGAAACGCACGGCGCCGCCGGCTGACCCGATTGGCAATCGCCGCCTGGGGAGTACCTTCCTTGTCCAGTCATACTCAGGATGCGGGCATAATTGCTGAGGCAAGCTGCAGGGCGGTTTCGGATGGTACTCTGGCAGAGAACGCGGCCGAGATCAACACCCGTGTGGCTTCTGAATGTCTCGACCAGTCCAAAATCGAGCCGCAAGTCATAGAAATGTCCCGGGACATCTACGCATCACGGAGGGCATAACTGTGCGTGTCCTTGTTCTCGGTGGAAACGGCATGCTGGGCCATCAATTGTGCCGCCTGCTGCCTGAAGGGATGGAAGTGTGGGCCACATTCCGTGAGCAGCCCAAAGATTTCAGGTTCCTACCCAAAGAACGAATGCTCATCAATGTGGTCGTACAGGATACCGCGCACATCCAGCAGATCCTTGATGCGGTCAAACCGGACGCGGTCGTCAACGCCGTGGGCATCGTCAAGCAGCGCGACGAGGCCAAACAGGCCGTCCCGTCCATACAGGTCAATGCCCTGTTCCCACACCAACTAGCCGAGCTGTGCGTTGTGCGCGGCGTCCGCGTGATCCAGGTCTCCACGGACTGCGTGTTCTCCGGTCGCCGTGGTGCCTACAGCGAGAGCGATGTGCCAGATCCGGTGGATCTGTATGGGCGGTCCAAACTACTGGGAGAACTTGACCGCCCCCGCTGCCTTACCCTGCGCACGTCTATTATCGGCTGGGAGTTGACCAGCTATTTGGGGTTGTTAAGCTGGTTTGCGCAACATCGCGGTATGCACGTCAAAGGTTATCGCAAGGCCATCTATAGCGGCCTGTCTACCCGTGCCTTTTCCGACTTGGTCCGTGTTGTTCTGGAAACCCATACCGATCTGCAAGGGTTGTATCATGTTGCCAGCGCACCAATTTCCAAATTCGATTTGCTGGTGCGGTTGCGGGATGTGCTCGGCTGGAGGGACATTTCCATTGAGCCCGAAGAGGGGTTTATTTGTGATCGCAGTCTGAATTGTCAGGGCTTCAGCACATCGACCGGCTGGCATGCGCCAGAATGGGAAGCTATGATCACTGGATTGGCAGAGGAGTGGCCTGAGTACGAGGGGTGGTACCCTCGATATCCAGGATAGCATTTGAACCTCGAGGGAGCGATATGCTGGACAACAAACGGGTACTGATCACGGGCGGCACAGGCTCTCTAGGGAGGGTCCTGGTGCGGCGCCTTCTGTCAGGGGAAATGGGGAGGCCGCGGAAGATCATCGTGTTCTCGCGCGACGAGGCGAAACAGCATTTTATGCGGTTGAAATACATGCATCAGAGAGTTTCCACGGATGAAGTGATCTACCGTCATGTTGATCAGATCCTGGAATTTCGAATCGGCGATGTGCGCGATTTTGCGAGCCTCGCAGGCGCCATGCATGACGTGGACGTGGTCTTTAACGCTGCCGCGCTCAAACAGGTACCAACATGCGAATACTTCCCTTATCAGGCGGTATTAACCAATGTCATCGGTCCGGAGAATCTGGTGCGTGCAATCGAAGAACTGCAACTTCCTGTAGAAACGGTGGTAGGTGTTTCGACCGACAAGGCATGCAAACCAGTCAACGTGATGGGCATGACCAAGGCCATCCAAGAGCGGATTCTCATCCAGGGCAACATCCGTTGTCCAAGGACGCGTTTTATCTGTGTCCGCTACGGAAATGTATTGGCTTCGCGCGGATCGGTGATTCCGCTTTTCCATGAGCAAATACGCAATGGTGGACCAGTTACCATTACAACCCCGGAAATGACACGTTTCTTGCTCAGTCTGGACCAGGCGGTAGATACGATTTTCGCCGCAGTAAAGAACGCAAAGCCCGGCGAGACCTATGTCCCGAGTGTGCCCTCAGCTCGTGTCATAGACATCGCCGCCGCATTGATTGGAGAACGGAACATTGAAGTCGCGATTACCGGCATTCGACCCGGCGAGAAGATTCACGAGGTATTAGTGTCCGAAGAAGAACGCTTCCGCACCGTAGACCATGGAGATTTCTATGCGATTGCCCCCATTCTTCCGGAGTTGCGCCTGGGTGAGCAAATCAAACTACCCCTGAAAGAAGAATACAGCTCTGCCCGTGATTTGATGGCACAGGACCAAATTATTGCGCTGTTGCATCAGCAAAAACTGATGGTGGAAGATGTTGTTGAGAATGGACAGGAACTGCTGCGATGAAAGTCATGACCGTCTTGGGCACACGCCCTGAGATCATCCGCCTGAGCCGTGTGATAGAGGGTTTGGATGCCCTGTGCGAACATGTTCTGGTGAACACCGGCCAAAACTCTAACCCTAACCTGAACGAAGTTTTCTTCCGGGAATTGGCTGTTCGTGCGCCTGATTTCTACTTGGATGCGAAAGGCAGCTTCGGCGAGCAGGTGGGCATCATTCTGGGTAAGATCGAGGGGAGCATACTTAGCGAAAAGCCGGACAGATTCCTGGTCCTCGGGGATACCAACAGTGGACTGGCGGCCATCGTCGCCAAGCGTTTGGGCGTTCCAGTCTACCACATGGAAGCCGGAAACCGCTGTTACGACGACCGCGTTCCCGAGGAGGTCAACCGCCGCATCATTGACCACTCGAGCGACGTTCTCATGCCCTACACCGAGCGCAGTCGCCAGAATCTGCTCAGGGAAGGCATCCCCAGCGAGCGCATCTACGTCACGGGTAACCCCATCCTAGAGGTGATCAGGCACTACCAGTCGCTAATTGACGCGGCGGACATCTTCGGGAGACTGGGTGTTGCAGAGGGTCATTTCTTTCTCGTCACTCTGCATCGCGCAGAGAATGTGGACAATGAAAGCCGTCTGAGGCAATTTGCCAGAGCACTAGAAGCACTTCATAAGCAGTATGGATATCCCGTCATCGTTAGCACGCACCCGCACACGCGCAGCCGGCTGGAGTCGTTCAGGATCTCCATCAACAACCCCGAAGTCCGCCTGCTGGAACCATTCGGTTTCTTTGACTTTGTGGCCCTCGAGCAAAAGGCTTATTGTGTGCTTTCTGACAGTGGTACCGTCCAAGAGGAGTGCTCGATCCTCGGGATCCCTAACGTTACCCTGCGCGATGTGACCGAGCGCCCGGAAACTATAGAGTGTGGTAGCAACATACTCGCCGGCGCCAACCCGGACATGATCCTGGACTGCGTCAAGACGGTGCTTTCTCGACCACCTGACTGGAAACCACCCGCCGAATACATGATGGAAAACGTCAGCCAAACGGTGGTAAAGATCGTGACAGGTTTCCATTGCGCATGAGAACCAATCAGCCGCTTGTTTCGATAATTACCCCCGTCTATAACGGCCAGGAATACCTGGCCGAACTCATCGAGAGCGTCGGCGAGCAAGCTTACCCTAACATCGAACACATCATCATAGACGATGGCTCCACCGATGAGGGAGCTACATTGGCCATACTGAAACAATACGCGCACCTGCGTTGGTGGAGTCGCGAGAACCGCGGTCGGTTCGCAACTATGAATGAAGGATTGGAAGCAGCCAAGGGAGAAGTCGTGTGTATTGTAAATGCTGATGATATGCTGATGCCCGGGGCGGTTGGCCATGTTATCGAATACTTGGAGCAACATCCCGAATACGACGGGGTCGTCGGACTCACCCAATTCGTGAATGAGGCAGGTGCGCCCTACGCGAATGCCCCATTCCAGACTGCGCCTGTTCGTTATTATGCTTACCTGTCGCAAATCTCGCATTGTTCCCTGTATCTCAAACGCGAGTGCCTTCTAAGATGTGGGCTGCTGTTCGATCCCTCCTTGCATTACGTGGGTGATTACGATTGGATATTGCGGATCCTTGCTGTACTAAGCGTGGGTCGCGTCGACTTCCATCTCTCGAAGTTCCGCGTTCATGCAACTCAAACATCAAGACGAAACAGACGGGCTATGGTTGAAGAACAGAAGCGCGTCGTTGCAGCCCATCATATCAATCCTGTTCTATTCACAATCTGCAAAAGCTTTGTTATTGGGGTCCATGACGCGAAGAAACTGGGTTGCACGTGGGCGAATAGCGGCCCCAAGGGGGCGTGGCAACTAATCGCTAGCCACTTACAACACAGTGCATAGCACGAGTGGCAATTGCCGGAAACGCCACTTCCATTTTCGCTCTCTTGGAGTAGCCGCTACCGTTGTTGCATTTGAGCTGCTGCGGGCGCCGAAAGACTGGTACAAGACCAGCACTTTTGCCTCCTCTGACACTTACATTGGACGTAGGTGGAGAAGTGGACCGCTCCCCGGGTTTGCCGGGACGACGGGGGCACCAGTACTCTTGGTCGGTTTGGACCTCCCGGTCTCAACCTCTCGGGCACTGTCAACAAAAACCATGTCGTCTCAGTTGGTGTCGATGTCTCGGCCGTTGGCCTGAACATAAGTAGTGCCTCAGTGTGAGCGAACCGATGATCAGCCAAGCATGATCGAAGAGGAGCCATGTTGGGCGGCAAGGTCTCGGCCTTCGATTCCCGTTCTCGCTCGGTCGGCCGCTACACCGACTCCTGAACGGAGTCTCTCCATTCTTATCCACTTGTCGGACACTTTGGCCAGCAAGGAAACCAACCGTCGGGTGGGCTAAGCTTCGTCAGGGACCACTCCTAAGCTGTTGACCCGCTGGCGGATCTATCGGATCACACACTCGAGGACACTGGAGCGAATGGATCCGCGCTCATCTCTTATCGTGCCCGAGTGAATTCCGAAGCCCCGGCACGAATTTGATCAGGCCGATGCGGTTGATGACAAGCTCCGGCCGGGTGGCGGCCATAGGGTGGTCGAGATCAGCCTCTTGCAGCGCCTCAACCGCCTATTTGATGAGCACGGACGGGAATTCGGGGAGGGTCGGGAAGGGGTCCCGAACGGCGCGCACGGTGACCGAGACTTCATGCGCCGCGCGCAAGTTGACCCACAAGCGGTGCCCAAGCATGCCGGTGCCGCCGAGGATGATGGTTTTCATTGCTGCTCATCCAATCCACGCAGGGTCAGCTCATCATGGCTGACCCACCGCCAGTACTCGCGCAGCCCATCAGGCAAGGGGACCCGCGGTTCATAACCCAGCGCTGCGCGCCCAGCGCGGATATCGGCCAGGCTGTCGCGCACGTCTCCCGGACGCGGTGGGGCAACCTGAGTGCCCACCGCAACCCCCGCCACTTCCTGCATTTGGCGTGCCAGCTCATTGACCGAAATGTGCGTGCCGCTCCCGATGTTGAAGACTCCGCTCGCGCCCGGGCTGAATCCGGCTCTTAGGTTCGCCTCGGCCACATCCCGGGCGTGGACAAAGTCGCGAGTCTGTTCGCCGTCGCCGTAGATGATGAGAGGACGCCGGCGCAGGATTCGGTTGGCGAAGATGGGGATCACATTGCCATAGGCGTCGTAGCGTTGGTACGGGCCGAACACATTGAAGTAGCGTAGGCAGATGTTGTGCATCCCGTAGAGCTTGTTGAACACCAGGCACATCTTCTCGGCCGCCAGCTTGCTCGCCCCATATGGCGAATCGGGTTCCTGAGGGTGATCCTCAGCAATGGGCAGGGTCCTGAGCTCGCCAAAGATGCCGGCCGAGGATGAGAACACAATGCGGTCGATGGCATGGCTCCGCGCGGCTTCGAGCACGTTGAGCGTGCCCAGCACGTTGACCTCGGCATCGCCGAGCGGGTCATCAATCGAGCGCTTGTTGCCGACGCTCGCCGCGAGATGGAATATGACCGCGCACCCGGCGGCCGCCTCACGCACCAGAGCGCCGTCACGGATGTCGCCCTCTATGAAGTCGACGCCGGGCAAAAGATTCTCGCGATAGCCAGTGGACAGATTGTCAAAAACGACTGGCAAATGGCCCTCATCGAGCAGCCGACGCACAATGTTGGCGCCAATAAAGCCTGCACCGCCGGTCACGAGGCATCTCATGTGGATTTGCCAAGCCTAGCCTAGTACCTCAATGCTACCACGCTCGATCCAGGCGTCGATGAGCCCCTTCTTGAAGCGCCAGCAGCACCCGATCTGGAAGGCCGGGATGCTCCCTTCCTTGGCCGTCCGGTACACCTTGGTCTGGCTCAGGCGCAGATGTTCGGCCAACTTCGGCACGGTCATGACCTACGGCTTGGGTTCCTGATCTCGCTTTGGGCCGTCCATCGTTTCCTCCCTGCGCACTCTGCGGGGGCGATGCTGCCGCTACGGGGATCACGCACCCAAGGTCCTTGCCCGCCGAAGTGGTGCCTCTTGCCTGGGGTCGCCGCTTCGGCAAGCCCGGGAGGTCTCTGCTGCTGTCAGCTCGTCCCAGGGGAGTTTGGGGCGGAAGGCTTCATGTCTGAGGTGTCGATTGAGGTGCGTTCAAGTAGAAGCGAGTACAGCAGTGTGCACTTTCTGTCTTTGTAAGTCCAATCGTTGGAAAACGCAATATGAACAAGCCTACTTTTCGATTGAATCAGGGTTAGAGGTCGCCAGGGCTGGTCCCTGCACTTGCTCCTCTCCTGTCCCCACCGGGGCCTGCTAGTGTGCCGTAAACGACACCAAACTTAGTCGCGCGTGGCTTTGCGGACCCGGCGCAAGATATCTTTGGGACCCCGGGTGCGGGTTCCGGGGGAGCTCTTGGTCCACACAAACCGTCTCCCGGACTCATTCCAGTGATGGATGTAGTCCAGGATTGCTCGCTCCAACTCGTTCACGCTGCTCCAGCTCCCTCGGCGGATCCGCTGAGTGGTGATCTCCGCAAACCAGCGTTCCACCAGGTTGAGCCAGGAGGCATGCGTCGGTGTGAAGTGAACTACGAATCGCTTCGACCGCTTGGCCAGATACTCCCGGACACTCTGCGTGTCGTGACTGGAAGCGTTGTCCACGATCAGGTGCAGAACCTTTCCCTTGGGCGTGTTGTGATTGACCAGCCTGAGGAAATCGATGAACCCCGGAGGCGGGTTCCGGGGGTACTCTTGCGCACGGTGGCGATCCGCACAGCTACCGATCACCTGGCCGGAAGCCACGTCCAGCGCGGCGTACAGGTTCGTCACGCCGTGGCGCAGGTAGTCATGGGTCTGGCGCTCGGGGAGGCCTGGACGGAACCCCAGGTGCGGGTTCCGGGGCAAGGGCAGGATCGGCTGTGCCCGTTCCAACGCCTGAACCTGCGATTTCCCCTGGCCCGCCGGGCCCAGGGCGGGCTCGTCAATACAAAGCACAATGGCGTTGTCCGGCGGGTTGAGGTACAGCCCCACGATATCTTCCAGCTTGCGCTCAAAGGCCGGATCGTGGCTGACCTGGAAATGCTCGACCAGATGCGGCTTCAGATTGTGGGCCTGCAGGATCTGATGGACCTTGGTATGGCTGATCCCAACCCGCTGCGCGATCCGACGGGTCGACCAGTGAGTGGCCTCCTCGGGGCGATGGGTCTGCACCAGCTTCAACACCCGGTTGATGACCTTTTGGCCGATCGGAGCTTTGCCCGGCTTGTGGTTCGGCTGCTTGAGCAGTCCGTCCACGCCGTGCGCGTTGAACCGATGAACGATATCGCTGACGGAGACCGGATGAATTCGAAGAACCTCAGCGATCTCACTGGTCCATTTACCATCCGCCCTACCCAACACCACTTGAAGTCGGGCCGACTGCCGGGCGCTCAGAGACTCGCTCGCCAACAGACGTTCCATCACGTCTCGTTCCGCCGCGTTCAACTGCGGCCGCACTTGGGCTCGCATGAATCCAAGCATACCCAATTCGCATCATTATGTCAAGTCTTGTTTACGGGACACTAGATAAGATGGATCGTCCTGAGTGGCCGGAAGGGACTAGTCCTTGAGGGTGCCTCACAGTTAGGGGAGGAGGCCGTCACGACATGCATGACGGTGATCCGGCAGATGGGTTTTGGGGCGTGGTCCACAGCTCGAATGAGACTCTGGGAAGAAGTATCCGCTGTTTGCGAACAAGTCCCCGTAGAGATTCCCGCCTGAGCACGATTGGATGAGAGAAGGTGCCGACAGATGAGACGAGGCCGGTTGCTCTTCGAGGATTCGGATAGTCAACGAATTCCATGACTTTGGCAGATAGGGCCTGCGGTTTCTCGCCCGGGTGGCGGGTGTAGGGTCAATCCACCCATTTGGGACGTTGCTTGAAATCGGGAGTGCCCACAACCGACGGTTGGGCTCAACACATCCAGCTTTCTTGCTACAATAGGAACCTGTTCCAATTGGCAGCCGGCGATTGGCCCTCAACGCCCTCGTTGTCAACTCGCCGGTCACCTCGTTCAGGCACGTTTGGTCGGGGGCTCTGGAAGCCAGGACAATGGCGCTTCGGGTGCTACTTGCTCACAATCGGTATATGGAACAGGGCGGCGAGGACTCGGCGTTCGAGGCTGATGTTGCGTTGCTTCGCCGCCATGGTCACTTCGTGGCCGAGTTGGTCGAAGACAGCAGCCGAATCGGCGGAATGGGGCAGGCTAGGTTGGCCGCTCGCACGATCTGGTCAACTGACTCGCGGAAACGAGTGGCGGAGTCGATAGAGGAGACTCATCCGGACGTTATCCACTTTCACAATACCTTCCCTCTGCTTTCCCCTTCGGTCTACTCTGCCTCGGCCTCATACGCAATACCTGTTGTCCAGACTCTTCACAATTTCCGACTACTGTGTCCGAACGGTCTCTTCTACCGGGATGGCCATGTGTGCGAAGACTGCATGGGGAGGTTTTTCCCCTGGCCGGGAGTACTCCACGCATGTTACCGGCGCAGTCGGCCCGCAAGCGGGGTGGTTGCCGCAATGCTATCATTCCACCGCCTGCTGGGGACGTGGGAGAAGCGGGTGGACACGTACATCGTCCTCACGAATCATGCAAAGGAGAAGTTCATTCAAGGTGGACTTCCCAAAGAGAAGGTCGTTGTTAGGCCCAACTTCGTGGATCCAGATCCCGGCGGATCAGAGGGAGAAGCGAAGCCCTATGCGCTTTTCGTTGGGAGGCTTTCCCAGGAAAAGGGGGTGCGGATCCTTCTAACAGCCTGGGGCTTCGCCAGGGGGATCCCACTGGTAATGATTGGGGATGGCCCCTTGTCAAGCGAGTTAGAGGGCCTTGTGAAGTCGCGGGAGTTGTCCAATGTAAAGCTGATTGGACACCAACCTCATCCTCGGGTGCTGGGGGCGCTAAAAGGGGCTCGTTTTCTCATTGTTCCAAGTGTCTGCCACGAGGCTTTTTCTCTGGCTGTTGTCGAGGCGTTCGCGGCGGGTGTTCCTGTAGTGGCCTCCCGTCTGGGTGCGATGGCTGAGATTGTCGATGACCGACGCACGGGCCTGCTCTTCGAGCCCGGCAATGCAGAGGACCTGGCCGACAAGGTGAAATGGCTATGGAGCAATCCGGATGAGTCGGAGGCCATGGGCAGGGAAGCAAGGCGGGAGTTCGAGCAGAAGTACACGGCTGAGCAGGCCTATCAAGGGCTGATGGCAATCTACAGTCGGCTAATCGCCGCAATGCGGGGGAACGGCTAATGCCAGAGGATCGAGGCCATGTCCTCGGAGTGGAGATCAGCGCACTCAACACGGGACGAGCGCTGGAGATCATAGAAGGTTGGATTTAGTGTCACGAGCAGCACTACGACAGTGTCACGCCGGTTGCATTGTTTTGGACTGCTATCGTGAGCCAGATCTCTGTCAGCTTTTCAAGTCGAGTGGGCTGATTACGCTGACGGGATGTCCATCATGCGGCTGTTGAAGCTGCATAGCCAGAGAGATATCGACAGGGTGTGCTGGTCTGACATGATGGAGGTGGCCTGCTGCACATGGGCGTAGAACGGCCCGCGCAACTCCTTCGTATGGCGGAGCCCCTTTGACCAGGAAGAGTTGAGATGGCAGTGAGACCAAGCTGGAATGGGATGGTTTCTGGTCCTTACCCGACCACGCTGGCGATTGCCTGAGGTGGAGATCATGAGACCAGCTTCGGCCTTTTCCAAGATAGTCCCGATTGGGGTTCTGCTCGTGACCGCAGCCGCTGTATTCCTCCCCACCTTGACAGGTCGGTGGACCCTCTATCCCACGGATATCACAAGCAAGATGTTCCTGCCGTTTGCTGCCAGCCGGTCAGACGCGAAAGTGCAAGACGTTCCTGTATCCGATTTCGTGCTTGCATACTACCCGATGCATCTGTTTCAGGTGGAGACCCTTCTATCTGGTCGGTTTCCTTTGTGGAACCCCTATATATTCGGCGGCCATCCGGCATTTGCCAGTTCCGGAACCGTCGTTACGCTCGATCCCTTCAATGCCCTGCTATTGATGGGGGATATGGGCAAAGGGTTGGCTTGGCGTACATTCCTGCAAGTTGTGGCCTGCATGCTCTTTATGTTCCTCTTCCTGCGCGAGATGGGACTGGGCAGATTCGCTGGTGTTGTCGGTTCTCTGGGTTACGGCCTCAATTCGATGTTCTGGCCTCTTCTCTTCGACCGGGTAATGGAGGGAATGCTTTGGTTTCCGCTCGTCTGCCTGCTCCTCTTTCGTTCGATCAGGCTGCGATCCCCGGCGGTTTCTCTTCTCTCGGGATTGATCCTCGGGATGGCGCTATTGGCCAGCCCGATACAGGTATATGCGTACATTGGCATCGGGATTGCCGCTCTGGTTGGGTTGCACGCCCTGGTCTTCGGACGAAAGGAGGGCGCGGGCCTCACCCACATCTTCTATGGCGGGGTGGCGCTCCTTGTAGGATTCCTGGTCAGTGCCGTGCAACTCATCCCGACCTTGGAGTTCATGGCTCAAAGCACCCGCCTCAGCCAAGGCCTCATGGCTGGCAGCGCCCAGACTGCCCGTTCGCTTTCGGATATGCTTCGCGCAACCGTGGCGTTGGTCCTCTTTGTGTTCCCGAATCTGGCGGGGAGACTGAAAGACTCAATGTCGGTGGGAACGCCCCTGCTCGGAGTGACATCCCATTGGCAGGGGTACATCGGTGTCGTTCCGTTCTTCCTGGCTTCGGTGGCAGTATTTGCAGCTAAGGATCGGCGCAGAATAGTCTATGCAATTACTGCGCTTCTCGTGGTGGTTGTCGTCATCTTCACCCCATTGGTCGTGGTTCTGTACGACCGATTTCTCATTCTCTACATCTTCTGCGCGAGCGTGCTGGCTGCGATCGGTTTTGAGGCACTGCGCACGATGGATCTGGACCGTCGCCGGGCCCAGATCGTTGTGTGGTGTCTATTGGGTGTTGTTGCCATGGTACTTACCGGGTTGGTAGCTGGAAACATTCTCATGTGGGCGAGGGGACCCCAAGTAGTGACGTTCGTCAAGGGCCAAGTCGAGAACTCCGTTGGCTCCAAATTCCTGGGGTCTGGCAATCTCGACGTGTATCTGCAAAGAGCTCTCAACTACCTGAACGATGAGAAACTGACGAACCCCCACACGGCCGTGCCGCTCTTGATTGCTCTGCTCGGGCTCGGAGCGATAGGGGCAAGGCTGCGGAACAGGGTGACGGCCAACGCCTTTGGGGCCGTGGCGGTGCTGGTGACGGCTGCTGATCTTGTGTTCATGACACTTACCAATGTGCCATTGGTGGATCTGAAAGAGAATCCATTTGCTCCAACATCTTCGGCGATTGATGCCATTCAGGCCGACCAATCTCTCTACCGCATCATGACGATCACCATGCCAGGGACAAAGCCCGTTCTTCCCCCTAACTTGGCCTCCATGTACGGCCTTCAGACTGTGGGGGGATATGATGACCTAGCGCCTCCAAACGTTGGCGCGTTGGTGTCAGTCAACCTTTACCCGTGCAACGGAGAGCAATGCGCCACGCTAAGTGGAAGTGACATCGTGAACGCCAAGTATATTGTGTCATCCCCCGGGATCCGGCTGCCGAAACCAAGGTATGAACTTGTCTATGACAAGGAGGTGAGGGTTTATAGGGACACGACAGTTCTGCCTCGCGTCTTCCTCATGGAGGGGTACAGGGTCATCCCAGATACGGACACGGCGTTGCGCACGTTTGGCTCCGAAGGGTTCGATCCTCGGGAGCAAGTGATTGTCGATAGGTCCCCGGGAGTTCAGGCCGATGGTCAAGTCCCCGAGGGTGCCTCGGTAAGAGTGGTCGACTATGAACCGACGGCAGTGACCGTGGCAGTGGTCTCGCCCAAAGCGGGGATTCTCGTGCTGAGCGACACCTTCTACTCTGGGTGGGTTGCGTCATTGGACGGAGTGTCCGTTCCACTGCTGCGGGCGGATGGCGTCTTGCGCGCCGTGGCGTTTGAACCCGGGAATCACATTGTGCGCTTCACATATCGGCCTAGCTCGGTCTCCGTAGGCGCAGCAATTACCCTGGCGACTGTTGGGGTGGTGTTGGTTGTCGTGGCATGCATTTCGGTGTTCAAGGATCGGGCACCAAGACCTGAAAGAGCTTGACTCTGCTGAACCGTTGCTTGATCTTGCGTACCTTGGACCGGACTGTCCGGTCAAGCCAAGGTCCTGTTCTAAGGCTGACATGCCTCGACGGTTTCATGACTCCGACGGCATGATGGATTAGCAATGTCCGACGAATCACCTCGCGTAAATGTGCTGGGTGTCGGCATTAGCGCGGTCAACATGGGTCGCGCACTTGAGATTATTCGAGGTTGGATTGAACGGCGCGAGCAACACTACGTTTGCGTCACGCCGGCGCATGTTGTCATGGAGTGCTATCATCATCCGGATCTCTACCCGCTCCTGAACTTGAGCGGGCTTACGACACCGGATGGGGTCTCGATCGTTTGGCTGTTAAGGTTGCAGGGCCGCGGCGAGGTCGGCCGGGTGTGCGGTCCTGATCTGATGGAGGCAGTCTGCGACATTTCTGCCTCAAAGGGCTGGCGGCACTACTTTTACGGAGGACGGCCAGGGGTGGCAGCGCTGCTTGAAAAGAAGTTGACGGTCCGGCATCCGGGTTTGCAAGTGGTGGGCCTCCATTCCCCTCCCTTTTCCGCCTTGGGAGCTGAGGAAGATGCGAGAGTGGTGGAACAGATCAATGCCTCGAGTCCCGACATCGTTTGGATTGGGATCAGCAGTCCGAAACAAGAGCAGTGGATGGCCGCTCATGTGGGGAAAGTGTCGGCGCCTGTCCTTGTCGGAGTCGGTGCAGCATTTGACTTCCTGTCCGGCGTCAAGCCTCGGGCGCCGATCTGGATGCAGAGGTCAGGCCTGGAGTGGCTCTACCGGCTGGGGAGCGAACCCGATCGCCTGTGGCGTCGGTATGTGCAGTACCCACTCTTTGGTATCCTTGTGGCGGCACAATTGCTTGGCCTGAGAAGATTCGAGGATTGAGAAAGTGTCAGGTTCCTCCCAGGGGTCTTGTCGGCCGAGGTCCAGCCGAAAACTGCCTCTTTGTACCATGTCCGTTCGTCAGCTCGTTGTCGTTGCGAGTTGGCGTGCAGGTTTTTGGGTTTCACCAACATAGCATTCCCCTGGGAGAGGAAAGGGGCGCGTTTGAATGCACGGGCGTGGCCTGGGTGAGGTATAGGGACATGAAGGTCCTGCAGGGTGGGAATTCTCCGTGCCTGACATTGACCTCATGGAGGAGCAGTTCATTAGGTGCCTGAGGTAGGAACGCAAAGGGACTCAGAGGACTTCACGATGACCACGGCTGGCCAGCGGAAGCCGGAGACACGAATTGATATTTCCGGATCTCGCTGGATGGGGCCGGCAGTGCTTTTCCTCAGCGACCTGATTGCCCTGGCCGTATCAGTGGTCCTCTCGGTGTGGCTGTATCTGGGCCAAGCAGGCTTGGCCTACGCTCGTTTGTGGCCGTTGTTGCTGTTCTTCCCTATGACCTATGCGATCTTGGGCCTCTATCCAGGTATGGGGCTGCACCCAGCAGAGGAAATGCGGTTGACGACTTATGCGACGACGGCAGTTTACGTTGTCCTGGCCACCGCAGCCTTCCTGTTCAAAGTTGGCCCGGTCTACTCCCGAGGTGTGTATCTATTGGCATGGGGATTCGGGCTCATCCTGATGAACCTATCTCGTCCCTTTGCCCGGCGTATCTTCTGCCGTCGCAGCTGGTGGGGCTATCCCGTGGTCATTCTGGGGGCTGGAGAGACCGGCCGGCTCATCGTGCGAACGTTGCTTGCCTATCCTGGTCTGGGGCTGAAACCGGTAGCTCTGTTCGATGATGATCCCTCAAAATGGGGATCCTACAAGGGTGTCCCGATCCTGGGAGGGATCGACCGGGCAGCGGAGGTTGCCAAAGCAGGGGTGCGTCATGCCATCCTGGCGATGCCAGGGGTTACTCGGGCCAGGATCATCAACATTCTGGATGAATATGTAGACTGTTTTCCCCATCTCGTGTTGATGCCAGACCTTTTTGGCTTGTCGAGTCTCTGGATCAGGCCTCGAGACATGGTTGGAACACTGGGTCTTGAGGTGCAGCAGCGGCTGCTTCTTCCGGGGCTTCGGGTTGAGAAACGAATCCTGGACTTGGTCTTGTCGGTCCTTCTGGGGCTCCTCGTCCTGCCTTTGCTGGTCTTGATTGCTTTGGCCATCAAGCTGGACTCGGCTGGGCCAGTGTTGTATCACCAGCCGCGGCTCGGCCGAGGGGGAAGGGTATTGCGGGTGATCAAGTTCCGGACCATGCGGGGGGAGGGGGAATCCAGCCTCTCGGCGGTGCTCAATGCCTCGGCGGAGAGGCAACAAGAGTACGAGGTTTTCCATAAATTGCATGAAGACCCACGGGTGACGCGTGTTGGACGCGTCCTGCGCCGCCTCAGCCTGGATGAATGGCCACAGCTCTGGAACGTTCTGAAGGGGGAGATGTCCCTTGTCGGACCAAGAGCCTATCTGCTCCGAGAACGGCCGCAGATGAAAGGCAGAGATGCTACGATTCTGAAGGTGGTCCCGGGGATCACGGGGGTCTGGCAGATAAGCGGGCGAAGCCAGACAACCTTCGAGGACCGTCTGCGCCAGGATGAATACTACATTCGCAATTGGTCGATTTGGCTCGATCTGTATGTCCTGAGCCGCTCGGTACTGGTGATTTTGCAGGGCCGTGGAGCCTACTGATCGGGGCCGCATGGAGCAGACCCTTTAGTGGGCACGTGAGAACCAGCCCGCGGCAGAGTGGGGGCCTGAGGCTAATTGAGCATCTCGCCATTCGGTCCTGAGGGAAGGCGATGGTTGCAGGCCGAGCGAGAAGGCCGAAGGGGCGAGGACGTTCGCGGGGTCAATGTGGTCAGGAATCCTAGATGCGGGTTCTGGGGGCAGCCCTCAGGTGGTTTCGGACTGTCCCCATGACGTGACTGCTGATGCGGCGGGTGCTAGATGGACCTGCTGACATGGAAGGGGCGTGCCCCAGGGTGGTAGAGGACTCTGGGTGGGGTAGAACGCATAGGAGGCCTGAAGGCTCCGGCGGTTCACATGTCAGACCGCTACTGAACGGTCGGATCTCGGACCGGAAAGGGAGGTTTCCCTTCGGTAATGCTTTGCTCTGGATTACGGCGCTGTGTTCCCAGAGCAAGCACCTGTCAGGGACTAAATGGTCTGCCTGGAGCGCTTTGACGAGATGGCTGGCAACTGGACTCGGTCCGGGAGGATAATTGGAAGGAGATTGAGGGGCGGAGTGGGAATTGGCGGGCACACCAATAGGAGATTGCCGCTGGAAGAACGTGGTCAGCACCAGCGGATCAGAATTGGGGAGCGAGACTTGACACGGGAGCAACTCCGGAAGGTGTGGACTGGAACGAGCATGGGTTGACTAGGTAAGCGCCGCAAGGGTCGTCGGGTATTTCAGTGTGGTGATTGATCATTTTGCGAGCGGCAAAATGATTCCGGGGGTAGCGTTGGTTCTCCGAAAGGAATGATTGCACCGCCAAGGGGAGGCGGCCGCTTCAGGAGTGGTCGCCCCCCTAGCCGGTCCAACTCGCGCTCGGCGTGGTCCTAGCGCCTCGAATTCCAACGAGCTTGCCCTCACTTGTGCGCCGCACAGTCGACACGCCCTGCGGCCCCAGGAGAGCTTTTCCACTGCCAGGCGAGGGGGGCGACCGTGGGGTGGTGATACGAAATGCCGAGCCGGGGTATTGAGGGCGGGCTTTAGGTTTCGATGATCACGTTCTTCGCCAAGGAAAAGACGCGGGAGCTCCTTCAGGATCGTACCGTCCGAAAAGTCCTGTTGGTCGGTGGGTTCCACGGTTATTGGAACTTTGGGGACTTGGTGCAATTGGCCGGCACGGTTCGATGGTACGCATGCCATCTGCCGGAGGCGACTCTCTTTCCGGTAGTCTATCGGCGGCCAGCTCACGACCCACGCACCTTGAAAGCATTCGAGGCCCTTCTTGGCGTTAATAATTGGTTGATGTATTCCTCCGCCGAGAGTGTGGCAGTCCGATCCCAAGCTCGCCGGCTCGAGTTCCAGCGCCTGGACCCCGCAGAGGCGCTGGGCAGCATCCGCCTGCACGCGTATGGAGGGGGCCTTCTTAACCGCTACTGGGGAGACTCGACAATATGCCTCTTGGAGACGGTTATGGAGGGTTTTAGCATTGAAAGCTACCTGATGTCCGGACAGCAAATTGGACCTGAGTGTGCCGACCGATTGGCCCGACACTCTCTTCGGTGGCGGCCGCAAGTCGTAGGCTGTCGGGACGTTCTGAGCGCCCAGATGTTGAAGGATCGGGGTGTCAATTCCCTCATTTCCGGCGATGACGCATTCGAGGAGCTGGTTCGGGTGGCTTCAACTACCCTGCGACGGGAGGCGCTCCCACTTGAGCTAGTCCGCTTCGGCCTGCACCTCAACCTTGCTCCGTATACGCGAAGCGTTGACAATGAACAGGATCATGAGGCGCTAGAAGCAATCGGGCAGGATCTCCGTCTGCTGAAGATCCGATTCGGCGAGAGTTGCCGACCTCTCCTGATTGGAGCCTATCTTGCAGATCCCCAGGGGCCGGAGGAAACGTGGGTGAGCATAGCCCGAGTTGGACTCGCCCGCCACTTTCCGGCCTTCGAAGGAATTGACTTGGTAGGGTTGTTTCTTCAGGGGCGCTTGGACGAAGGCGCAGCGAGCATACGGTCTACGGAGCTGGTTGTCTCCCACTCGTACCATGTTGCCCTGTTTGCCCAGCTGCTGGGTGTGCCTTCCTACTTGGTCGCCCGCAATAACTACTATCGACAGAAGCGGCTTGGGCTGCAGACTCGGCCAACCGAATTAAAAGAATTCCTGGAAATCGATCGACGAACTCGGCTTGGGGAGCAGGACAGCGTGTTGAAGGGCCTTGCTCAGGCCCGAAAAACTCGGCTTGACTCGCTGAAATGGGAGGTTGGTCCAGGCAGCCTCCGGAGAGAGCGGCCCCAGCGGCGCGGAGTGGCCATGGGAGATTCTTGCGGTGGAGGCAAATCTCCCTCGAGGGTGATGCTGGTAGCGAGCACCGACTGGTCCCTTTTAAACTCCCGCCTTTCTTTGGCAAGGGAGATTAGAAGACAGGGATTTGAGCCTGTGATGCTCACGCCGTGCGATAGCGACGCGCCGCTGTCGGGAGGGCAGGACCTTCGTTGGATCAGGTGGGAGTGGGCAGGGGGAAACTTGAACCCTTGGAGCGAGCTGAAGTCGCTCCTGGGCCTGATCTGTGCTTACCGGTGCGAAAAACCGGTTCTCGTCCACCACTTCACCACCAAGGCCATTGCCTACGGATCCTTGGCTGCGAACCTCACTGGTGTGCCCGCGGTCGTCAACCAGGTGACGGGCCGTGGCCCCGTGTTTTCCCGTCCAGGTTTTCGCTCATGGATTGTGCGCCAAGTAGTCAAGGCCTTCAATCGCCTCGCGCTGAGCCACCCTAATAGCGCCACCATCTTCGAGAATCCTCTTGACAAGGCGGATTTCCTCTCGCAAGGACTGGCCAACGAGGCGCGGGCCTGGCTGATCGAGGGGGCCGGAATAGATGTGGATTACTTCTCACCTATGCCGGAGCCTCCAGGGCCAATCACCATCGGGTTCCTCGGAGGTCTGCTGTGGCACAAGGGAGTAGGGACATTCGTGGAGGCCGCGCAGATTCTAAGAATGAACGTCGAGGCGCGGTTCATCCTCGTTGGAGCCCGAGACTCCGGCGATCCGGCGGCGGTCAGCCGGGCAACTCTTGAACAATGGTTGGAAGAAGGGGTCGTCGAATGGTGGGGAGCGCCGACTATAGAGAAGAAAAGCACCTACAGCCGGTGCCACATCATTGCACTCCCATCTTCTCATGAGGAAACCATCCCAACCGTCTTGCTGGAGGCTGCGGCTTGTGGTCGTCCGGTCGTGGCCACCAACATCCCCTTGTGCCAGAACGTTGTGCTCCAAGGAGAAACAGGCTTGCTCGTCCCTCCGGGAGATGCCCAAGCGCTTGCGGCAGCCCTGGCCCGCCTCATACAGGACAGGGAAATGCGAAGAAGGATGGGAGAGACGGGGCGACGGATGGCGGTGGACCGCTTTGCGGAATCGAAAATCAACTCCGCGACTTTCCAAGTGTATCGGGATCTGCTCCGTGGAAGCGCAAAAGAGCAAGTGACCTGAATAGGAAAGGTCCTTCTTTGAAGCGGGCTCGCGCTGTTCCCCTCTGGAGATTTCTGCCAGTTCTCCGCAAAGACCGTCGGGTCCCCCTCCGGAACACGCGGCTGGGGTGCCAGATCGGGTGATCCGTCCTCAGCCCCACTGAGCTGGGCAAGAAGCGGGGCGCAGCCAGGCTGCTCAGTCAACGTCTGCTCTCAACGGATCATGCGCGGCTCTTGAGGAGGGGCTGATCAGCCCCTCCGAAACGACCGAGAATCGTCCTGGCGTGGGAAGAGAGCTTTCAAGACGGCGACGGTTGGTCCAGAACCTCGGGAGCCGGAGCGAATCGCCCCTAGGGAGTGACCAGCCGGGGCGTACTGTGGCTGAGATATCTACAGTACTCGTGTGTTGGTACCGTTGCCGGCGCGCGCGGCCCTACGCCCTGTTGTTGCTTTTTCGACAGCAATGTCAGGTCGAGGTTTCTGGATTCGATCGCCAGGGTGGCAGCCGAACGTCTTGAGCAACATCCTACCGGGGCGCAATTGCGGCCAAGGGAGATCAGAACCTGGACCCGCATAGGACGGTCATGGGGTCAGGCAGGAGTTACCAGGCTGGCAAAGCCGGCACCGTGCAGTCCCTCATCGAGCAACCCTTGCGAGATGTCGCCTGCGAACATGCGCCCCCGCGCGAGTAGAGCCATTGGAGTGATCGGCCGGTGCTCAAGCAGGATCTGGGCAGATCGGTCGCTGAGTAGGCTAGCCAGTCTTCGATCGCGGAGCCCATGCTCGCCCTGCCGGGCGTTCACCGCGAGCGCGAGAGGGCATCTAGCCGGGCGGAATAAGAAGGGCGTCGATCGAGTAGAGGATTAGATTGCCAGTATTCAATCTGGTGGAGTGGATCGCCACGCCGTTGACGGACAGCGCGCCGGCTTGTCCCACAGTCACCGTTAGGCTTTTTCCCAGCAGAGTGGGCAGCGTGCTGACCGACGGGAGAACATCTGGGGTGTAATTGCCCTCGACGATGTGATACTCTAGGACCTCAGTGAGACGGCCTCGATCTTGGAATAGCGCCGAGCGGGTCGCCTGGGGCATCTGATTAAACACCTTGTTGGGGGGAGCGAAAACGGTGTAGGCATCCTTCCCCTCTAGACGGCCTGCAAGGCCGGTTTCCTCCAAGGCGCCAAGGAAAACGGAAAACCTCTTGGGAACCTGGGTGGATAGCGCCGCCGGGACCTGGGTAAGGTTCTCGGCTCCTGCAGTTGCGGGGGCTGTCGGGGTCAACGGAATCGGGGTTGCGCCAGTCGTGCTTACCGAGGTTACGGACTTCGGAGCGGTCACGCAGGCGACCAACGAAGCCACGACCAATAGAGCCGAGATTGTCCTCGAATTCGACACGTGTGGATTTCCTCCCGGTCTTCTAGGCCGGCTCGCGCAGCGCCCGGCGCAGAGCCTCGCCCGCTGCACTCCCGTGGAGTGCTCCAGGGAACTTGACCAAGCGGGGGATTCACGAGAGCCTAGCTGTATCTCGCTGTGGCCGAACGACACCTCGGCAGAGGGGCTGCACCCCGTCCGGCAGATCACGAACGCCTGAATCTCCTATCCCGCCCTTGCGCCCAGAGCGCTGCTCACCTTGGCATCGGCGACGCAGGGATGAGAGGCCAGGACGCTTTGGAACTCAACGAACGAAACTGCTGACAACCATGCCTCATTGTATCCCTTCTAATACTCAATCCATGCCCGCTATTTCAAGTCTGCCCGGAATCCTGGTGCGGCGCGGGTGCCGAAGCAGGAGACGTCCAGCCTGTCTGGGACGGGCGCCTCGTGAAAGTTGTGGCCCTAAGTTCGGGCGACAACGGCTGCACCGAGCGTATCCAGCCCCTGAACCCCGAACGTGGAGCAGGGCAGGTCCAGTGGCCGGTCTCGGCTTTGGACGCCTTTCGAAAGCGTTCTGGGCCAAGGAGGCGATTGGTCTGTGCACTGCCCAGGGAGCCGCACCCTGCCCCGCCTGCCGGTCTCGCAAAGAGGCCCAATCGATCCCAATGTATGTCGAATTGTCGGCCGCGAAGGTGGTAGCTCGGTCCCCGCAGCTGCTCCGGAACCTGGGCAGGGCGCACCCCTGCCTCCGGCGCGAGGGCTGAGAGTGGCAACATAAGGAGCGCCAATCTGGGGAGCACCAGCCCATTCCCCTTCAACCGGAGCCTAGCTTCGCCGCGTTCCATTGGCGCTTCCTACCGGAGCAGAGCCCATGACGAACCCATGGCTTGCCAGAAGGGAGCGCCGGAGGATTCCCAACACGGTTCATAGGTAGCCCAAGGTTTCCATGGTCGGACCTGCAATCTCCAATACTTGCTCTACTTCCTCTGGCGAAAGCCCCGTTCGGTATTTCCCGATGCTTGAGTCGCGCACCTCTTGGGTCGAGAATCCGTCGGCTTCAACTCCCAGCCACTTCCCCAGCGCTTTCATCTCCTTCGTTGGCTCTCCCACGAGGTTTTCATAGCGCATGCAATAGGCCTGCGATCGATGCTTTTCCATGTTTTCGATCGCCGTAACCCATCGGGCGGCCACCTTCTGAGGTGTGTCCATCAATTGCACCCAGTCGAACCTGCGCCATTTCGTGCGAGCCATCTTCAGAGTGGAGCTGACAACGTCCCGGCAATCGCGGTAGATGACGACGAATTGGAGACCCGATTCCCGTGCCAGATCGTCAAGCTGGAAGATATATCGTGGGTACTTGTCTCCCACGATTCGGGCTGCGGGAAAGATTGCGTGAAGAACTTGTTCGACCTCTCTCACTCCAATCGGTCCGCCCGCGCCGGGTAGGAGCCTCAGCAAATACTCGCTGAGGAAGACCGCACTACGCAGTCGGCTGCGGAAGCTTGGCGGCCCCACTAGCCTGCGACGATACCAGTTCTTGCGCAAGGCGCTGACATGTTCCCGATACCCGACGTTGATCGCCTTGAAATCCCGGAACTCCATGGTGATCCGCATGTCAGGATGCAGGTCGCAGAGCCGTGCCAGAAGGGATGTCCCGGAACGAGGATGTCCGGCAATGATCAACGCCATGTGCACTGCTCCTATCCGGATGCGAGACTCGGAGAAAAGCCCTTGCTCCTAATTCTCCTGTGCCAGCAAGAGTCGATCTTCAACCCGTTGGAGGATCAAGCCAGCGACCTCGGTCACCATTGGAGGCTCCACTCAGGTGATCCGAGGGGGCGGACTCGAGCCCGTCCCCGTTTTTTCTCTCCGAAGCGGGACTTTGGTCGATCCAAAGTGTGGAATGGTCTGGAAGATGGTAGGGATCGGATAAGTGGCCGCGAGAATTGTCAGGCTCACGCCTAGGGAATAAGAAAGCGGATGCGGTGAACCTGGCCAAGCTCGGAGAAGTTCGCGGATGCCGTTGCCCTTCTGGCGCCCGGGCGATGGCTGACGACGTACGCTGGGACACTGGGTCCCGAAGTTTGGTCTCTGGTTCTCAGCCGGGCCAAGCCCTACGCCCCCGTTCAAGCCGCCTCCATCAACTGCTCGTGAAGGCGGAATAGGTTGGCATAAAGACCCTCGCGGGCGACGAGTTCCGCGTGCGTTCCGGTCTCGACAATCCTTCCGCTGTCAATTACCACGATGCGACTGGCGAGCCGAACCGTGGAAAAGCGGTGCGAGATAATCACGGTCGTGCGCCCGCGGGCCAACTCGCGGAACTGCGAGAAAAGCTGGAACTCTGCCCGGGCATCCAGATTGGAAGTGGGTTCATCCAAGATAAGTACCCGAGCGTTTCGAGCGAAAGCGCGGGCCACCGCAACCTTTTGCCATTGGCCCCCTGAGAGATCCACCTCGCCGAACATACGGCCGATCAGAGTGTCGTAGCCTTGGGGAAGTCCCCTCGCGATTTCGTCTACATGCGCCATCCGGCCGAGCTCTTCGACCCGGGGCCGGTCATCCAATAGGTGACGCCAATCGCCCAGCGCGATGTTCTCTTGCAGGGTCCCTTCGTAGCGACCAAAGTTCTGGAACACAAAGGCGATCTCGCCATACAGAGAATCCAGGGCATACTCTCGCAGGTCGACCCCATCCAGGGAGATCGTGCCCTGGTCAGGGTCGTAGAGCCTGGCGATCAGCTTGACCAATGTGGTCTTGCCAGCTCCATTCTCCCCAACCAGGGCCAGAGTTTCCCCGGGTCGGATTTCGAATGATATATCCGACACGGCTGGGACGCTGCTGCCTGGGTAAGTGAAGGTCACATGATCGAGGACCAGGCCACCTCGGACGGTCCCCGGCCGCCGCTGACCTTGATCCCGCACCTGAGGCTCCAGGGCGAGGAACTCGCGAAGATTGGACACGTAGAGGGCCTGTTCCAGCATGGCGGCGATAGCACGAGTGCTGGAGTCGAGCGAGTTTCGGAGGCGCGCAGCGCTAGCGCCGTAAATAGCGACATCACCGATCGTGAGGTCACCTGCGGCCGCGCGAATTACCACGCGAGCAAAGGCCACAAAGTAGGCTAACGTTGAGAGGACCCCAAAGAGAAGGCCTCCGTTCAACCCGATCCGATAGAGCTTGCGATCCTCCTTCATGAACGCCGTCATGAGTTGTTCGAAACGCTGGATCAGCAAAGGCGCCAGATCCAGGATCTTGACTTCAGGGATATAGGGCTGGTCAGTCATTCTCGACACAAAGTAGCGGCTCCAGCGGCGCTTTGTCGTCCGCGAGTGTTCTTCAATGAAACTCCGCCGGGCAAGCCGCCACTGGAATAGCAGTTGTGGGAGGAAAACTGGCACGATCGCAAGGGTTAGGACTGGTTCGATGGAGATCAGAATCGCTGTAAGGGAGGCGGTTTGGGCTAAACCCGTCAGGGCTGCCAGGGCGGCGTTCACAAACGTAGTGAAGTGCTGGGCTATATTCTCCTGGGCGCGGTCCAGCACATCCTGGATGGCAGGGTCCTCGAAGGCTGGGACATCGAGCCTAGCCGCATGCTTTAGGATGAGCCGGGTAATCCCCAAGTTGAGCTCGTCGAATAGCCGTTGCGAAATGTACCCCTCCCACACGTTGACGGCTACGTCCACAAGCGCCACTCCAAGCGCCAGGAGAAGCCAAGGCAGAACAACCGGGAGGGCAGGCGTTTTCCTAGTCAGGGCGCGAAGAGCGCCGTTCACGATTCCGCGGGCCGCAAGCGCAGCTGCAGCCGGCGCCAGGCTGTCGACGAACGTGCTGATTGCCAGCAAGATCGACAAGGGGCGATGGGTTGCCCAGGTGAGCCTGAACGCCCAGCCAGCGTTTTGCCAAAGCCTGCGCAGACCGAAATCGATGGGTCGATTAGCTTCAGCGGCCATCGAGCCCCTTTCGTTCTTCATAAGCCACGTCGCACCTGTTCGGGGAGGGGGTCCACGTCATCCCCATTGCCCAATCCGACCAGCCATCTCGCGACCCAGGCGTGCGGTCGCGTGGAGGGCTGAACCCCACCCCCGCGGTTGCGCAAGCAGGCCCACGGTCGGGAGAGCCACCTCGAGCAGGCAGGCACCCCATCGCCTCTGTAGCGCCCGCGCTGCGAGCGCAAGATAGAGGTTGATCACCTCCGGTCGTCCCTCAGGCGCCACAACGGCCGCCTGGAGCGCATCTTCCCACAATTGATCCAAGCACGCCAGACGGATTGGCTCCCTGGCCTCCAGAAGCGCAGTGCAGGAATACTCAACCAGCTCATGCGATTTGAAGTGCGGGAATTGGCTCAACGCGGCTCTCCCTTGAGCTCTGTCCCCGTTGGTATAGGGCCGCCAAATGTCAACCCAGAAGTCTAGGCTTCGCTCTGCCTGCGCCCAGGCGGCCGGACCCATCTTGGACGCGCGCTTGAACACCGGCCAGAGCGCACGCGGCTCGGTCTGCAGCACGGCTCTGCTCACCTCTCCTCTGGTCCGTTCGGCGAGATCGCTCAACCACCCTAACACAAGCGTCTTTCCCGACAGGCGCGTGTACATCTGAGTTCGTCCCAAGTACTGGCCAGCTGCATCCAACTGGCCAGCCTGGATGAGGTACCAGGAAATCCACATCAGGGTGAAGAAGTACACCGTCCGCTCCAAACGCCGGATCCGCCGCGGTAGAGACCGATTGCCGAAAAAAAGGACGAGAGCAGCATCGAGATCACGGGCTTGGCCCAGGCTGTCCCGCGTGATGTTGGTGTTGTCCTTGCGCCGGCAGACCGTGACGGAGCGGATCCATTCGCCGCGGGATCCGCTCAAGGCCAGGCGAAAGAGCAAGTCTACGTCTTCCGCTTGGAACAATCGCGTGTCAAATCCCCCACTATGCTCTAGCGAAGACCGGCGGAACATCATGGCTCCGAGGAATACCGGTTTCCGCTCTAGCCAGTTCTCCAAGTCAAGCCGTGGAACTTCTTTCCAGGGAGTCTCGTCCGCTAGCGGTTCCCCTCGAGCGTCGACAAACCTCCAGCCGCTGTGCGAGAACCCGTGGGACGGGTGGGAGAGAAGTTGCCTTATGTGCGCGCTGAGGGCGCCCGGGAGCAGGAAGTCGTCGGCATCCAGGAAAAGGATGAATTCCCCTTGCGCGATTCGCAGTCCTCGGTTGCGCGCGGCGGCCGGACCCTGGTTCGACTGGTGAACGTAGGTCAACTCCTTGGCCTGCGCCTTGAGCACCTCGGCTGTTCCATCTGTGGATCCGTCGTCGACCACGATTATTTCACGATGTGGGTAGTCCTGCCCTAGGACGCTTTTGACCGCCTGCGTGACGTAGGGCGCCTTGTTGTAGGCCGGAATGATGACGCTCACTAGACCCTTCTTTGATGGGGGCATGGTCACGGATTGGGCCACCCTAAAAGTGTTCCGGTGGGCAGGTGGCCCTCCTGATGACCTCAAACGGCCGGTCAGGCCGCGGGCCTCCGCCCTCCCGAAGTCCAGCCAAGCCCTCAGGCTGACCCGACTCAACCCCTCGCCCAGGGCGTTGTCGAGAGCACCCCAGGCTCGGTGCCAGTCTCGCATCCTTACACTGTCAGCGAACACGCTCAGGTACAAGGCTGTGACTTCGTGCCGATCCGCTGCGCCGACTAATCCATGGCGTCCCAGTTCAGCCCACAAGGTCTTGACAGTGCCTGCGTCCACGGGTTGGGGTACGCCCGCCAAGATCGGCGCAATGAATTCGCTCCAGGAGAGGTCCCGCATGGCTTCCCTTTGCGTTGGGTCGGGGTTGCAGGGTTCTCCCCTGGTGACCGGCAACCAGACTCTGCGAAACCAGTCGTAACGGGTCTGAACTCGATTCCAATCGCGAACCGATGTCCCTGAAGCTTCGTGAAGGAGCGATCGGGTTCCCAGGCTCGCAAGGGGCGACATCCCTTGTCCTTCGTCCCAGTCGTGAAACCTAATCATCCAGCGCAGCGCCGATTGCTCCGGAGGCCAGTCAGCCGAGGCGAGGCAATCCTGGAGCCGTGCCAAGGCCTGAGCCCGGTACCCCGTTTGCCAGAGGTGCCAAGCGGTCCAGACACTTGTGTCGTGGCGCACTTGGCGTTCCAATTTGGTAATGGCGCTCGGAAGGCCGGGAAGGGAAAAGAAGCGGTCCAGGACTTGGTCCAGGTTCTCGGCACCAACGACCCCCTGGCGCGTCATGTTGTCGCCATGCACGCGGACACAGAGGGTGGTATTGCGCAGCCAGATTGACTTGCATCCCAGGACTGCCAAGCGCAGCATCAAATCGACGTCCTCGGATTGAACAAACGTCTCGTCAAATCCGCCAGCGCGCTCTAGCCAACGTCTTCTCAGCAGGGTAGCCCCCATCCTGGCTGGCTTCCAGAATAGCCATCCCTTTAGGTCTAGCCGGGGGGCATCCCGCCATGGTTGGACATCGCAAATGAAAGCACCGTCTTCTCGGACGAGCCGCCATCCGCTGTGCACGAGGCCTGCGCTGGGATCCGAAGACAGAAGCTCGGCCATGCGCTGCAAATGCTCTGGGAGATAGTAGTCATCTGCATCCAGAAAGGCGACCAGTTCACCGTGAGCCTGGGCGATCCCCCAGTTCCAGGCCGCGGACAGCCCGCGGTGTGGCTCGGTGAAGTAGCGAATGCGGTCGAGATAGGGTTGCAGAACATCGGATGTTCCGTCGGTCGACCCATCGTCCACGACAACAATTTCTGCGGGAGGATGACTCTGGGCGAAGAGACTCTGGAGGGCCTCGCAGATGAAGCGCCGACCGTTGTACGCGGCCATCACAACGCTAACGGCGACGTCTGCTCTGTGCCCCGATGCGCTCATGGCATGCGCCTCCAGCCGATGCGAGCGTGCCTCATGTAGTCCTTGTCGACCAGTCGGAGCGTCACGGGGTTCCAGGCGGACCGCAGCCATGAGAAACTGTCGGTCGTGCCAGCGGAACGCATGGGCGCCCGGAGACGGTGCCAGGAGGATCCACATTGCGGGCGGAGCTGGGTCGTCGAATACCAGTCTAACAAACACGAGACGGAGCTACAGTGTCCTTCGGCGACCCATGTTTGGGGACGATCGGTTGCAGGGAGGCGGACACTGGAGCCCGTCATATCCTTAGTCATATGAGGAATCTTCTTTCTCAGTCCGTTCCAAGGAATCACCGTCCGGGAGAGGCGGGCGCCACGAGGGGCCCTCAGTGTCCGAGACCAGGCAACCATCGGCGGTTCGCCTCGTACCCCGTCTCGATCAGGGCATCTCCGGCGGCCACATTGAACATCAAAGCATCCACTAGGCTAAAGTGAGACTTCCAGTCTCCGACCCGGCCGCCACGGCGAAAGCCTGCCTCGGAAGGCCGGTAGTTGATGTCGAAGTCTGTCGCTGCGATAACCTTCTCGACAATGCCTCGGTCAACTGGGATCTGGCAAAAATCAAAAAGGCGGGCGCAGGTGGAAAGGGGCTGACCCTTGAGATCCTCGTAACGGACTTCCAGAAACGCACCTCCCAGCAGGCTCGCATCACTTCGGGCTCGATGAACGGCGGCTTTCCATGCGCAGCCCGAAGCATAGATCGAGCGCCCAAAGGTGCGCTGCCATTGAAGAATCCATGACCTCGCCGCTTGACGTACCGAGACGCTAACATCTCGTCCGTCGCGCAGGACATGGATGAATCGCGCCGTGGGGAGTATCTCCCGAATCAGAGGCATAGTGAAGATATGCGAGGGGCTCTTCTCGACCAGGAAGCGATGATGAGGCTCCAGCTTCAGCGCGAGCACGGTCGATACAAAACACCTCACCTGCTCCACAAATGCCCGCCTATCAAACGAATGCCCCAGGCCCGAGCGGCCTGCCGACCAGTGGGCTGGGCCAAAGAAGGCGCCGACACCCAGGTCCCGTGTGAAGAGCCAGGATTCATACACACCGGCGACCTCCGCGAGGGAGGTCAGGATGTCGTAGACCCAGGTCGTGCCCGACCGCGCTGCCCCCACAATAAAGATCGGGCCCGACTCGAGCTGCTGCAACGGATCTCTGTGATTCATGCTAGATCTGGTCGACTCCGGCCGGGCGGACTTGGTTCACGGTGCGGGGTTGGTCGTGCAACAACTCCAATTCCAAAGCCGATTGAATTCTTGATTGTCCGAAGGCACCAGCCGATTGTACCGTAGCTGTCGCGGCGCGGCCCGGCGCCAAACCCTCACATTGTCCTTGCCTCCAGGCTTGGATGATGCCCACGGAAGTGAGCGGGGCAAGGCTAGGTTGCCTATCGGCCTAGCGAGTCACAAGACCCCGACCTCACGCATGCCAGAGCAGCCGCTGGTAGCGCGAGCCAAAGAAGTGTGCGCCCTGCGCTAATGCCAGGAGCGCCCACATCGCCGCGGGCGCGCGGTCGTCATATAGCTGCTTGGCTAGGGCGAGATGGAACGGTGGACGTCTTCGTTGGCCAATCCTCCTTGGGAGTCGGTTGCGGAGAAGCGCGCGTCGGAAACGGTCGTCTCCTTGGCCATAGCGAAACTGCAGGCATAGATAGTGCCAAACCGTGAGCGGGTGATCGTGCCAAACCCGAGCCTCCGGTCGGTACCCTTGGCGGAACCCTCGGGCAACAAGCCGATGACTCAACTCATGATCCTCGGCCGCAGCCTGCGGAAAGGAGGGGTCATAGCCCCCAAGCGCCTCAAACACCTCTCGCCTGTAGGCAGCATTGTTGCTGCAGGCCAGATATACGTCCCCATTGGGGAGGCGCTGGTAGTCTTGGATGAAGTCAATCAGGTATTGGTGGCTTTTCGGTGCTAAGGACTCCGGCCAGGGGTTGAGAGTCCGGCCGGTTAGCGCGTCCCAGGGACCTGTAGCGAAGGCCTCCGCAAAGCAGCTCAGCCAATCTGGGAGGGGCCGGCAGTCATCATCCGTGAACGCCAAGTGGGTTCCGTTGGCCTTTTGAGCCCCCGCATTGCGTGCCGCTGCCGGACCTTGGTGAACGGTATCCACGACGCGCATAGGCAGTGCCCCTCTCAGGTCGGAAGGCAGATCAGCTCGTGGGTCGATGCCGCCGTCATTCACCACGAGTAGCTCCCAAGCCTCACGTGGATAGTCAAGTCGGCGCAAGCTGAGCAAGCAGGCGCGCAGCTGCTCCGGTCGGTTATAAGTGGGGACAATCACGCTAAAGAAGAACGGCACAGGGTATCACGTCTCCTGCGAAGCAAGGATAGCTTGGCGAAAGCTCTTGGCCACAGCGACAGGGTCAAATCTGTCCGCAAGGATCTGGCCGTGCCCTGCGAAAGAGCGCCGCAGAACTGGATCGCGCAGAAGAATGAGAATCTTACCGGCCATTTCCTCAATCCGTCCGGAATCCACGACGAATCCGTCCCTCCCCTCCGTGATGTAGCCCGACACGCCGGCATACTTCGAACATACGACCGGGACGCCACTCGCCCAGGCCTCAACAACAACCATGCCGAAGGTGTCTTCCAGAGATGGCAAGGCGAGCACATCCGCCTCCGCGAAGACGCGTGGCAGATCATCCGGCTCCACGAAGCCGAGGAACTCCACGTGGTCAGCCAGGCCCATGCGTGAGGCTTGCCGCTCCAGGCTGGTGTGCAATGCTCCTGACCCGGCCAGGATCAGGCGAGCTTGGGGTAATTCGCGAGCCACTTGGCCAAAGGCTTCTAGCACGAGATCCACTCCCTTTCGTTCGCTGAGACTGCCCACATACAACAAAGTTGGCGGATGCCGGTCCACTAGAGCGCGAGCCCGTTCCACTCTCTCCCGAAGGAACCGAACGTCGTGACTCTGGGGCGCTTCGGAGATGCGGTCGGCGGGTGCTCCCAGAGCTACCAGGTTGGCACATGCGGCAGGGCTGGTGCCCAGGTAAGCGCTCGCTCGTGGAATAATGATGCGGCGTGTCAGTCTTTGACCGTAGGTCAGGGCGCGGTCGCTCCATGCGGTGCACTCACTACAAACGACGTATCGGCATCGGCTGAGTCGCGAGTACAGGAGGGCGGTCAATGCCGGCAGGGAGTACTCATATCCAACGACCACGTTCGGCGCCAATCGGAAGAGATGCCAGAGGAGCGTTGGGTTCACGTAGATTGTGCGCCATTCGTGATAGTGGGGCTTGGGAAGCCGGAAGAAGAATCCGGGGAGCACTGTATGCGGGAACGTGAGAACGTTTTGAGAGAGGTTCCACGAACGATCCCAACCTCGCCGCGTCAAGAAGAGAACATGGACGTCAAGCCCTTCGAGAGAACTGAGGGTGGCAAAGAGCGGAACGCGGTAGGGAAAAATCTCGTTGTTGATGATGACGACTCTAGTTCTCATTGCAAGGCCAGCAGAGTCTCTGTCTCGGGTTGAACGAGAGCCTCAGGGGGCACCCCGGTCCCTGGGGAGTCGCTCGGTTCGGGAGCGACCCGCCGATCACGCGAGGGTCCCTAGCTTCCTCTATTATTCCTCGAAATGGGGTAACCTTCCGCAATGCCTGCGACGCTTCTCCCAGGAAAACACGGGACCATGCTGCTCCCATCACGTGCACCCCAGGAGTGGCGAAGTCTCATTCCGATGGAGTGGTCTGTCCCCGCCTGACCGGGTGAGAAATGGGGCCCCGATGGACACCTGCCCGCGGCCAACCCGGCCAACCAACGCCGGGCCTGACGGCCCATTCTAGCCGCGGCGAATACTCTGCGCCTCCTCCAATCTAGAGGGCGAATCAAGCAGCTTCCTCTTCCCCTCCCTTGCCCGTGTCGGACGCGCTCCTCACCTCCCAGAGCCCTTCATTCTTGGAGGTTCTTCTCGCGGTCTTCCCGCAAGAACCCGCGCGAACGCAGCAGGCTCACGATGGCTCGGGCGTTCTGCTCGGGGGAACTTTGAATTGTGCCCAGGGTGATCTCCGCAGACTCGGGAGGCTCGTAAGGATCATCGATCCCGGTGAATCCGGTAATCTCTCCTCGCCGCGCCTTCGCATACATACCCTTGGTGTCCCGCGCCTCACACACATCCAATGGCGTGTCCACGAACACTTCCACGAACCGATCGGCGCCCACCATGTTGCGCACATCATTTCGTGTCGCCCGATATGGGCTCACGGCAGCGCACACGGCTACGCCGCCGTGCCGAACGATCTCTGCCGCCACGAATCCGATCCGGCGGATGTTTGTGTCACGATCTTCGCGGCTGAAGCCAAGACCTTTGGAGAGGTGCGTTCGCACGACATCGCCGTCAAGGAGAGTCACCTGACGCCCGGCCTCCTGCAGCAACACCGTTAGCACCTCGGCCGTTGTGGACTTGCCAGATCCGCTCAGCCCCGTAAACCACACGCAAACGCCTTGGCGGTACCTGGGAGGGTAGCTCTCCGCGAGGATCTCTGCGACCTCCACCCGTGTAAACCATCCAGGGAGAGTCCTTCCGCGCGCTAGGAACTCCTCTCGCACCTGAGTACCGGAGATGGAAGCTGTCGAGGAATTCGGGGGAACCTTGGTGATTTCCTCGTAGCGCTCCTCGTCAGGCAGATAAACCAGTTCCCGGAAAGGGATCATGCCCACGCCCAATTCCTGCGAGTTCTCCTCCAGCAACTCCTGCGCCGCATAGGGAGGGTAAAAGGGATGGCCCTTGGAATCGAGCCCTGGACTGGCGTGGTCGCGGCCCACAATCAAATAATTGGCTCCATAGTTGCGGCGAATGAGAGCATGCCAAAGCGCTTCGCGCGGGCCCGCCAGTCGCATGGCTAGCGGCAGCAGGGCCAGAAGAATACGATTCGGGTCGTAGTAGCGCGAGGCCAGGGCGCGGTAGGTCCGCACGCGGGTGAAGTGGTCCACGTCTCCCGGCTTGGTCAAGCCGACCACCGGGTGTAGGAGCAGAGTGCCGTGAACCTCTTCAAAGGCGCGCTTGGTTAGCTCCTCGTGAACCCGATGAAGGGGGTTGCGAGTCTGGAAGGCCACGACGTTGGCGCGGCCTAGTGCGGCCAAACGGTCGCGGGTTTCTTGAGGGGTCAGGCGCAGTTCTTGGAAGTCAAAATGCTTCGGGAGTTGCAGCACCTCGATGTGTCCAGAGAGGTTCAATCTGCCCCAACGATGCATTTCCGCGACCAGAGGATGCTTGGTGTCACGCGTTCCCAGGACTAGGGAGGCCGTGGATTCCAGATCCCATCGATAGACCTCCTCGAGTCGTAGGATTGCCAGGGGCTCGTTCTTGGAATCGCGTAGCACGATCTCCCGGTCTAGTTGCAGGTCGGGCGAAGGATCTGCAGGAAGCGACACCGGAATGGGGAAGAGGGTGCCACTCTGCAGCCGCATCTCCTCCACCACACGGCGATAGTCTTCCTCGCCCATGAAAGTATCCAAAGGGGAAAAGGCGCCCGTGGCGAGAAGCTCGAGGTCGCAAACGCTTCGTTCGCTGAGTTGGATCGAAGGGAGTGTGTTGCGGTGGGCCCTCGCCTGCTGCTGCGCCTCCGGAGGCAGAGATAGCTGGACAAGGGTCCCGCCGTATGGTGAAATCAATTGTGGTCGCTCAGCCATGAGCTTCTGAATCGCCTCCAAAAGGAATGCTTTCCTCTGGGCATGGCTCGACGCGGCGCCAGCCGCTCTCCGAACATCTACCCCCGTGGATGATAAACGGTCATCCTGACATGTAATCAGCCTGCTTCTCTTGTTGCGATCTGGCCGCGTCGCTTGCTGAGCCTCGGCCTCCAGGATCGCAGGCCCTCAAATATTCAATCCTCTTTGGTCAAGCACCTCGCGGGACACCGAGCGCGGCCAGCGATCAACCATGAACACGTGTGGACCGGAATTCCCAGGAGACTAGCACAGTTTCATCTGCTCCTTGCCCGGGCCCGATCCCATGAATCGGCAAGCGCCATGTTGGGAAGCATACTCAGCGTGATCGGCTCAGGCCCGGTGATCACATGCCCTTCCGTTTCTTGAGTCCGATCCAATTCGCCGACTATCGGCACTAAGATCCACCGAAGAAAAGATTCCAATGTACGATCGCCCATGACATCTAGGCAAAAGAGCATCCTATCGGCCCCCACCCGCCGAGCGTGCCGAGAGCCAACTATTCGTCCGAGGGATTGCGCGACTGGGGTTGAACCGGCCAACGCGCGTCGCGATCAACACCAGGAATGTAACAATACTACAGGCCCAGGAAAGGGATGTGAGTGCCACGGCAGTATATGTCAGATTCTCGCGCCCGGGAAGGGATCGAATTGCCTCACTAAGAATGATTGTATGAAAGCGCTGCCCCACCGGGTAGACTGGGTAGTGAGGACAATCACTCCCAAGGAGGTGGAGCAGCATGCTGAGTATAGGGTGTGACGCGCACAAACGCTACTCTCAATTTGAGGTCCAGGATCAACATGGACACGTCCACGGCCAGACCAGAGTCAACCATCAGCGGGGCGCCATCCAGGAATATCTCTCCGGGTTCCCGGAGGGAACACCCGTAGCGCTGGAAAGCGTCGGCAACTGGTACTGGATCGCCGACGAGATTGAAGCTGCTGGCTGCCTGCCTCTCCTTACTCATGCTGCCAAGGCCAAGGTCATGATGGGGCACGTGAACAAGACAGACAAGCTAGACGCCGCTGGTTTGGCGACCCTTCTCCGCAATGGGACCCTACCGGCGGTGTGGCTTCCGCCAGGCTCAGTGAGGGACGAACGAGAACTCCCTCGGACCCGGATGGCTCTGTCAGGCATGCGCACTGCGATCAAGAACCGGATCCATGCTACTCTGGCCAAATACGCTCTCTCGCCTACGGGCGTCACCGATCTCTTTTCCAAGAAGGGCTGCATTTGGCTCGAGGGCGCACTCAAGGCCCTTCCGTCAAATACGTCCAAGTGTGTCAAGCAGGAGCTCGAACTCCTGGATAGCTTCAACAGCCAGATACAGGCCCTTGAAAGTCGCATGCGCCAGCAGATCCAAACCACTGCAAACATGCAGCTGCTCAAGACTCTTCCGGGGGTGGGCGATATTTTGGCGACGGTCATCGAACGAGAGATTGGGTCGATCGACCGCTTTCAGTTGGCCGAACAATTGGCTGGCTACAGCGGAACCACTCCCAAAGTGCATGCCAGCGGAGGCAAGATCCATTACGGTCCAATGCGCCAAGAGGCTAACCACTACCTGAAGTGGGCCTTCATCGAAGCCGGCAATGTCATCGCACTCAATCATGCCAAGACGAGCTGGCAGCGCAAGCACGTCTCGCAACTCTACGAGCGAATCCGAAAAAGGAAAGGTCATTCAGTCGCAATTGGTGCGGTGGCCCGGCATCTCTCTGAGGCGGCTTTTTGGATTCTGAAGAAGCAGGAGCCATACCAAGAACCCAAGTCGTTCCAACCAAGGCAGGGGCAAGCGCGCCGGTAACATGTGTCCTCGAGACACGTAGAATGATTGCGATCCCCCTGCTGGAAATGCTCATGCCCCCATGAGGGCGGATAGATGTTTCCGGTTTGACCGGCCTGAACCATGCAGGCAAACCCTTGGGTTCTCGCTTGATCTGGATCTTGACAGAGGCAGCGCTTTCATAGATGTTACCGAAAAGGCAACGTCCAATCATGGATAAATGTTACCCAAAGGTCATTCGTCAACTCACGGAAAATGTTACCCAAAGGAAACCTTTCCGTGAGCGATTCCAAGCCCTCCGAGGACTACCTGGCAGCTCTGCGCAAACGGTATCGGGCCGCCCAGAAGAAGCAACGCAGCATCATTCTGGACGAGCTCGTCAAGACGACCGGCTACCATCGGAAGCACGCGAGTGCCCTGCTGTCTGGGAAGCGCGGGCACCGGCGGGGCCCGATCCGGCGGCCGCGCGCCCGGGTGCCGGGAAGCCCCCGGCACGGGGGTATACCCCCGAGGACGAGCGAGTGGTGCTCAGATTGGCTCAGATCTTCGATCAGATCAGTTCTCAGCGACTGCGGGTCGCCATGGATGCAACCTTGCCGATCCTGCGCCGCCAGGGGCATCTCCGCGTGTCGACCAAATGCTACGTCCACCTGCAAAGGATTAGCCCTGCCACCATGGACCGGATTCGCTCAGCCCACCGCCTACCCGGCGGCCGGCACCGGGGTTTCACCAAGCCAGGGACCCTGCTCAAGCGCCAGATCCCCATTCGAACGTTCGCCAATTGGGACGCGACGCGCCCCGGCTTCGTCGAGGTCGACTTGGTCGATCACAGCGGCGGGGATTCCCGCGGAGAATTCGGCCAAACCTTGAACGCCACGGATGTGCACACCGGGTGGACCCTGGTCCCCGGGTCCCAGGGGACCGAGATGGCAGCTGTGCCCACCAAAGCCCAGAAGTACGTCTTTGCAGCCCTGCAGGCCATTCGTGGGCGCTTGCCGGTTCCCCTGCTGGGGTTGGACTCAGACAACGGCGCTGAATTCATCAACCACGAACTTTTTCGCTATTGCCTGCAAGAACAGATCACCTTCTCCCGCGGGCGCGAGCGGCGAAAGAACGACAATCCCTTTGTGGAACAGCCTGCCCTGGCGCAGGCCGGGGAAGAACTGGTCAGTGGTGCGTCGCATCGCTGGCTACCGGCGATATGACACCCGTAAGCAGATTGACCTGCTCAATCGCCTCTATGCCCCATATCGCTTGTACATCAACTTCTTTCTCCCCGTGACTAAGCTCAAGGAGAAGGTGCGGACCGGAAGTCACGTCCGCCGCGTCTTTGACGTGCCCCAAACACCCTACGACCGAATGCTCGCCTCCCCGAGCGTGAACGAGAGGGACAAGAAGAAGCTGAAGGAGGAGTACGCTGGCTTGGATGTGGTCAAGCTTAGAGCCGAGATCGAGGAGGCCCTGGATAGCCTATTAGCCTCCCGTCCACGGTAACAATTACCCGTGATTGGACGATACCCATTTCGGTAACATTTATCCATGAGGTAACTCGAGGACGCGAATCTGCTCTGCTGTGGTTCCGCCAAGCAAACGGGCGCTCGTTCCTTCAGAATTCAGAGGTAGTGTTTTCACAAGACCATTTCCCCGGAGACAAACACGTTGACGACAAAGGCATGACGGCCTCACTCAAGGCGGCCTTGTCAGACTTTTTGGGCGTACTTTCGGTTGATCTCTTCGAGTGTCCTGGGTGAAGGATGCAGGCGTTCGTCACGCAGATGAGCAAGGGGCGTCTCGGACATTCGGGAAATCCCTGGGATGGTCGGTTGGTCCATACTCGCGCAGATCAGGCCCGCTGGGAAGTGGCCTTCCCTTCTTGTCTCCTCCATCAGGTGGATGGCGGCCAATCTACCGCCCGGATCATGGTCCGCGGCAACCCTCTTCAGCCAGACAACCGATCCATCCTAAAAGGAGACTCTTCTTGGATCTCGCGAGGCATACTCGGAATTACATTTCCGGGGAGTAGAGGTGAAAGCAATATCGAGCCGAGGCGCCTCACGGATGTCCCCCTAGGTGGAGCTCTTCGGGGATTCGTCTTTGTAGTTGAAGGTGACGCACGGGCTAATCCCACTCAGAACCACTGTGCCCTTGTGGGCCGGGGCGGCCTTATGGAGGATTGACAGGTACTTGGGATATCCGGTGAAGGGGCGGGCGACAAAGGTGGGCCCTTCGACAAGCGCCTCGAGGGAATTGTTGATGCAGGTCAGTCTATTCTCGCCGTCCTGCTCGGGTTCCAGCCCCGCGTTGGCTTCACCCACGCCAAGCTGCCGGAAGGCCTCAGCCAGCGCCCCATCAATTCCTGCGTCGACCACCTGGGGAAGTGGGTCGGGCGCACAAGCGGCTGGGAGGCCGCCGAGGTCACCGGCGCAGCCATGACCATCGGGCCCTCCTGGTCGCGCACCGAGTATCCGTCGGAGCAATCCCTCGGGAAGGACCAACCCCTCTGCAGAAGAACCATCTGCAACGTTTACTTCGCGCTCTCGTTCTTCTTCAGGTCCACACAGCCTGATGTCGGTGTCCCCTACCCGACGGAGGAAGGCCGCATGACCCGCTCGCCAAACACCCCGATTCCCGAACCCGGTCGGGAAGAGGTTGAGCTCATGTTTATGGCCTGCTCCTACTCTCGTGAGGCGACCGCTCCCGTCCGCCGGACATTCGTCATCCGCCAGCTGACCCCCAACCGGGGCACTGCAATCCTCCTGGTCCTTCGGGACACAGGATTGCGTGCGTCGGAGCGATGTGCACTGAAGGTCGAAGAGCTCGACCCGAAGACAGGGAAAGTCCATATCAAGCAGGGGGTCCAGGGCGGCGCCAAGGGAGGCAAGGGCCGCACCATCATCTCGGCAAGGCGCCACGGCGGCTCGTTTGGCGTGGTCTCTCCTGGCGCGAGGATGGGCAGCAGGCCGACGCTCCCCTGTATGTCGCACGAGCTGGCCGCTAGATGAGTCGCGATGCGCTGCTTCACCTCCTCTTCGGCATCTTCAAGAAGGCAGGGGTCCCAAACCCCTACCACCTCAAGGTCCGGCACGCCTTCGCGACCAACTACCTCCGATCCGGCGGGGACATGTTCACTTTGCAGCAGATCCTAGGCCACCGGAACCGGGACTTGGTGCGCCACCAAGCCAGGATCGCTCAATCAGATATCCCACAGGCCCGTCGCATGGCAAGCCCGGTGAACGACCGGAGGCTGGAGAAAAGATCGGCAGGAGCGGAGAACATAGCGATTTGCGAGGGCGCCAGAATGCCAAATTGGTCCCATGTTAGCGCAATCGCCACTTCACCTCATACAAGAGAGCGGGCCGTCCGGGTTGGTTGCGCCGATGCATGCACTAATGGGCGGGCCGCCCAATGCCCGATCCCAGCAAGAACCATGTGACGGAAACACTGTATCGAATGTCTTGCGGCCCTTAAGTTGGGACCCGAAGCGGGCATCCCGGGCGGTGAGCGGAGTTGGGAGAGCGACCAGGGATGGGGGGTTGATAGGCCACTGCGAGGCGACCGTGATGTTCCGACTTGTCCATTTCGTGCAGCCGGGGGAAGAGACGCAGATGCTGGCCATCCGCAGTCAGCAAGCAGCCCTGTACGCGGCACTGGCCCGACCTGACCAGACCCGAGGTCGGGCGCAGAAGGCCTATCACATTTCCGATAGTCGTGCTCTTGGTTGCTTCGACCCCACAGGATCCTCAGTCGCGGAATCGTCGACCGCAACCCCGGCCCAATGAAATCGAGGGTGCCATAGCAATGCGCAGATGCAGCCGCATGGTACAGGCGCCAAAGGCCACGGGAGCGCCTTGACATGGTCAGGAACCTCTATACACTGTGTACAGAATGTCCTGAACATGAGGGCAAGTTGCGCACATGGACGGAAAACCCGATCCCAAGCGTCTATTTCAACTGGCCGAACCACAGGCCGGATACTTCACTGCCTCGAAGGCGCAAGTTGCAGGGTATTCTCGTCAGCGCCTCTTCTACCAAATGCTCGGAGGCAGGGCCCCGCTCTACGAGATCACTTGTGGGCCGGCCTAAAGACTTACGGGCCCCAGGATCCCCCTCGAACTCGAGTCCCCGCGGGTCCTCGACCCTGGCTCTCGACGGGCATTCACCGCAGTTGACAGGGGCGCCTCCGGGCGCAAAGGATGGCTGGTTCAGCTTCGCCACCTGTGGCGCGCTGGCCCTACTCGCCGTGGCTGTGCGGGTCGCCATTGGGCCGAAGACGGTCGATGACGCGTACATCACCTTCCGCTACGCGCGCAACCTAAGCGAAGGCCTCGGCCTGGTATACAACGCGGGCCAGCAGGTCCTGGGTACGTCGACCCCGCTCTACACACTCTTATTGGCCGCGATCCGGGCCGCGACACGCGGCGATCTCTCCTGGATTGCGCTGGTGATTAACGCGGCGGCCGATGCGGTCAGCACCCTCCTGCTCTTCCGCCTGGGGCAGCGCCTTCTCCTCCCCCGGTGGTCATCCACGTCCCTGGCCCTCGCCTGGGCCCTGTATCCAATCGCCGTTCGCTATTCCGTGGGAGGGATGGAGACCTCTCTGGAGTCTGCGTTGTGGCTCGGGGCTGCCATTCTCTACCTTCAAGAGAGAGATCTTTGGGCGATGGCCCTCCTGGCGCTGAGCATCCTGACCAGGCCCGATTCGCTCTCGGCAGCGCTGGCCATAGGCCTGGGAATCGCCGTGACCGGGCGAAGGATTCCGGCCAAGGAGCTCCTGGCCATGCTCCTCGTCCTGCTGCCCTGGGTTGCTTGGAGCTGGTGGCGGTATGGCTCGTTCATTCCCCAGTCGCTGCTTGCCAAGAGCGGGCTAATCTATCGAATCGACCCGCTTGAGAACCTGCGGCAGGTCGCCTACTTCATCGCGGGGGTGTTCGCAGCTGGACCTATGGGGGTGGCCGCGCGAGGGATTTATGTCTCCCTGCCGGTCCTCTCCGGAGTATGCGTGGCCTTGTTTGGCTACTCCTTGGTCCTCTTATGGGCCTCAGGCTTGAACCAAGTGGCCAGAGGGCTCGACCAGAGAGTCCTCTGGATTCTGGCGATCCCAGCCATCCACTACGGGGCCTACGCTGGCCTGGGTTTGCTCCAAAAGCCGATTGCAGAGTGGTACCTGCTCGCACCGCTTCCCTTTTTCCTAGCGGGGTTGGCAATCACCGTCAATCGCATCTCTCAAGCTGGCCAGTCAAGCATCCTGCAAGGCCTGCCCCTCCTCTTTGGGGCTCTCCTGGTCCTCTGCCAAATGATGTCCTATCGACCCACAGGTCAGGGTTGTCCAGGCTGCCTGACGTCGAACGTCATCTGGACAGAGCGCGAGACCCTTTATCGGGAGGCGGGTGAGCTCCTGAGAACAAGAGTCGGCCCAAGAGATGTGGTGGCGGCCAGCGAGATCGGCGCCTTGGGCTACTACTGCGACTGTCGCATTCTCGACACCGTCGGGCTGGTTACGCCGGAGGCCGCGAAGTACTACCCTCTTCCTCCGTCCGACTATGCCAGCAACTATGCCATTCCTGCAGAGCTGGTACAGGAGCTTTCTCCCGCCTACCTGGTTACGCTTGACGTGTTCATCCGTAAATCCCTCGAAGGACAGGGCTGGTTCACGGGGTCCTACCATCCGATTTGGCAAGTTGCCACAACTGCGTTTGGGAGCGAGTCGATGATCGTGTTCCAACGAAATGCACAAGAGCCATAGGGAGCGCCAGCGAGCGGCAGGGAGCTTCCTTTTTCGTACCCTGGACAACGGCACAACTCTGCTCTTGTGTTGACTTCTTGGGCATGGCAGAAGCGCTCGGCCTCCTCAAAAGGGCCAGGGGCCATCGCATCCCATTGAACCTTCCGCTTGCATTGTCCACGCCTACCGCACTGTTTCCTCCCAGGAACTACTGCCCTGGGGCACTCCCGGTTCCGCCTTTCCCAGGCGTGTGGACATGTGCCTGGGCCGCTTCCAAGGGGGTCAAAGGCCCACAAGATCTAGGGGAACCCAGCGCAAACCGCGAAGAAGAGCCATATGCGGGCAGGCACTTCTTATCCAGCATGGAGCCCTCCCGGCAGACTATGCAAATATCCCCAGGCACGCTGACTGGGCGATCGTCAGCAGAGGCAGGAGTCCGTAGGTACCGCCGTCCGCCTCGCCACCCCTGGCGAGCCGAAACAGCACCGAAGGGAAGGGAAGACCGAGGAAAACTCAACCCAGTAGTTGACAATAGGCCATTCTGGCAGGGAGGCGGGCCGTCAGAAGTGGGCTAAGTCCCCCGTATTTCGGCAAGCCCTGCCCGGAGGGCCAACAGGAGGACGGCCCGCCACAACAAAGAGGATGGCCTAGGGACAGACAGCGCTCTTCCTCATGGCTTGCCGCATAGAATCGAGAGTCCAGCTATCTCGCCCCCCTTCTGGGATTGCGGCCGTGATGGCACCCTCGGATGGGGGTTGTAGTTGCCCAACGCACTGTCGCGCCCAAGCGCCTCTTGGTCCCTGTAGATGCGGCTCGTCGTTGGCCGCCGATGGTCAGGGGGCAGGCGGGGTTGCGGCAGGAAGGCATCGATGTTCCGGGCAGGTTGCTTCCCACCGACCACGCCGGATCGGGCAAAGGGACCTCGACTCCCAGGAATGCAAATGCGGCTATCGCTTCCCACGCTCCGCCGAGCGATCTGGCACCAGCCTCCCTATGTATTCAGGCTCATGGATTGAGTTGGAGGATTCTTCGCGCGGGTTCCGAGCCCTGGGCGCGTGAGCCTTTGGGGTGACCCCGATCCCGTCAATGGAATAGAGAAAGCATGACCGCCTTGTTCAAGGCGGCCATGTCAGGGATCTTAGGCGTACTTGCGGTTGATCTCGTCGAGGGTCTTGGGCAGAGGGCGGAGGCGATCGTCTGGAAGACGCGCAAGGGGTGTCTCAGACATCCGGGAAATCTCAACGAAGGTGGGTTGATCCGCGCTGACGTAAATCAAGCCGGTGACGAAGTGGCCTTCGGTTCTTGCCTCTTCCATCAGGCGGATGGCCGCCAGCCGGTCGCCCGGGTCATGGTCGGCAGCCACCTTCTTCAGCCAAACGACCGAACCATCCTCAAAGGAGACCCTCTTGAGCTCACCGGGAGCATACTCGATCTCCATCTCCGGAGAGTACGGGATGAAAGTGATGTCATGCAGAGGAGCCTCGTGGGCTTTTCCCCACGCGTAGCTCTTGGGAGATTCATCCTTGTTGTTGAAGGTGACACAGGGGCTGATCACATCCAGCACCGCCGTGCCCCTGTGAGCCAGGGCGGCCTTGAGCAGCGTCGATAGTTGCCTGGGATCCCCCGCAAAGGAGCGAGCGACGAAGGTGGCTCCCCCGACCAGAGCCTCCAGGCAGATGTCGACGGGCGGCAGCTCGTTCTGGCCCTCACGTTTAAGTTCAAGGCCCTGGTCGGCCGTTGCTGAAAACTGCCCCTTGGTCAGGCCATAGACGCCATTGTTGGCAACGATGTAGACCATCGGCACGTTGCGCCGAACCAGATGCTTGAATTGTCCCAGCCCGATATTGGCGGTGTCTCCATCTCCGCTCATGCCAATGGCGTGCAGGTCGGGATTGGAGAGCACCGCGCCGGTAGCGATCGAGGGCATGCGCCCATGCAGCCCGTTGAACCCATGCGACCGGCTGAGGAAATACGCTGCCGCCTTGCTGGAGCATCCGATCCCGCTTACCTTAACGATCTTCTCCGGAGGGATCGAAAGCTGGAAGCAGGCCGTCACGATTTGGCTGGTGATCGAATTGTGGCCACAGCCCTGACAGAGGGTAGTCTCCAGCCCGCGATACTCCGTCTTCTCCAATCCAATCAGGTTTGCGTTCCCTTGCTTCGTCTCCGCTTCAACGGCCATGGGATGATTCCTCCTGTGCGCGGAACGCGCCCGCAATCCATTCTGCAGTGAGTGGCAACCCGTCACTGTGGGCCAGCGAGCGAAGACGTGTGGCCCCTTGCGGGATGTCCATCTTCAGCAGAGAGAAGAGCTGCCCATCCGTGTTCATTTCCACGACATAGGTGCGTTCATGGGCCACGATGAACTCCTCCACAGCCGGGGTGAAGGGCAGGGCTCTCAGCCGCAAGTAGTCGGTGACCGTCCCCTCCCCCAGGAGTTCATGCCGCGTCTCTTCGATCGCTGGATCGGTCGATCCAAAGCCCACAAAACCAATTCGGGCTCCTGGGTTCGACCGAAGGATCGGTGCCGGGACGAGCTTTGCAGCGGTCGCGTACTTCCGCCCCAGGCGGGCCATATTGGCCGCGTAGACCCCCGGATCCTCGCTGTACTCGGCGTTTTCGTCATGCCCTGTACCCCGCGTGAAATAGGCCGCCTTGGGATGGGGAGTCCCCGGCAGTGTCCTCCAGGGGATCCCGTCCCCATCCACATCCCGGTATCGGGCGAATCCCCCCAGCCGATCGAGATCCTGCGCCGTGAGGATCTTGCCTCGGTCGATGGGGCGATCCGGATAGCGAAACGGAGACACCATCCACTGGTTCATGCCCATGTCGAGATCGCTGAGCACAAACACGGGTGCCTGGAGCCGAGCTGCCAAGTCGAAGGCAAGCCAACCGAACTCAAAGCACTCCCCGGGGCCCGGCAAGAGCACCACTTGGCGCTGGCCGCCATGTCCGATGGAGTGCACGAACATGAGGTCTCCCTGCGAGACCCGGGTCGGCAATCCCGTGCTCGGCCCAACCCGCTGCACATCCCAGATCACCACCGGCACCTCGGCGTAGGAGGCCAAACCGGAGAACTCAGCCATCAGGGAAAGTCCGGGCCCGGAGGTGGAGGTCATGGCCCGGGCTCCCATCCAGCCCGCGCCGACCGCCATGCCCAAGGCCCCCAGCTCATCTTCGGCCTGCACGATCACAAAGTCGTTTCTCCCGCCCTGGGGATCCTTTCGCAGGCGGGGCAGGTATTCCTGCAGAGTCTCCGCGAGACTCGAAGCAGGTGTGATCGGATACCAAGCGGCAAAACTCACCCCCCCATAGATGGCTCCCAGGGCTGCGGAGGTGTTCCCGTCGACCAAGATGAGTCCCTCCGTCCCACGCATGCGCTCGACCCGATAGGGATCTCTCTTCTGCAGGTTCTGAGTGGCGTAATGGAACGCGGCTTCGACCACACCGAAATTCAACTTCACGGCGGAGGCCTTGCCCTTGAAATGGATCTGCAGCGCGGCCTCGACTTCGGCCAAGTCGACCCCCAGCTCCCAGGCCAGCACGCCCACATAGACCATATTCGCCACATACGGGCGCAGGGAGGCCTCCGCGCCCGATTCGCGCGCCAAGCGCGTGACCGGCATCGGGTAACGGCTCAGGTCCGCACGCAGCCGGTCCGCCGGGAGATCCTCGGGGTACAAGCAGGCCCCCCCGGGAACCAGGTGAAGTTGGTCCTCCCGGAGGGAGGTGCGATTCATCGCCACCAGGATTTCGACGTTCTCCTTGCGGGCGACAAATCCTTCGCGATTGGCTCGAATGGTGAACCAAGTTGGCATTCCTTGGATGTTGGAAGGAAACAGGTTCTTCCCCGAAACCGGGATGCCCATCTTGAACAGAGCACGCAGCAACACGTTGTTCGCCGTTTGGCTACCCGAGCCGTTTACCGTGGCGACCAGGATTGACAGGTTATTCACCATTCGACCAGGCTCCGCCCGGTCTTCCTTCGCCAGCGTTTCCTGGAGACTCATATCTGTTCCTCACGAATGTGAACTGACATAGAGCGCTTTGGCCTTTCCCCCCACTCGGCCTTCGCGATGGCGCAGCAATTTGGTGTGCTTGAGGAAGGCGTTTTCGGCTTCATCCAGTTCCCCCCGGATGATCGCCTCGATCATCCGTTCATGGTAGTCCCAGACCTCCTGCAAATAGTCAAAGTCTGCGTAGAGACTCAGTCCCGCGGCCTCGTAGGCCGACCAGTAGGCCTGCAGGAGACCCGAGACGAACGGGTTGCCCAACCTGGAGAATATCGTCAGGTGCAATTCCCGGTGCTCGTCATGTGGGATTAGCGCCGGTCGCGCCGACAGTTTCTGCCTGGCCCTTCCGATCAGTTCTCGAAGTCGGATGAACTCCGGCTCCTCCAGAACACGCGCGGCCTCGGTAAAGAATGCGGCTTCTACCCGAATGCGGAGTTCCCCAAACTGGTGAAAGGCGCTCTCATCGCAGGCCATGGCGTATCGCAGGCTCTGCTCGACGGCCGGAAAGAAGCTGTAGGACAGGGTCCGAATCCCGGTGCGTGGGTGAACCTCGATCAAGCCCAAGCTGCGGGCGACCTCCATTTGCTCGCGCAACTTGCCCACGCTCACCCCCAGCTCCTGGCCCAGCTCGACCAGGGGCGGAATCCGGCGGTTCGCATCGCGACAGTTTGCCAGGTAGGAAATGAATTCGTTCATATGTGATCCAGAATCTCTCCGATCCCATACGATTGATACGATTGATATGATTATTCGCACAAATGGTACCGCAATTGCCCCAGCCTGTCAAATCCAAGACCTGATCCTGGGAAGAGGGGCTTCTAGCGAAGTAGGGCAGGCAGGGTCTGCAGTGCCTTGGCCATTCGGGTCCCGTGCCAAAAGAGGAGACTTCCTTCTACCCAACGGAGGCGACCGTCCCGAACAGCTGGAACCTCTGGCAGAAGGGCGACCAACGACTTCAGGTCGGCCTCGCCGAAGCCAAACGGCTCGTCCGGCAACAGGAGGACCTCAGGCCAGGCCTGTCGGATTTCCTCCAGGTCCACACGAGGATAGCGATGGTCCCGCCGGGCGAGCTCCCGCGACGGACCTCTTCCCAAATCAGCGGCCAAAGGGTACCTTCGTTCCCGATCGGCAAAAACATTTCGACCACCGCATAGCTGGAGAAGATCATGGGCGTAGGTCTCTCGGTTGAAGGTCATCCACCAGCTGGGCATCTCCGCCGGCCCGGCCCGCCAGATCGGACAAAAGACGCTCGGCGTATCTCCTGCCGCGGATTCTCCCGCCCATTCCACCGCTCGCTCGAGCAGATCCACCTGCTGGCAGGCTCGCGAGGAAGCGAACAGGGAGGCCAAACGCCGCAGGTCGGAAATCGCTTCTCGCACCGTCTTCGGGAAGGCGACCCAAACTGGGATCCCCTCCGCCTCCAGCGCGCGGATCACCCGCTCCGTGTTCTCCTCCTGGTTGGCAAGGACGAGGTCCGGCTTGAGCTGGCGGATCCTGGGCAGCTCTGGATTCTTTGTCCCTCCCACGGACGGCACGAGCCCCACCCTGTCCCTGGGATGGGTGCAGAAGTCCGTGCGCCCGACCAGGAACCTCTCTAAGCCCAGATCGAATACCGTCTCCGTGCTGGAGGGAACAAGCGAAACGACCCGCCGGGGAATGCGCGCGAGGTTGGGGAAATCACTCACCTGAGCCAGCCTGTTCCAAGGGTAACCACGGGCGAAGGCTGCCCCCACACCTCCACGCTGCCGCCCGGACCTAGGGCCAGGACGGCCCCTTCCCCCAAGCCCAACCGATAGAGGTGGGAACGCTCAGGCAGGCGCGGGGCAGGACGGTCCGGCAAGTAATGAGTCTGGATCACAGCTCCTGGCAACCAACCCAGCCCGGGTGCAGGCTCCTCGCTCCCGGTGAACTGGCCAAGCACCTCGGCCGCGGCTCCTTCCGCAAGAATCACGGCGCCACTTCGGAGAGCCTCCAGGAGAACATCACTCGCTCCGCTTTCTTCCAGAGCCTGGCGGAGCGACTCGTCCGGACCGCAGTCAGCGATTATGATCAAGGCCGCCTCAGCCAGGACTTCCAAAACAGAGGGGTTTCCTCCCCCGGCTGGGTCGAGGACCCCTACTGAGCCGGGCAATCCCGAGGGGTCTGTGAAGATGGCCAGTTCGGATGTCCCTTGCTCTACTTCTCCCGCGGAGAGAACAACGACGACCACGGGCCCGGCCACATCCATCACTCCCAGGACGCGGGCGGCTTGTTCGTCACCCACGCGCCCCCCGCTCAGGATCAGCCATCCGGCGCCCTGCGGCCGTCGAAAGAAAGATGTGGCTGCCGCCATGCCTTATCGCCTGCACGCAATCCCGCTCATCACCTGTTGGATTCCTCGCGCCTCGCGGCAATAAGCGGATCTCCGCAGAAGCCCTCCAATCTGAGGACCACAACGGGAACTCGACAGAAGCGTACGTCCAGATGGGGCCGAGAGGGTCCGAAAGACTGGATTGCCCGGCCAGAGCCGGGCTCTTTCGGCGGAGGCCTCAAGAGGTGGGCGGAGTTTCCCCGTTCTCCCCAGAGGGTGGCTTCCCTTCACATGTGCACCCTCCGCCCTCCTGGCGACCACAGGGATCGTTGGCCTTCTTTTGGAGCGCCTCCAATTCATCCAGCGGCTGAAGGTCAGCCTTGGAGAACTCCATTGCACCCAGATCCTCGCCCAGATCCACGAGAACCGATTCCCTCAGAGGTAAAACGTCAACGACCTTGCCTTCCCCTCGGGGTGTGGCAACCCGTTTGCCCCGCTTGGGAAGTTGCTGCCGAGCCTGAACGTACTGCTCATATTCGTAGATCAGGCAACAGCGGAGCCGGCCACACATGCCGGTGATCTCGCTCGGGTTGAGCGAGATCCCTTGAGCCTTCGCCATCTTTATGGAGATTGGGCTGAATTCGGTGAGGAACTTCGAGCAGCAGCGGGTCTCCAGACCACACGCACCCATTCCTCCCAGGATTCTCGCCACATCTCGCGGACCAATTTGATGCAACTCAACCTGCGACTTCGAGTAGCGCTGCTGCATGTCGGCTCGCAATGACTTCAGCTCGGGGTGCTCCTCTCCCTCCACCGTGAAGAGAAATGTCAGGCGCTGCCCTTCAAAGCCGTATTCGGCAGCCACGATCTTCACGCTGCGCAGCCCAAGCTGAACCGATCTCTCCCGGCAACTGACCAGGGCCTCCGGCTCCCTGGTTTTCCAGGATTGCTGGATGAGCAGGTCCTGCGCCGAGGCTGGCCCATCAATCGCGCGCCAGGTTCCTTCGGTCGGCGGAACGGGATCGGGCACGAACTGCACCACTTGGCCAATCTGCCTCCCGCGCGAAGTGGTCACGAGGACATGGTCGCCGACACGAAGCTGCTCCCCGAATATGCCCGCATCGAAGTGGTACGTCTTGCCCAGGCGCTGAAAGCGCACCCCCACCACGGCTGGTTTGCCTACGTCCACTTGCCGTTCGGTCGTTTCACCCACCTCTGAACTCCTCCACCGAATGGCTTGCCTGATCCCCTGCCCGGGCCTGCCGGAGAGGCTTGCCCTTCTTCACCCATCTGTGCTGAGGTCATGCCGGTGTTGCGCCCCACCGCACCCGGGCCGACGCGCGGCAGGCGTGGCGGAGGACCGGAAAGGGACGTGCCTATCCCACCGTCTTGATCGGAATCGCGGGACTCTCGCTAAGAGCGGCCAAGCTGACCTGGGCCGCCACTCGCCGGGCCAGTTCTCGAAGAGATTTTCCGACCTCCGAATCCGGATCGGAAAGAACCACGGGGACACCAGCGTCTCCTCCAATGCGCACGGCCGGGTCCATCGGAATCTCCCCGAGGAAGGGGACCTCGGCCTCGCGCGCGAGCCTTTCTCCACCCCCATTTCCGAAGACATCCATCCTCTTGCCATCGGGCAGAACCAGATAGCTCATGTTCTCCACGACGCCCAGGATGGGGACCTCGAGCGCGCGGAACATCTCCAGGCCGCGCCGCGCGTCGTCCAAGGACACTTGCTGTGGCAGCGTGACGATCAGCCCTCCCGTGAGCGGAAAGGACTGGCAAAGGCTCAGCTGAGCGTCGCCTGTCCCAGGAGGAAGGTCTACGACGAGATAGTCCAACTCGCCCCAGGCCACATCCGCCAGGAACTGACGGATGGCCGAATGGAGCATCGGTCCGCGCCAAATGAGCGGTTGCCCCGGCCGAACCAGGAATCCAATGGACATGACTTTCACCCCAAAGGCCTCCGCGGGGGTAAGTTTGTTGCCTTGAGGGGAAGGCATGCTGGTTAACCCCATCATCACCGGGACATTCGGGCCGTAGATGTCTGCGTCGAGCAGGCCGACTCGCGCTCCGGCCTGGGCCAGGCTGACGGCGATATTGACTGCCACCGTCGTCTTGCCCACGCCGCCTTTGCCAGAGGCAACGGCCAACGCGCTGCGAACCGGCATCGAAATCAAACCGCGGACCTTGCCATCGCTGGGGACACTGGAATCGAAATTGACCTTGGCCTCCCTCACGCCTGGCACGGATCGGACTGCCCGAACCGTCTCTTCTTCCAATTGGTCACGCAGCGGGCAAGCCGGGGTGGTCAACATGACGGTGAGCGAGACCCTTCCGTCGCGGATCTGGAGGTCCCGAATCATATTGAGCGTGACCAGATCCTTGTGCAACTCGGGATCCATGACTTTGCGCAGGGCATTCAGGACGTCGGTCTCTGTAGCTTTGGAATGCAGCGTCACCCTTCACCTCTTTGTGGCACTTATCGGACGGTCTTCAAGAAACACCAGAATGTCTTTGTGGGCCCGATCATACAGCTTGACCAGTTCCGGGTCCGATCCCCGGAAACGGAGCACGGCCTGACGGGCGCATGCGGTGCAACCCCGCATGGCCCGATAGGAGTCAGCTTGGCAAGTCATGCAGCCGTCCAGGCGGATCATCATGAGGGCGAAAGCGAGGGCATCCGGATCGTCCTCTTCCAGCCGTGAGACGCGATCGACCAGGTGGCGCCATGAGATCCCTCGCAGGTCACGCAGAGAGTGACTGACGCGGAGCGGAAAGAGCATTTCAGCATCTTCGTGGTACATAGACCCCCCGCAGGTGCTTCTCAGATCTTGGCTGCTCTTCGAGCTTCCTTTTCCGCGCGGGCTGCCTCTTCTTGAGCGTAGTTGCCGGGCCGGATGGCAGCGTAGTGGGAGAGGGGCTTGGAAAGGCGTTCCTTGTTGAAGACATGGGTCTGCGCCCGATTGTAGGAAGCCATCTCATAGTCGTGGTCCATCTTGATCGCGTCGAACGGGCAGTACTCCGCACACAATCCGCAGTTCATGCAGGTGTCCACGTCGACATAGAACTCGGCCGGTGTCGGCACGGGCCGGCCGCTTTTCGGGTCCGTCGTGCGCACAATCCAAATGCATTGGGGGGGGCAGACCTTGGCGCAGATACCGCAAGAAGTACACCGGTCCAGACGCTGCCCGCCCGGTCCCTCCTCGTAGACCAGAAAGGGGATGTAGCGAAATTCCTCGGGGACCGGAAGCTTTTCCTCGGGATACTGAATGGTGAAGAGCCCACGGGCATCCTTGCTGCTTCGGCTCGCCAGGCCCTGAGGGGTCCCGTACCGACCTCGCCCGAGCCAGCGGATGTCCTCGACATAGGTATCCACCATGTGCCTGAGGGTGAAACCCAAACCCTTGACGATTTCCCAACCGTACATATCGGCCGATTGCCTCTGCAGCTAGCGGTCCACCTCGCCCAGGATGATGTCGATGCTCCCCAGGATGATCACGGCGTCGGCGATCTTGTTGCCTCGGCACATCTCGGACAAAGCGGTCAGGTTGATGAAGGAAGGGGCACGCACATGGTATCGCCAGGGATTGGGCTTACCGTTGGAGACCAGGTAGAAGCCCAGCTCGCCCTTGGGACCGTCGACTCGACCATAGGCCTCCCCGGCGGGAACGCGCACCTGGTACTGCGGCTTGCCGAACTGGATTTCCCCTCCAGGAATGTCGCGCACCGCCTGTTGCAGGATCCGCAGGCTTTCGCGCATTTCATCCAGCCGGATGAGGTAGCGATCATAGGTGTCTCCGTTCGGTCGGACCGCCGCCTCAAAGTCGAACCGATCGTAGATGCTGTAGGGTTCCGCCTTGCGAATGTCGTAGCCAACTCCCGAGGCACGCAGGACCGGCCCAGCCGTCGAGAAGGCGACCGCCTTCTCGGCGGGCAGCAGGCCGACCCCAATCGTGCGCGCCCGGATGATCTCGTTCTGGGTCAAATAGGAATCCAGCTCATCGATCTTGCGCGGCAACCGGTCGATGACCAGATCCCGGATCCTCTCCAGGACCCCCTCGGGGAAATCGCGTGCGACTCCCCCGAACCGAAAGTAGTTGCACATCATGCGCGATCCCGCCGTGGCCTCGAAAACATCCAGGATCAACTCGCGTTCCTCAATGGCATATAGAGCAGGCGTGAAAAACGCCCCCAGATCGTTCAGCAGGAAACCGATCGCCCACAGGTGGTTGCTGATCCGAGCCAGTTCGGCCATGATCACCCGGATGTATTCGGCCCGTTCCGGGGGGCGAATGGCCATCAACTGCTCTACGGCGAGGGCATACCCGAAGTTGTTGCTCAGCGAGTTGATGTAGTCAAGACGATCGGTGAAAGGCATGTTCATCAGGAAGGTGTTGCGCTCCCCGATCTTCTCGTGATTGCGATGGAGGTAGCCCATGGCTGGCTTCAGGTCCAAGATGGTCTCCCCCTCCACGAGGGCCGCCATACGGAAAATGCCGTGCGTGGAAGGGTGTTGCGGGCCCAGGTTGACCACCAGCCTCTCGGTCGCCAGTCCTGCGCTCTTGGGCGCGCCTCGCTCAAGGGCCTCATACAAGGATTGGTCTCCCTCTTCGGTCCACCCCTCCAGGACAAAACCGGGAGGGTACTTCACATTCCCCTTGAAGGGATTGCCGTCCTCACTTCGGCGGTAATCCCCCTTGGGCCAGCGCGAAGCGTACGGTTTGCTGTCTTCCTCGTAGTAGGGTTCCGTCCAGTCCTTCCGCAGCGGATAGCCAGCAAACCCATCCCAGAGCAGGATGCGCCGCAGATCCGGATGCCCCTCAAAGCGAATCCCCAGCAGGTCCCAGGCCTCCCGCTCCTGAAACTCGGCGCCTGGAAACACTCCGACCAAGCTGGGCACGCTCGGAGACTCTCGCGGCACCTGAACATGAAGGGCCAATGCCCCCCCGCCCTCGATTCGGTAAAGGTGGTAGACGACCTCCATCCTTCCTTGGGGAAGATAGTCCACGCCGGTCACTGAGGAAAGATAGACGTATCCGGACTCGTCCCGCAGGACACGCGCGACCTCCACCAAGTCCTTCGCGGCAACCTGATACCCCCCATATCCTGGGCGGTCATCCGGCGAAAGCAGCATGGCAAGCCTTGGGCTGGTCCCACCAGCCTCAGCCGGGGAGAGCGCCACGGCATTCATCCGAGGCCTCGGTCCGGGCCCGAGGCGGGGCCGGTCGCCGTTCGGCTTGACGGTGACTCCCCCTCGGCTCGGCTCAACTGCCTGAGCCGCTCCGCGTCGTTCGGGCTCACAATGTCGGGCCCGAGCATCGGGACCGGGATCTCCTGCGACGGCTCACGACGGTACCAGGAGACCGTGCGCAGTGATTGGCGGTCGATCTTTTCCTGAAGCTTGATCAGACCAAACAGAAGGGCTTGGGGGGTCGGAGGACAGCCCGGGACGTAGACGTCAACCGGAATGTACTGATCAATTCCCGAAACGACGTTGTATCCTTCCTTGAAGGGGCCTCCGCCAGAAGCACAGGCGCCCATGGCCAGCACGTATTTCGGTTCGGCCATCTGGTCATAGAGGCGGACGATCTGCGGCGCCATCTTTTTCGTCACCGTTCCCGAGACAATCAACAAGTCAGCTTGACGAGGGCTGGGTCGCATCACTTCCATGCCAAAGCGGCCCAGGTCAAATCGGCTGGCCGCCGTGCAGATCATCTCGATTGCGCAGCACGCAAGACCGAAGAACATCGGCCATACCGAGTTTCGCCGACCCCAGTTGTAAATGGGATCCAGCACCGCGACGAGACCCGGCCCGCGCAAGGGTCCTGGAACCGCCGCCTCAGCGGGTGTGGGAACTTCTGCCATTCCGTCTATGTCTCCTCCAGCCACTCCCGGAAGATGTCCAGGAGCACATCGTCATTCACCAGACTCGGATCGTCCTCGAATTCGGGCAGTTCGAGGATCCACGCGTATATGGTTTGGAACCCAAGGCTGGAAAGGTCCGCTCGGGGATGAGCGCGCCGGAGAGCTTGAACCAGAAGGAAGCTGTCATCCCAGGTGAGTGTGGTCCCCGCCCCCGAGAGACCGCTCCAGTCTGGTGAGGTCATGCCTTGTCTTTCACCACGCAGGTCATACCGGGATGAATTATACCCTGGCCAGGAGTGATGTCAAGGAATTTTGGTAAAAATGATGAATTTCCGTTGAATTCGTGCAGCTCGCTCAAGGCAAGGCGAACACCTGGCTCGGGAAGGATGCCTGCCATCCGGCCCTGCTCGCGCCTCTGAAGGTCGACAATGCTCTCTCCCAGCGGCCCTTGCCCCCACCGGCCCAATGGCCTGAGGCTTCAAGAAGGGCTTCGGCGCCGGGAGGATCGAACCCCGCTTTTCTCCCTGCAACGCGTGGCCGCCCCTCATAGGGCGAATTGGGCCTCTGGATGGGCCATCGACCGCCTCCGGCTCAGGCCCAATAGCCTCTTGTCCAGCCTTCCCATCCAGTGGCCCGAGCTCGTCGCCGCCGCAGAGCTCTGGACACCCAAGCGATGGCACTGTTGCCCTCGGTCGGGAGTGTCAACACCGGTTCAAAATTGACCCACTTTCACCGGTTGAAATTTGACCCACCCCCCTATGGGTCAGTCGGCAGTAGTTGGTTGGGTAGGCTTTTCCC